>Ga0255338_1001305_pt1 | contig 48609 bp, 44 predicted proteins | sample MeOH1_35cm_T4_19_FD_203715 | JGI IMG/M metagenome (GOLD analysis project Ga0255338, IMG submission 203715) | Sandy soil microbial communities from University of British Columbia, Vancouver, Canada - MeOH1_35cm_T4_195 | ecosystem: Engineered > Artificial ecosystem > Sand microcosm > Unclassified ...
CGGTGCTTGTCGATACGCACGGCACCGGCAAGGTCGAGGAGAAGAAGCTGGAGAAGCTGCTGCCGCAGCTCTTCCGCCTGACGCCGACCAACATCCGCCGCACGCTCAAGCTCAACCGCCCGATCTACCGGCGCACCGCGGCCTACGGCCACTTCGGCCGGCAGCCCGACAAGGACGGCGGCTTCTCTTGGGAGAAGACCGACCTCGCCGCGCAGATCAAGAGCGCATTCAAATAAGATCTTCGAACCGTCAGGTTCGACGAATAGCCGGCCTTGTGACCGCAAGTCGGGTATACCCGACTTGCGGCATTATTTTATTTGCCGCAACTCGGACAGGCCCGAGTTGCGGTTTCCATTCGCATTTTGATAGTCCACCGCATGGACTCCAACGCACCGGCGTCAAAGCGCGCCTTCTTCGGCCGCCGCAAGGGCCACACGCTCAAGCCGCGGCAGGCCGCGCTGTTCGATACGCTGCTGCCGAGGCTCGGCCTCGATCTGACGAAGACCGCGCCAAGTGATCTGCGCACGCTGTTTCCCCGCGCCGTCGACGAGGTGCGGCTCGAGATCGGTTTTGGCGGCGCCGAACATTTGATCGCGCAGGCGCAAGTCAACCCAACCGTCGGCTATATCGGCATCGATGCCTTTCTCAATGGCGTGGCGAAGGCGCTGGTGGCGATCGATGCGCATAAGCTCGACAATGTTCTTCTGTATTTCGGCGATGCCAGCGAATTGCTCGACTGGCTGCCCGCCGGTGCGCTCACCCGCATCGATCTGCTCTATCCCGATCCGTGGCCGAAGCGACGGCACTGGAAGCGCCGCTTTGTGCAGGACGAGAGCCTGAAGCGGCTGGCGCGTATCTTGAAGAGCGGCGGCGAGTTCCGCTTCGCCACCGATATTCCGAGCTATGCGGACTATGTGCTGATGCGCATCCTGCGCTCGCCGGATTTCGCCTGGACGGCGGAGACCGCCGACGATTGGCGCAAACCCTGGGCTGGCTTCGTGCGCACGCGCTATGAGGCGAAGGCCATCCGCGAAGGCCGCACGCCGGCGTATTTTATTTTCCGGAAGAGCTGACTATTCGCCGGTGCCCTGCCGGACCTGCCAGAATCGCACAACGCGCTGGGCGGTGGCGGCGGTGAGCCGCTCGAAATTCTCGAAGGCGGAATCGAGCACCTGCGACGTAGGCTTGGCGCCGGGGCGTGCATTCATGACGGCCTTCACCGTCGGCCAGCCGAAGCCCACCGACCGCGCCAGGATCAGCACCGGATCGGCGCGCTCGCCATTCATGAGGCGGTCCACCACCTCGACAGGCACGGCGCAGACGGTCGCCAGCGCCGCAATCGTCTCTTCGTACTGACCGCTGTTGGCGAACTCGACAATGTCGACCTCGGTCAGCTTGCGCTCCTTGTGCAGCGCGCGGACCTTGGCGAGCGCGGCCGCGTAGTTGCGCGGCGCCGCCTTGGCGGCGACCTCGTCGGTAACTTTGGCGAGAATCTTGCGGATTTCGAGCTGCGTATCGGGCTTGGCCTGCGCCAACAGCCGCTTCTGCACCACGTCGCTCGCTTGCATGAGAAGTTGGCGGAACAGCCGCGGTGGAATGTCGGTGCGCTGGCCGACCTTCTCGGCCAGCACGCCATCCTGCTCGGCGCGCTGCACCAAAGTCGTGAACGCCTGCTCCGACAGGCGCGCGTTCTGGTTGGTGGCGATCGAGCGCGCGACTTCGCGGTCACCGCGCGCGACCAGGATGTCGGACAGCGCCTCGCCGATGCCGAGGCGGGTGGACACCGCCAAGAGATGCGCTTGGCTCTTGGTCTCGGCGATGCGCATCAACTCGGGCTCTTCGAGCCGTGCCTGCTGCAGTACGGGACCGGCCACCTCGATGTCGTCGTTGTTGGCGAGCTTGTTGACCACACCGACCGGCGCGTTGGGGACCGGGGCAATCCGCCGCGCCAGCTCGGCCAAGGCTTTCGCCTCGATCTCGTCAATCAGATAGCCAATGACGTCGTCGAACAGCGCGACGTGCTGGTCGCGGAAGCCGGAGGCGCCGTCGAGGAAGAGGCTGGTGATCCGGCGCAGGGTCTCCGCCCGCTTTTCGGCTGACCCGTGCTGAACCACGTCTTCCAGTTCAGGCAGGAGCGAAGCTGGCGAACCCATGGACGCAACTCACAAAAAACAGCTGTAAAACGCAGGGAAGCCCGCGATTTTACGGCAATTTAGGCGTGATTTCTGAAGGAAGGGTTAGTCTGGCGGAGCCGCGTAAGCCTTGCGTAACTCGCGGAATTCGCTATATTTCGCCTACGTAAGACACCCTCATAACCAAATCGGGTTTTGAGAGTGGGTCCCTCGGGGCCCGCTCTTTTTTGTTACTGAATGGCCGGAAGCCAAGAACTCAGGGCGGCCCACGCCGCCTCCGACACGCACGAACCGCGGCTGATCACCGAGCCGGGGCTGCCTGCCCGCGTCGCCAGCATCGCGGAGCCGGTGCTGGAGCAGCTCGGCTACCGGCTGGTGCGGGTGCGGGTCTCCAGCGCCGAAGGCTGCACCGTGCAGATCATGGCGGAGCGTCCGGACGGCAGCATGACGGTCGAGGACTGCGAGGCGGTCTCGCGTGCGCTGTCGCCGGTGTTCGACGTCAACGACCCGATCGACAAGGCCTACCGGCTGGAGATTTCGTCACCGGGCATCGACCGGCCGCTGGTGCGCAAGTCGGATTTCGAGCGCTATGCCGGCCACCTGGTCCGCATCGAGATGGAAGTGCCGGTCAACGGCCGCAAGCGGTTCAAGGGCCGTCTCACCGGCACGCAAGGTGAATTGGCGCAGCTGACCCGCGACGACGCCCGCGAGGGCGAGGAAGCCGACGTGCTGCTGCCGATCGAAGACATGAGCGAAGCAAAGCTGGTGCTCACCGACGAATTGGTGACCGAAGCCTTGCGGCGCGAGAAGGCGGCCAAGCGCGAAGCGCGCGCGGCCAAGCGTGAAGAACGACGTGAATCGAGACAATCACGGCAACGGCCGCAGCGGCCTGCCGGCAATGGAGGAGAGTGAGCTATGGCTGTCAGTGCCAACAGGCTCGAGCTGTTACAGATCGCCGACGCGGTAGCCCGCGAAAAGTCGATCGACCGCGGCATCGTGATCGCCGCGATGGAAGACGCCATCGCCAAGGCCGCGCGCTCGCGCTACGGCGCCGAAACCGACGTACACGCCGAGATCGAGCCGAAGACCGGCGATCTCCGCCTCACCCGCCACATGCTGGTGGTCGACGCGGTCGAGAACCCGTCGAACCAGATCACCGTCGAGGACGCGCGCAAGCGCCATCCGGCAGCTCAGGTGGGCGACACCATCGCCGATCCGCTGCCGCCGCTCGAATACGGCCGCATCGCCGCGCAGTCCGCAAAGCAGGTGATCGTGCAGAAGGTGCGCGAAGCCGAGCGCGACCGGCAATACGCCGAGTACAAAGATCGCATCGGCGACATCGTCAACGGCGTGGTCAAGCGCGTGGAATACGGCAACGTGGTGGTCGATCTCGGCCGCGGCGAAGCCATCGTGCGGCGCGACGAACTGCTGCCGCGCGAAGTCTTCCGCAACGGCGACCGCATTCGCGCCTATATCTACGACGTGCGGCGCGAGCCGCGTGGCCCGCAGATTTTCCTCTCGCGCACGCATCCGCAGTTCACCGCCAAGCTGTTCGCCCAGGAAGTGCCGGAAATCTATGACGGTATCGTCGAGGTGAAGGCGGTCGCCCGCGATCCCGGCTCGCGCGCCAAGATCGCCGTGATTTCGCGCGATTCCAGCGTCGATCCGGTCGGCGCCTGCGTCGGCATGCGCGGCTCGCGCGTGCAGGCCGTTGTGAACGAGCTGCAGGGCGAGAAGATCGACATCATCCCGTGGTCGCCGGACATCGCCACCTTCGTGGTGAACGCGCTGGCGCCGGCGGAAGTCGCCAAAGTCGTGCTCGACGAAGACAAGGAACGCATCGAGGTCGTGGTGCCGGACCAGCAGCTTTCGCTGGCGATCGGCCGCCGCGGCCAGAACGTGCGTCTGGCCTCGCAGCTCACCGGCTGGGACATCGACATCCTGACCGAGCAGGAAGAATCCGAGCGCCGTCAGGCCGAGTTCGAGAACCGCACCAAGGTCTTCGTCGAAGCGCTCAATCTCGACGAGGTGGTCGGTCAGTTGCTCGCCTCCGAAGGCTTCGGCTCGATCGAGGAACTGGCGCTGGTCGATCAGAAGGAAATCGCTTCGATCGAAGGCTTCGACGAGGACACCGCGCGCGAGCTGCAAGAGCGCGCGCAGGAATATCTCGCCGCCCAAGAGTCCGAGCTGGATGCCAAGCGCAAGGAACTCGGTGTCGCCGACGAGCTCAAGGACGTGCCGGGCATTGCCACCAAGATGCTGGTCGCGCTGGGCGAGAACGGAGTGAAGACGGTCGAGGATCTGGCCGGCTGCGCCACCGACGATCTCACCGGCTGGACCGAGCGCAAGGACGGCGAAACCAAGCACGAGCCGGGCTTCTTCGATGGCCTCAACATCTCGCGCGAGGACGCCGAGGCGTTGATCATGCAGGCCCGCTTGAAGGCCGGCTGGATCACCGAAGCCGAACTGAACGCGCAGGCCGCCGAAGCCGCGCCGGCCGAAGAAGAAGCGGAAGCGCAGGCTTAAAGCAGGAGAGCGGATGCTGGCGATCGCGCAGGACGTGAAGGCGCAGGAGGATGAGCTCGACCGGGGAGCGGCCAGTGTCGCCCCCGGCACGCAGCGCACCTGCGCGCTCACGCGCGAGCTTAAGCCGGTGTCCGAGATGATCCGCTTCGTGATCGGCCCCGGCGACGCGGTCGTGGCTGACGTTAAGCGCAAGCTGCCGGGCCGCGGTCTGTGGGTCACGGCCACCCGCAAATCGATCGAGGACGCGGTGAAGCGCAACGCCTTCGCCCGCGGCTTCAAACGAAACGTGAAGGTTGGCGCCGACCTGCTTGCCCAGACGGACGGGATGCTGGAACGCGCCACGCTTGACGCACTCGCCATGGCCGGGAAGGCCGGTCTAGTGGTCTCCGGCTTCGCCAAGGTCGAGGCGGCGCTCGGACGGGACGAGGCGGTGGCCTTGCTGCACGCCAGCGACGGCGCCGCCGACGGCAAGCGCAAGCTGGACGGCGTCCTGCGCCGGATTCGCGAGGAAACTGACGGAATCCCACGTGAAATCGCCGTTATCGGTGAATTTTCAGGGACCCAATTGGATTTGGCACTGAACCGCCCAAATGTGGTACATGCAGCGCTGCTTGCCGGGCCCGGGAGCGAGACTTTTCTCGCTCGCGTGTCGCGCCTCGTGCGCTTTAGGACCGGACAATCGCCCGATGCAGTTAGCGCGCATGCGCCGACGGACGGCGCATAAGGACACAGTACGGAATGACTGAGACGAAGAACCCTGGCGAAAAGAAACTCGGCGTGTCCGGCGGCAAGCTGACGCTCAAGCCCCGCACGGAAACGGGGGTCGTGCGCCAGAGCTTCAGCCATGGCCGCAGCAAGCAGGTCGTGGTCGAAAAGGTGAAGCGTCGCACGATCGGCGGCGCGCCCGAGGCGAAGCCCGAACCCGCGCCGGTCGAGGCGCCGAAAAAGCCGGTCGCAGCGGCCAAGTCTGCCGCAGCGCCTAAGCCAACCGAAGCCCCGAAGCCGTCGGGTGTCGTGCTGCGCACGCTGACCGAGGAGGAACGCGTCGCGCGCGCGCATGCGCTCGCCGACTCGCGCGTGCGCGAGGCCGAAGAACGCAAGATCGCCGAAGAAGAAGCGAAGATCCGCGCCAGCCGCGAAGCCATCGAGAAAACCGAGCGCGAGGCCGCCGAGGCTCGCAAGCGCGACGAAGACGAACGTCACAAGCGCGAAGAAGAATCCAGGCGCAAGGCCGGCGAGGTCGCCAAGAAACGTCTCGGCGACGACGAAGTCAAAAAGCCGGTGCCGGGCAAGCTGACGCTCGAAGTCGAAGAAGACGAAGCCCCGCGTGTGTCGCGCCGCCCCGGCGGCGGTGCCGCGCGTCCGGTAACCCCGCGTCCGGCCGCTCCGCGCACCGGCGCCGAGAAGCAGCGTGGCCGCCTCACGCTGGTCACCGCGCTGCGCGCCGACGAAGTCCGCGAGCGTTCGGTCGCTTCGTTCCGCCGCCGCACGCAGCGCCTGAAGGGTCACGCCTCCAACGAGCCGAAGGAGAAGCTCGTGCGTGAGGTGACGATCCCGGATGCGATCACCATTCAGGAACTCGCCAACCGCATGTCGGAACGCGCGGTCGACGTCATCCGCCTGCTGATGAAGCAGGGCCAGATGGTGACGATCAATGACGTGATCGACGCCGATACCGCTCAGCTCCTCGCTGAGGAAATGGGCCACAGCGTGCGCCGCGTGTCGGAGTCCGACGTCGAGGAAGGCTTGTTCGACGTTGCCGACGAGCCGACGAATCTGCAGCCGCGCGCGCCGGTCGTGACCGTCATGGGTCACGTCGACCACGGCAAGACCTCGCTGCTCGACTCGATCCGCTCCGCCGACGTGGCGGCGGGCGAAGCCGGCGGCATCACCCAACACATCGGCGCCTATCAGGTGACCGCGCCGTCCGGCGCCAAGATCACGTTCATCGATACGCCGGGCCACGCGGCCTTCACGGCCATGCGTGCCCGCGGCGCCAAGGTGACCGATATTGTTGTTCTTGTTGTCGCCGCCGACGACGGCGTCATGCCGCAGACGATCGAGGCGATCCATCACGCCAAGGCCGCCAAGGTCCCGATCATTGTTGCGATCAACAAGATCGACAAACCGGACGCCAACCCGACCCGCGTGCGCACCGAATTGCTGCAGCATGAGATCCAGGTCGAATCGCTGGGCGGCGACGTGGTGGACGTCGAAGTGTCCGCCACCAAAAAGATGAACATCGACAAGCTGCTCGAGATGATCGGGCTGCAGTCCGAAATCCTCGACCTCAAGGCCAATCCGGAACGCGCCGCCGAAGGCACCGTGATCGAAGCCAAGCTGGACCGCGGCCGCGGCCCGGTGGCGACGGTGCTGGTGCAACGCGGCACGCTACGGGTTGGCGACCTCGTGGTTGCCGGCGCCGAATGGGGCCGCGTGCGCGCGCTCGTGTCGGACACCGGCGAGACCATCGCCAGCGCCGGTCCTTCGACCCCGGTCGAGGTGCTCGGCTTCTCCGGCACGCCGGACGCGGGCGACCGCCTGGCAGTCGTTGAAAACGAAGCCCGCGCCCGCGAAGTTACGGAATATCGCGTGCGCCAGAAGCGCGAGAAGTCGGCCGCGCGGTCGACCGGCATGCGCGGTTCGCTCGAGCAGATGATGGCACAAGCCAAGACCGCGGGCCGCAAGGAATTCCCGCTGGTCATCAAGGGTGACGTGCAGGGCTCGGTCGAAGCGATCATCGGCGCGCTCGACAAGCTCGGCACCGACGAGGTTGCGGCGCGCGTGCTGCACGCCGGCGTCGGCGGCATTTCCGAGAGCGACGTCACGCTGGCGGAAGCCTCCGGCGTGCCGATCATCGCCTTCAATGTGCGCGCCAACAAGGAAGCGCGCGAAGCGGCTGAACGCGCCGGCATCGAGATCCGCTACTACAACATCATCTACGATCTCGTGGATGACGTGAAGAAAGCGATGTCCGGCTTGCTTGCGCCGACCCTGCGCGAGACGATGCTGGGCAATGCGCAGATTTTGGAAGTCTTCAAGGTGTCGAAGGTCGGCAACGTGGCAGGCTGCCGCGTGACCGACGGCACCGTGGAGCGCGGCGCCAACGTACGGCTGATCCGCGACAACGTCGTCGTCCACGAAGGCAAGCTGTCGCAGCTCAAGCGCTTCAAGGACGACGTCAAGGAAGTAAGCGCCGGCATGGAATGCGGCATGGCCTTCGAGAACTACCAGGACATGCGGCAAGGCGACGTGATCGAATGCTACCGGGTGGAGACGATTCAACGCTCGCTGTGAGTCCAAGTCTCATACGCGCGTAAGACATCGCTCGGCCTTAACACCAACACCGTCCTGCCCCGTGCAAAAGCGCGGGGCAGCCAGTGGCCCGCAATAGGCGGGCGCTGGATCGTCCGCTTTCGCGGGCGACGACGACAGAGATTTATTGATGACACGACATAAGCAGTCCCGCGACAGCGGCCCCAATGCCTCGCAGCGCCAATTGCGCGTCGGCGAACTGGTGCGTCACGCGCTGGCCGAGATGCTGACGCGCGGCGACGTGCACGATCCGGTGATCGAACGTCACATGATCACCATCCCCGAAGTGAAAGTGACCGCCGACCTCAGGCTCGCCACCGTCTACGTCATGCCCATGGGCGGCAAGGACGCCGAGGAAGTGGTCGCCGCCTTCGAGCGCCACAAGAAATTTCTGCGCACGGAGATCGCGCACCGCATCAACCTGAAATTCGCGCCCGACATTCGTTTTCGGGTGGATGACCGCTTCGCCGAAGCTGAGCGCATCGAGAAACTGCTGCGCTCGCCGGAAGTGAAGCGCGATCTGGATCACGAGGACGACAATGACTGACGGTGCCGATCAGCACGCGGAGGCGCCGGGCATCGACCTCGCGCCCCAGCCCGCCCCTGCGCCACAGGGCCAAGGCCAGGAACATGGCCGCAAGCCGCACAAGAAGCAGTTCAAGCGCGACAAGCGCGACGTCCATGGCTGGGTGGTGCTGGACAAGCCGGTCGGCATGACCTCGACCCACGCGGTCAGCGTCATCAAGCGGCTGTTCTCGGCCAAGCGCTGCGGCCACGCCGGCACGCTCGACCCTCTCGCCTCCGGCGCCCTGCCGATCGCCATGGGTGAGGCCACCAAGACCGTCCCCTTCGTCATGGACGGCCGCAAGCTGTACCGATTTACCGTGCGCTGGGGCGAGGAACGCGACACGGACGATGCCGAAGGCCGGGTCATCGCCCAGAGCGACCTGCGGCCCTCGGCCGACGCCATCCGCGCCCTCCTGCCCAGCTATCTGGGCACGATCCAGCAGGTTCCGCCGCGCTATTCGGCCATCAAGATCGACGGCGAACGGGCCTATGACCTCGCCCGCGACGGCGAAACGGTCGAATTACAGGCCCGCCCCGTTGAAATTAAGCGCCTGGAGCTGGTCGAGGTACCGGACGCCGACCACGCCGTCCTGGAGGCCGAATGCGGCAAGGGCACCTACGTCCGCTCGCTCGCCCGCGATCTGGGCCGGACGCTCGGTTGTTACGGCCATGTCAGCGCGCTGCGGCGCGAGGCGGTGGGCCCGTTCAGCCCGGAAACCATGATTTTGCTGGAAGATTTGGAGGCTCTGTGCCATAGAGCCGCCACCGGCGAGGGTAGCCTCGCCGATGCACTCATGCCCGTTGAGACCGCGCTGGACGACATCCCGGCGCTGGCCATCAGCCGGCAGGATGCGGCAAGGCTCCAAAGGGGCCAAGCCGTTTTGTTGCGCGGACGGGACGCACCCAATTTCCGCGGCACTGTTTCGGTCACCGTTGCGGGTCAGCTTCTGGCCCTCGCCGAACTGGACAGTGGCGAGATCGTCCCCAAGCGCGTGTTCAACCTGGCCGGCCTCGTGGGCCGTGCCATCCGCAAGAAAGGATGACCGATGTCGGTGACCGCCAGCCGCAAGGCTGAAGTTATCAAGACGTTCGCCAAGAAGGCCGGAGACACCGGATCGCCTGAAGTTCAGGTCGCGATCCTGTCCGAGCGCATCAACAATCTCACCGAGCATTTCAAGACCCACGGCAAGGACAATCATTCCCGCCGTGGTCTGCTCAAGATGGTGAGCCAGCGCCGCACGCTGCTCGACTACCTGCGGCGCACGAACGAAGCCAGCTACAAATCTTTGATCGAGAAGCTCGGCATCCGCCGATAATTTTGATCCACGCGCGGCTCGCCTTGAAGGCCCCGCGCGTTCGTAAAGCGTATGCGTATGTTGCATTCGCTTTTGATGACCGGCGGCGAAGGGCGCCGCCGGCGAAAAAGCAAGAGCCGATAGTGATCGCCTCTTGCGCCAGGGCAAGGCTCGGAACGCCATGGCAGGATCGCAAGACGCTTTATCGCACGGCGCATCGTTCGACGCGCGCGCGACAGCGTCTTGCCATCTTGCTCATGGCTTCGGGGCTTTGGCTCAAACCATGAGAGAAAAAACAGATGTTCGATATTCACCGCGTTGAGCTCGATTGGGGCGGCCGCAAGCTGACCCTCGAGACCGGCCACGTCGCGCGTCAGGCCGACGGCGCCGTGCTGGCCACCTACGGCGAGACCACCGTGCTTGCCACCGTCGTCGCCGCCAAGCAGCCGCGCGAGGGCGTGGACTTCCTGCCGCTGACCGTGGACTACCAGGAAAAATTCTATGCCGCCGGCCGCATTCCCGGCGGTTACTTCAAGCGTGAAGGCCGTCCGACCGAAAAGGAAACGCTGGTTTCCCGCCTGATCGACCGCCCCGTGCGTCCGCTGTTCGCCGACGGCTGGCGCTGCGAGACGCAGGTCATCATCACGACGCTGTCGCACGATCTCGAGAACGATCCCGACATCCTGGCGATGGTCGCCTCTTCGGCAGCGCTGACCCTGTCGGGCGCGCCGTTCATGGGACCGATCGGCGCCGCCCGCGTCGGCTTCATCAACAACGAGTACGTGCTCAACCCGCAGCTCGACGAAATGGTCGAGAGCCAGCTCGACCTCGTCGTCGCCGGCACCACTGACGCAGTGCTGATGGTCGAATCGGAAGCCAAGGAGCTCTCCGAGGAGATCATGTTGGGCGCCGTGATGTTCGGCCACCGCCACTTCCAGCCGGTGATCGAGGCGATCATCAAGCTTGCCGAGAAGGCCGCCAAGGAGCCGCGCGAACTGACGCTGCCCGACAACGCCGCGCTCGAAAAGGAAATCCTCGGCCTCGCCGAAAAGGACCTGCGCGCCGCCTATTCGATCGCCGTGAAGCAGGACCGCTACAAGGCGGTCGGCGCGGTGAAGGAAAAGGTAATGGCGCACTTCTTCCCGGAAGGCGCCGAGCCCGCTTACGACAAGCAGCGTGTTGCCGGCGTGTTCAAGGAGCTCGAGGCCAAGATCGTCCGCTGGAACATCCTCGACACCTCAAAGCGCATCGACGGCCGCGACCTCAAGACCGTGCGTCCGATCCAGTGCGAAGTCGGCGTGCTGCCGCGCACCCACGGCTCGGCGCTGTTCACCCGCGGCGAAACCCAGGCGCTGGTCGTCACCACGCTCGGCACCGCCGAGGACGAGCAGTGGATCGACGCGCTGCAGGGCACCTACAAGGAATCGTTCCTGCTGCACTACAACTTCCCGCCCTACTCGGTCGGCGAGACCGGCCGCCTCGGCGGCACCAAGCGCCGCGAGATCGGCCACGGCAAGCTCGCCTGGCGTGCGATCCATCCGGTGCTGCCGGGCAAGGAGGAGTTCCCCTACACCATCCGCGTGGTGTCGGAGATCACCGAGTCGAACGGCTCCTCGTCGATGGCCTCCGTCTGCGGCGCCTCGCTGGCGCTGATGGACGCGGGCGTGCCGCTCAAGCGGCCGACCGCCGGCATCGCCATGGGCCTCATCCTTGAAGACAAGCGCTACGCCGTGCTGTCCGACATCCTCGGCGACGAGGATCATCTCGGCGACATGGACTTCAAGGTCGCCGGCACCGAAAGCGGCGTCACCTCGCTGCAGATGGACATCAAGATCGCCGGCATCACCGAGGAGATTATGAAGGTCGCCCTCGGCCAGGCGAAGGAAGGCCGGCTGCACATCCTCGGCGAAATGTCGAAGGCTCTGACCGCAGCCCGCGCCGAGCTCGGCGAGCACGCGCCGCGCATCGAGATGTTCAAGATCCCGACCGACAAGATCCGCGAAGTGATCGGCACCGGCGGCAAGGTGATCCGCGAGATCGTCGAGAAGACAGGCGCCAAGATCAACATCGAGGACGACGGCTCCGTGAAGGTCGCCTCGGCTTCGGGCGATTCGATCAAGGCGGCGATCAACTGGATCAAGTCGATCGCCTCCGATCCGGAAGTCGGCCACATCTACGAAGGCACGGTCGTGAAGGTGATGGACTTCGGCGCCTTCGTGAACTTCTTCGGAGCCAAGGACGGCCTCGTGCACATCAGCCAGCTCGCCTCGCAGCGCGTGCAGAAGACCTCCGACGTCGTCAAGGAAGGCGACAAGGTCAAGGTCAAGCTGCTCGGCATGGACGAGCGCGGCAAGGTGCGCCTGTCGATGAAGGCGGTCGATCAGACCACCGGCGAGGACCTCGAGGCCAAGCAGAAGGCCGAAGGCGATCAGCCGCAGACCGGCGCTGCCGAGTAAGCTTTCGCGACATTGACTGCAAAAGGGCGGCCTTGGTGGCCGCCCTTTTTATTTGCGCGGACGCCGTCTACGCTCGCGGGCAAAAGCACAAACGTTCGGGAGAAAAACACATGACATCGCTCGCCGCCGAGCTGCCAGTGGAAATGCAGTCGCTGGAATTCCGCCCGCTGTTCATCTTCCGCATCAACGTCAACAAGCCGAGCGTGATCGGCCAGACGCCGTCGATCGACCGGCGCGTCGGCGAGATCACCGGTGGCACGTTCGAGGGCGAGCGGCTGCGCGGCAAGGTGCTCTCCGGCGGCAGCGACTGGCAGACGGTGCGGCGCGACGGCTCCTGGGTGCTTGACGTGCGCTTTGTGATGGAGACGGACGACGGCCATCTCATCGGCATGACCTACAAAGGCATCCGCCACGGGCCGCAGGCGGTGCTCGACCGCATCGCCAAGGGCGAAAGCGTGAGTCCCTCCGATTATTATTTCCGAGCCATACCGTTGTTCGAAACGGCATCGGAGAAATACGGCTGGCTCAACAATGTGATTTCGGTTGCCACCGGCCACCGCCTCGCCAGCGGCCCGATCTATCACGTGTTCGAGGTGCTCTAAGCGGATGCCGCCTTGCGGGAGCCGGTCTTGTCGATATTGAGCGTCTCTTTAACGCACGCCCCCAAGGCTTCGAAATCCCTCTTGCGCGGCGAGGTGCGCCGCCATGCGAGCCCCACCGTGCGCGCGGGTTCAGGCTCGGCGAAGCGCAACAGCTTCACGCGGCTATCGCGCGCTTCCGTCTCCACCGCCACCTCCGGCAACAATGTCACGCCATAGCCGTTCGCGACCATCTGCATCACGGTGGTGAGCGAGGTGGCGCCTAAGCCCGCCGGCGCATCGCGCCACTTGGTAGCGCAGAAGGCGAGCGCCTGATCGCGCAGGCAGTGGCCTTCTTCCAAAAGAATCAGCCGGCGCTGATCGACGTCATCGATGGCCATGCGCTTGCGCGCGGGCAGAGGCTCCGCAGCCGAAGCGGCGAGCAGGAAGCGGTCGTCGAACAGCTTCAACGTTTCGACATCGGCGCCGTCAGCGGGCAATGCCAGCATCACACAGTCGAGCTCGCCGCCGGCAAGCTCGTCGAGGAGGAGGCGCGTCTGGGTCTCGCGCACCTCCAGCCGCAGCGCCGGATAGCGTTGCTGCAGGCTCGGCAGCACGCGCGGCAACACGTAAGGTGCGAGCGTCGGGATGATACCGAAGCGCAGTTGCCCGCTGAGCAAATCTCTGTGACGGGCGAAGTCCACCAAGTCGCGGGTGGCGGCGAGAATGCGTTCGGCACGCTGCGCCACCTCCAGCCCGGTCTCGGTGAGCGCGATCTCGCCGGGCTTCCGCTCAACCAGCTCTGCACCTATTTCCCGCTCGAGCTCGCGTATTTGCATGGAGAGCGCGGGCTGGGTCACCGCACAGTCTTCGGCGGCGCGGCCGAAATGGCGGTGGCGTGCCAGTGAGGCGAGGTAGCGCAGCTGTCGCAATGTGATCATACCGATAAGATAAGCTTATCGTACGCTCTAGACAATGCGATTAGACCTGATCGTTCTTTGGAGCGATAATAGTTCTGGTTGTAACTGATCGCGGCACAACAAGCCTGCCGGCAACAACGACCGTCACACGAGAGGAGCCTCAAGCATGGACGCAAAGACAGACGACAAGAGCGCGGGCAAATGCCCGTTCACCGGCGGCAGCCGTGGGCGCGCGAATCGCGACTGGTGGCCGGATGCATTGAGCATCGAGATGCTCCATCGAAACTCCAACCTGTCCGATCCGATGGGCAAGGATTTCGACTACGCCAAGGAGTTCAAGTCACTCGACCTGAATGCCGTGATCAAGGACCTGCAGGCCCTGATGACGGACTCGCAAGCATGGTGGCCGGCCGACTTCGGCCATTACGGCGGCCTGATGATCCGCATGGCGTGGCACAGTGCCGGCACCTATCGCATCACAGATGGCCGCGGCGGCGCCGGCGCGGGCCAGCAGCGCTTCGCACCGCTCAACTCCTGGCCGGATAACGCCAACCTCGATAAAGCGCGCCGGCTATTGTGGCCGATCAAGCAGAAATACGGCCGCAAGATCTCCTGGGCCGACCTGATGATTCTCGCCGGCAACGTCGCTCTAGAGTCGATGGGCTTCAAGACGTTCGGTTTCGCCGGCGGCCGCAAGGATGTGTGGGAGCCGGAAGAACTCTATTGGGGTCCCGAGGGCACGTGGCTCGGCGACGAACGCTACAGCGGCGAACGCCAGCTCAGCGAACCGCTCGGCGCCGTGCAGATGGGTTTGATCTACGTGAACCCGGAAGGCCCGAACGGCAATCCCGATCCGGTCGCGGCGGCGAAGGACATCCGCGAGACGTTCTTCCGCATGGCGATGAACGATGAAGAAACCGTCGCGCTGATCGCCGGCGGTCATACGTTCGGCAAGACGCACGGCGCGGGCGATCCATCGCTGGTCGGGCCGGAGCCGGAAGCCGGTGCTCTGGAAGATCAGGGCCTCGGCTGGAAGAGCAAGCACGGCACCGGCATCGGCGCCGACGCCATCACCGGCGGTCCGGAGGTCACCTGGACGCAGACGCCGACCAAGTGGAGCAACCACTTCTTCAAGAACCTGTTCGAAAACGAATGGGAGCTGACCAAGAGCCCGGCCGGCGCCAAACAGTGGGTGGCCAAGAATGCGAAGGCCGACATCCCGGACGCCTTCGACAAATCGAAGAAGCATCTACCGACGATGCTGACCACGGACCTGTCGCTGCGCTTCGACCCGATCTACGAGAAGATCTCGCGGCGCTTCTACGAGCATCCTGATCAGTTCGCGGATGCGTTTGCCCGCGCCTGGTTCAAGCTCACGCACCGCGACATGGGTCCGCGCGCGCGCTACATCGGCCCGCTCGTGCCGAAGGAGACGCTGATCTGGCAGGACCCGATCCCGGCCGTGGATCATCCGCTGATCGGCGAGCAGGACATCGCCGCGCTGAAGACGAAGATTTTGTCTTCGGGTCTGACGGTGTCGCAACTTGTCTCAACCGCCTGGGCGTCGGCCTCGACGTTCCGCGGTTCGGACAAGCGCGGCGGCGCCAACGGCGCGCGCGTTCGCCTCAGCCCCCAGAAGGACTGGGAGGTCAACCAGCCGGCCCAGCTCAAGACCGTGCTTGCCAAGCTCGAAGAAATTCAGAAGGGCTTCGGCAAGAAGGTCTCGCTCGCCGACCTGATCGTTCTCGGCGGCTGCGCCGCGATCGAAAAGGCCGCCAAGGATGGCGGCGTCAATGTGACGGTGCCGTTCACGCCGGGCCGCACGGACGCGTCGCAGGAGCAGACCGACGTCGAGTCGTTCGCGCCCCTCGAGCCCCGCGCGGACGCCTTCCGCAACTACATCTCGGGCAAGCGGCAGTTCATGCATCCCGAGGAGGCGATGGTGGACCGCGCGCAGCTTCTGACGCTGACCGGACCGGAGATGACGGTCCTCATCGGCGGGCTGCGCGTGCTCGGCGCCAATGCCAACGGCGCCAAGCATGGTGTCTTCACCAAGCGCGTGGGCACGCTGACGAACGACTTCTTCGTCAACCTGCTCACCATGGACAATGAGTGGGTGCCGACCTCGGACGGCACCTATGAAGGCCGCGACCGCAAGACCCATGATCTGAAGTGGACGGCGACGCGCGTCGACCTCATCTTCGGCTCGCACTCGCAAATGCGCGCCTTCGCGGAGGTCTATGCCTGCACCGACTCGCAGGACAAGTTCGTGAAGGACTTCGTCGCGGCATGGACGAAGGTGATGAACGCCGACCGTTTCGATCTCGTCGGAGCGGGCACGCAGAAGGCGGCGTAAGCGTTACCGCAGTATCGAAATGAAAACGGCCGGGAAATCCCCGGCCGTTTTACTTTAAGCAACTTGGCAATCGTCAGGCCGCGCGGCGGCTCAGGTCGAAGTGCTCGAGATACTTCTGCTTGACCTCGGCGAAGGGCAGCACGATCAGCACGTCGGTGGTGCCGAACTCATGGTCGATCACCGCGCCGTCGCCGATGTGGGCGCCGAGCCTGAGATAGCCCTTCACCAGCGGCGGCAGCGCGCGCAGCGCTTCCTTCGGGTCGATAGCTTCCTTCGACAGCCGGTTCATCTCGACGTAACGCGCCGGCAGCGCGCGGGCGCGCCAGACTTCCGGCGCGCGCGAATAGTGATGCAGGAAAGACAGCGGCAGCGCCAGACGGTGCGGATCCGTGCCTTCAAGGCTCGCGCAGCCGATCATCACGTCGATGCGGTGATGCTGCACGTAAGCGTGGATGCCGTGCCACAGCAGCTCAACCGTGCGCTTGTTGCGGTAGGGCGCGAGCACGCAAGAGCGGCCGAGCTCAAGGAACTGCAAATTGCTGTGGCGCTCGATCAGCCCGCCGATGGCGAATTCGCCGGCGGTGTAGAAGCCGCCATGGTCTTCGGCCAACGGCTGCCGCAGCAGCCGGTAGGTGCCGACGACTGCCGGACGGTTGAGCGCCGTCCGGTCGCGGGCGGCGTGATCGATCACCAGGAGATGGTCGCAGATGGCATCGTAGGAATCGACGTCGCGGCGGGCAAACAGCCGGCCCGGATTGGGGATGGCCGAGCCCTCCTGATAGAAAACCCGGTAGCGCAACTTCTGCGCCTGCCGCACCTCTGCCGCCGTCTGGGCGAGGCGGACTTCCAACGAGCCCAGTCGGCCCAGCGTCTGCGCCGGCCGGTGCGCTCGCGCCGCGAAGGCCTGCAGGCCGCTATAGGCCTGGAAGGTCGTGATCAGACCCGGCACGCCGGCGCCCCCGCTGGCAGCCGGGCGAAACCGGCCAAACAGGTTGCGCGAAGGGTTCTGGCGACTGGCCATGGGTATTCCGGGTCCTATTCCGCGGGTGGAGGTATTTGCCGATCGACGGCCGAATCAGCGGTCTCCTGTCTCCGCCAATCCGTACACCATGGGCCGGATACCGAATTATGACAATGTGGGGAAAGTTCCGTTACGCCGCAAGCGGCCGCATGCCTCTCTGGATTGCATCGAGCACATCCCGCAAGCGATCGCGATCGAGCGGTTTGGTCAGCAGGCCCTCCATGCCGGCGGCGAGGGCCGCCTCGCGGTCCTCGGCCTGAGCATTGGCAGTGAGCGCCAGGATGCGGGTCGGCCGATCCTCGCCCGCCGCCTTTTCGGCGGCGCGGATGCGCCGGGCGGCGTCCAGACCATCCATGCCAGGCATCTGGATGTCCATGAGCACAAGGTCGTAGGGGGTCCCCTGCACGCGGGCGCTTTGCCAGGCGTCAACCGCGGCTTCTCCATCCGCCACCACGACCGGCCGATGACCCAAGCGCGCGAGCAGCGCCTGCGCCAGCAGCGCGTTGATGTCGTTGTCCTCGGCCACCAGGATCGACAGGCCCTTGCCGCCGGGCGCAGGCGTGCCCGCTTGTTCTTGTGCCGCATCGGCCGTGACGTCCCCAAACAGGTCGGAGGGACGCAGCTGCGCCGCCAACGATTTGGCGCGCACCGGCTTGACCAGATAACCGGTGAAGCCCGCCGCCTTCAGCGCCGGCAATTCGGGACGCTCGGTTGGCTTGATCAGCACGGTGCGGCACGGCACGTCTGCGAGTGCCGCCGTCTCTCTGGCCATCGACGCGGCGAGGGAGCAATCGACAAACAGCGTATCGAAGTGGCGCTCGGACAACAGCGCCAAGGCGCTGCGAGCGTCGTGCACAACAGTGGTCTCGGCACCCCATTGACCGAGCCGCCGCGCCAGCAGTAGCGCCTCGATGCCCGCACCGGCGACGATCATCACTGACTGGCCGGCGAGATCGGGTACCGCGAAATCGGCTTCGTGTTCGGCCGGCGCGGCTCGCAGCGGCAGCGTGACCGTGAAGGTTGCGCCAGCACCCGGCGCGCTCTCCACATCGATGCGGCCTTCCATGCGTTCGACGATGCGCTTGGTGATGGCGAGACCGAGGCCGGTACCACCGAACTTCCGCGTGGACGAGCCGTCCGCCTGTTCGAATTCGAGAAAGATGCGCGCGAGATCGTCCTGTTTCATCCCGATGCCGGTATCGCGCACGACAAAGCGGATGTCATTGCCTTCACCGGGTTCGACGATGACCGATACGCCGCCTTGCTCGGTGAACTTGATCGCGTTGCCGGCAAGATTGAGCAACACTTGCCGCAGCCGTGTCGCATCGCCAACGACGCTCTTCGGCAAGGTTTCGTCGACGAAGCAGGCAATCTCGATGCCTTTGGCCTGCGCGCGCGGCGCCAGAAGTTCAACCGCTTCTTCAACGAGCGACGCCAATGCGAAAGATTTGGCGTCGAGGTCAAGCTTGCCCGCCTCGATCTTGGAGAAGTCGAGGATCTCCTCGATCAGCGACAGCAGTGCCTCGCCCGAGGTCTTCGCGGCCCTGGCATAAGTGGTCTGCTCGGGTGTCAATGGCGTGTCGAGCAACAGGTCGGCCATGCCAAGCATGCCGTTGAGCGGCGTGCGGATCTCGTGGCTGACCATCGCCAGGAAGCGCGACTTGGCACTGTTGGCGCTCTCGGCCTGATCGCGTGCGGAGGCGAGCGCGTGTTCGGCTTCGACCCGGTCGGTGACGTCGCGCCCCACCCCCTGCACTTCGGCACCGGCGTCGCCGCGCACCGGGACCTCGCGCCAGGCGATCCAGCGCGCGCCGTCGGCACTCGCAATCTTCTGGTCGTGCACGCGTGTGCCGTCAGCCAGCACGGTGACGGCGCCCTGCTCGTGCACGCGCAAATCCAGCGGTTTGCCGATGAGCGCATCGCGCGTTTGCCCAGCGAGCGCGCAGAAGGCGTCATTGGCGTAGGTGACATGCCCCTGGCCGTCGCGGCGGACGATCACGTCGCCCTGCGCTTCCAACAAGCTGCGCGCGCGCTCTTCCGCCTCGCGCAATTCCCAATTCTTGTCCTCGAGCTCTTCGACGCGCGCCTCGAGCATCCGACGCTTGGCGGCGTTGACACGCCGGCGCATCAGCAGAAAAGCGATCGCTGTGCAGGCCGCAGCGAACAAGGCACCGACGCCGGTCGCGTATGCGTAAGGATCGTAGTTGCCCTGCTGGATGGCGATGCCGGCCAGGAAGCCGAGACCCGCCGAGATCACCGCCCAGGTGATGACCACCGTGCGACCAAACAGCACCAGCGCGGCGACGTTGCGCGCGCGCGTACTGGCAACAGAAGCGCTCTCGTGGTCGACTCGCGGCATCGCGGGTTCCGGGGGGCCGGCGACGCACCGGCGTGCTTACAAGGAACGCAGTTTTGTCCCAGGAAGCTTGAAGTTTTATTCTCCGGCGGTGCCTTTGGACCGCGTTCGAGCCGCTATGGTGAAGCCCTGGTAAAGCCTAAAAAATGAGCATTCAAATGTGGTGCTCGGTTACCCCGCTTTCATTTTTGCAGGCGAGAATTACAGGTCGAATCTGCAGGAATCCCGCCTGATTTGCCCGCCTTGATTTGATGGGGAATGACCGATGCTGACGCGGCCGCCGGAAGAGCCTACGCGGTTTTCCAACCTGCGATCGATGGCAACCATCCTCATCTTCGGATTGATCATGGCCCTCGGCATTGGCCTCGCCGTTAGCATCAGCGCGCTGTCGATCAGCAAGGTACGCATCGGCGGCGACGCCTATAACGATATTGTCCTGTCGAAGGACCTCGTCGCCGATATCCTGCCGCCGCCGCTTTACATCGTCGAAGCCTATTTGGAGGCCAACCGCGCTTTACAGCGCAGCCTGCCGCTCAATGACGTCAAGAAGCGGATGGTCGAACTGCGCAAGGATTACGATGACCGACGCAGCTTCTGGACCGCGTCAGCTTTGGACACCGACATCAAGAAAGATTTGCTGGTTGCCTCGAACGAACACGTCGTCAAATTCTGGAATATCCTGGATCAGAAATTTTTTCCCGCAATCGAGCAGAACAACGACGGCGCAGCACGCGCGGCCTACAATGAGTTAACACAGAGCTATGAAGCACATCGCGCGGTGATCAACGTCATCGTCGAGAAGGCGACGGCTCTCGGAAAGGCGGTCGAAGCCAAAGCGGAACGCGACGGCACGTCTGCCCTGTGGGCCGTCGGCGCCGTGGACGGCGCGATATTCGTCTTGCTGGTCGCCGGCATCTTCACCATCGCCAGGCGCCTCGTGAAGCCGCTGCTTGTTCTGGGCGGCGCCCTGGAGCGCCTCTCACATGGCGACCTGACGACCAAGATGACGGAGACGTTCCCGCCCGAGTATCGGCTGCTGCAGGAGAACTTCAACGGCGCCATCGACAAATTGCAGCAGATCATCGGCTCGGTGAAAGCATCGGCACGTGAAGTGACCAATGCTTCCGCGGAAATCGCGGTCAGCACCACCGATTTGTCCGAGCGCACGGAGGAGCAGGCCGCGAGCCTGGAAAGAACATCGACGGCGATGGAGGAGATTTCCGCGACAGTGAAGACGAATGCCGACAATGCCCGGCAGGCGAGTGAAGCGGCGGCCAATACCCGTCAGATCGCCGATCGTGGTGGCGACATCGTCACGCAAGCGGTCACCGCGATGGGCAAGATCGAGGGGTCTTCCCTCAAGATCTCCGAAATCATCAGCGTGATCGACGAGATCGCGCGACAGACCAATTTGCTCGCGCTCAACGCGGCGGTAGAAGCGGCGCGCGCGGGTGAAGCCGGCCGCGGCTTTGCCGTGGTCGCTGCCGAGGTGCGCAGCTTGGCGCAGCGCTCTTCGCAGGCGGCAAAGGATATCAATGTTCTCATCACCAGCAGCAGCACGCAGGTCAAAGACGGGGTCATGCTGGTCAACCAGGCCGGCGCCGCGCTGACCGAGATCAGAGAATCGATCAGGTCCGTGGCGCAGATCGTCTCCGACATCGCGTCATCGAGCGCCGAACAGGCGGTCGGACTCGAGGAAGTCAATAAGGCCATGACGCACATGGACGAGGTGACGCAGCAAAACGCGGCCTTGGTCGAGGAGAATGCGGCGACCGCCAAGACGCTGGAGGACCAGGCGCGGTCCATGGACGAGCGCGTCGATTTCTTCCAGGTCGGCGACGGTACCGCTCACGAAGAGAGCGCCGCTATGTCTGCGCTGCAGCACTCAAAGGGTCCGGCGCAGCCGCGCAGCGCACGCCTTTCCGCAGCAGCCTGACCAATCTTCGAGAGGTCAGCGCGTGACGGTACGCGCGGCTAAGGCGCGCGTACCGGCTTTCAGGACCGCTGCGAACAATGCCGCGCCATCCTGCTCGGAAAAGCGCGCCGACTTCACATAGATCTTCTTGTCGGCCAGCGCATGCGTGAGCACGATGGTGATATCCGGCGTTGCTGCGGCCGGATCGATACGCACGCTTTTGATCTGCGCGGCGCTCGGGCAGGACACGCCATCATCCACCAGCACGAAATCGGCTACCGCCGGATCCTCCACGATCTGCAACCGCAGCGAAGGAGCCGTGGCGGCATCGTCAATGCGCACGGTGTAGTCGGCGGTCTTGTCGCTGATGCGGAACGCGCCGGTCGGTGTGGCGAGGCAGGGCGCAATGTCGGACGTGGATCCAAAGTAAACGCCGGCGGCACCCGCCGGCACGGCGGCAATCAAACCCAGGACCGCAGCAACGGTGATGCGATTCATGGAGCGCCCCCCGAGCGCACGCCAAACGGCGTAACGTGAAGAGTGCGCGCGACAGATTAAGGATCGATTAACTAACTTTGCCCGGCGCGGGTGGTGTTGCCACCGTCGCCGTGGCGCCGACCGGACTCCATGATGCAGGCGCGACCAGAATATCGGCGACGTCGTCCGGCCGCAGACGAACATAAATGCCGTGCTGGAGCGGATCGACTCCCCGGCTCGCTTGCTCAATCACCATCCCGCCGATGAACACATAGCCGGGCGAAAGATAAACCTCGATGGGGTCTCCAGTGCCGAAGTTAACGCTGGTGTTGCCGATGCGGCCAAGGATCAGCTTGCCGTCGCGATACATACGCAGCCAGGCGACCTCCTGATCGGGGCGGCCGCGGCGTGCACGATTCTCCGCGCTGCCGAGCAGATCGGTGAGCACATCGGTGAAGACCGTTGGTCGCGGCGAGATCGGCGTCAGGCGGAGACGATACGCAAGCACGCGCGGTTCGAACTTCTCGCCGGCAAAGCCGCTGATGAGCCCCCAGACAAGCGCGAGCAGATAGAGGAAGGCGAGATAGCCAAGCGCAGTCCAGCCGGATTGCGCCGCTAACTGACCACCCAGTGCCGACAGCGGTTGATCGAGGTAGATCGACCTGAACAACAACGAAAACAGCAGAAACGCGACCGCGTTCAAAAACAGGCTGGCGACCAGGCTGCCTGCCACCCACTCGCCTGCGGATGGATTCAACTGAGGCTTCAGCGTCGCCCGCACGGCAGCACTGCCGAAGCCTGGCAGGATGGCAAAGACCGCGATGATCAGCGCTTCGATCGACAGGCTCATGGCACCGTCACGGCGGCCATTTCTGCGAGCCACCGCCGGGCGTCATCGCCTTGGTCCCGCCGATAGCTTCCTTCAGTTCGCGCGTGGTGCGGAACGCGACCTTCTTGTTGGCCCTGATCTGGATCGCTTCGCCGGTCGCCGGATTGCGGCCCATGCGGGCCGCCCGTTTTCTCACCTGCAGAGTACCGAGACCCTGCACTTTCACGCGGTTGCCCTTCTTGAGGTTCTTGACGATCTCGTCGACGAGATCGCTGAGGACAAGTTCAGCCTGCTTCTTCGAAAGGTCGTGCGAATCCGCCAGCGCCGCGGCGAGATGCTTCAACGTCACAGTCGACGGCGCCTGCTTCTTGGCGGATACCGACTTGGCCATGTCCGTTGCTCCAGGCCGGCAGTCGCCCGCGGGCCACAAGGTATCGAATATGCACCTTAACTATAGCGTGCGAACGGATAACTTGCACGCGACAACGGCACGTCGGCGCACAATCACGCCGCGCGGCGCATCTCATCGCTCAGCGCGCGATAGGACAGCGCTTCGGCCAGATGCACGCGGCCGACTTTGTCGACGCCGTCGAGATCGGCCAGCGTGCGGGCGACCCTGAGCACGCGGTGATAACCGCGCGCGGAGAGGTGCATGGAGTCGGCGGCGTCGCGTAGGAGCGCAAGCCCCGCCTTATCGGCGCGCGCAACCTCCTCCAGCGCCGGCCCGCTCGCCTGCGCATTGGTGCGCACGCCATCGAGACCCAGCGCGGCGTAACGCTCGGCCTGGATGTCGCGCGCGCGGGCAACGCGTGCCGCAACCTCGCGGCTGCCTTCCGATGGCGGCGGCAGGATCAGGTCTGCGGCGGTCACGGCTGGCACCTCGATATGCAGGTCGATGCGGTCGAGCAGCGGCCCGGACAGCCGATTTTGATATTCGGCCGCGCAGCGGATGTTGGGCCCGCGCCGGCAAGCAAAGCCGGGATCGTTGGCGCGGCCACAGCGGCACGGATTCATTGCCGCGACCAGCATGAAGCGCGCCGGATAGGTGATGCGGTGATTGGCGCGCGCAATCGCTACCTCGCCGCTCTCCAAAGGCTGGCGGAGCGAATCGAGCACTTGCGGCGTGAACTCCGGCAACTCGTCGAGAAACAGCACACCGTTATGCGATAGCGATATCTCGCCCGGCCGCGCGCGCAAGCCGCCACCGACCAGAGCCGGCATCGAGGCCGAATGATGCGGGCTGCGGAATGGCCGCTTGTTGGTGAGCGCGCCGCCTTCGATCTCGCCGGCGACGGAGGCGATCATCGAGACCTCCAACAGTTCGGCCGGCGATAGCGGCGGCAGGATCGTTGGCAGCCGCGCCGCCAGCATCGATTTGCCGGAGCCGGGCGGACCAATCATCAACAGGTTATGCCCGCCGGCGGCGGCCACTTCGAGCGCGCGCTTGGCGCTCTCCTGGCCTTTGATGTCGGCGAGGTCGAGCGGCACGCCTTCGAGCTCGCGGATCCTCGGCTGCGGCCGCGACAACACCTGCGTGCCTTTGAAGTGGTTGGCGAGCTGGATGAGCGACTGCGCCGCGACGATGTCGATCTCAGGGCTCGCCCATGCCGCTTCCGCGCCACAGGCCGCGGGACAGATCAGCCCCTGCCCGCGCGCATTGGCGCCGATCGCCGCCGGCAAGACGCCGGCCACCGGCGCGATCGAGCCGTCGAGCCCCAATTCGCCGAGCACAGTGAAGCCTGAAATGGCATCCTGCGGCACGGCGCCGATGGCGGCCATCAGGCCGAGCGCGATCGGCAGATCATAATGGCTGCCCTCCTTGGGCAGATCGGCGGGCGCCAGATTGACGGTGATGCGGCGCGCCGGCAGCGCCAGCCCCGACGCCACCAGGGCCGCGCGCACACGCTCCTTGGCCTCGGACACGGCCTTGTCGGGCAGGCCGACGATGTTGAAGGCGGGCAGCCCAGGCGCGACCTGGACCTGTACATCGACGGCACGGGCTTCGATGCCCTCGAACGCCACGGTGCCGACCCGCTGAACCATTCCGCGCCCCCGGATGTCCCGTCCCGGATTTCCCGTCAGAGTAGTATCGCAAGTTGTGGAGATCGACAAGAACATTTGCAGAACAAAATATTTCCGTTATGCTCCGATGCTAGCGAACCAGCGGGAACCGGATGGGCACCATGATCGACCGGGAAGCGATGGCGAACGACCTCAAGCTGGCGCGACAGGCGCGCCTGGAAGCCGAGGCGGCCAACTGCGATGTCGAGGAACTGATCTGGGAGATCCAGCACGTCCAGCTCGGCCGGCAGCGCATCGTGTTTTCAATTAGCGGCTTCGAGCAAGACGTCGCGGTCGCCAACTAGGCGCGCACGACCTCCTCGCCCATACTCTTGGCATCTCATCGTCGCCGATTCGAAACCGGCGGCAGCCAAGAAGCAGTCGTCAAATGCATCTCCTCCGCGCGATATTCACCACCGCACTTGCTGCCGCAATCGCGTCGGCGCTCACACAAACGATTCACGCCCAAACCACTCCCATCTGGACGGTGCCGGAGATCGGCGCGCTGCCGCGCGACGCGCAGGGCCTCAAAGTGCGCGAAGGCCGCGACCTCATCACCGCCACCTACAAATATATCGGCCCCAACGTCCCGGATGCGGCCAAGCGTTACGCCGGCAACAATCTCGCCTGCGGCAACTGCCATCTGATGGCCGGCACCAAGAAGTTCGGCATTCCGCTGTTCGGCCTGTTCGGCGACTTCCCGCAGTACAGCGCGCGGTCCGGCCGCGACATCAGTATCGAGGACCGCATCAACGCCTGCATGACACGCAGCATGAACGGCCGCTCCATGCCGGACGACGCGCCGGAAATGCAAGCCATCGTCGCCTACATCAAGTTTCTGAGCAGCGGCGTGCCGGCGGGCAAGCAGTTGCCCGGCATGGGCACCGGCAAGATGCCGGAGCTGTCCCGTGCCGCCAGCCCGACGCGCGGCCGCGCGATTTACGCGCGCGCCTGCGCCGCCTGCCACAACACCGATGGTTCCGGCATCCGCAACAGCACGGCCGGCACCGACCTCGGCTATATGATGCCGCCACTGTGGGGACCGGACAGCTTCAACGACGGTGCCGGCATGGCGCGGCTGATCAACGCCGCGAACTTCGTGCATTTCAACATGCCGCACGGCGTCGACTATCTCGATCCTCGGCTGTCAGTCGCTGACGCGTGGGACGTCGCGGCTTACGTGGTGTCGCAGCCGCGGCCGCATAAGGCCGGTTCCGATAAGGATTTTCCCGACCTGCTGCTGAAGCCGGTCGACGCACCTTTTGGACCCTACGCCGACAAGTTCAGCGAGAAGCAGCACAAATACGGGCCGTTCGGCCCGATCCGCGCCGCGCTCGACAAGCTCAAAAAGGCGAGCGCGAAGTAAATCAGGATTTCCGCTTCGCTTCGATCTTATCCCACACCAGCGCCGCGATATCCGGCCCGCCAAGATTCTTGATTGCGCGCACGCCCGTGGGCGAGGTCACGTTGATCTCGGTGATGTAGTCGCCGATCACGTCGATGCCGACGAGCAACAGCCCGCGCTCGCGCAGCGCCGGCCCTAAGCGATCGCAAATCTCCCGCTCGCGCTTGGTCAGTTCCGTTTTTGCCGGCGAGCCGCCGCGCACCATGTTGGAGCGTAGGTCGTCAGCGGCCGGGATACGGTTCACCGCGCCGGCATATTCACCCTCGACCAGGATGATGCGCTTGTCACCGTCCTTCACCGCCGGCAGATATTTCTGGATCACCCAGGCCTCACGGAAGGTGACCGAGAACATGTCATAGAGCGAACCGAAGTTAAGATCGTCGCGCGTGATGCGGAAGACCGCGCCGCCACCGTGGCCGTAGAGCGGCTTCATGACGATGTCGCCATGCTCGGTGCGGAAGGCTTTGATTTCGGCAAGGTCGCGCGTCACCAAGGTCGGCGGCATCAGGTCGGGGAATTCGGTGACGAATATCTTCTCCGGTGCGTTGCGCACATGCGCCGGATCGTTGACCACCAAGGTCTTGGGATGGATGCGCTCCAGTAGATGGGTCGTCGTCACATAATTGAGATCGAAGGGTGGGTCCTGGCGCAGCAAGATGACATCGAATTCGGTGAGCTCGACCCGGCGCGGCTCGCTGAGCGTGAAATGATCGCCGGCCTGGTCGCGCACGCCGAGCGGCTCGACTGTCGAGAACACCCGCCCGTTCAAGAGCGCCAGCCGGTCCGGCGTGTAATAACTCAAGGCGTGGCCGCGCTTTTGCGCTTCCAGCAGCAGGGCGAAAGTCGAATCGCCTTTGATGTTGATCCGCTGGATCGGATCCATCTGTACCGCGATCTTCAGGCTCATGGTTTGGCTCTAGGGACGGCTGACGAGGGGGCGTAAAGGAAAACAAAACCTTAACAAATTGCGGCCACTATGGCGCCCCGGGGACACCGGCGAACTGCGGGTAAGGGGACGGACGTGACATTGCCGAAGCTTTCCATTGCCGCAAAGCTCTATGCCATCTTTGCGCTGATGGCCACCACCACCGTCGCATTGGCGGTGGTCGCCGCGCTCAATTCATACCGCCATACGATGCTGACGGACCAATTCGAGTCGGCCAATACCGGCACATTGAATGTCGAGCGGGTAAACGGGCTTCTCTATGCGGTCGTGATGGAATCGCGCGGCGTTTATATGTCGTCCGACCTGGCTGCCTCCAAGATCTACTCGGCCGGCGTTCTCAAATATGTCGATGACATCGCCAAGGTCATCCAAGACTGGAAGAAATCCGTGCGTACGGATGATGGCGAACTGTTCGCGGCATTTTCCGACCGCATCGCGAAAATGATCGCCTTCCGCAAGGAACTGGCCCGGCTCGGCACCGACGTGAGCCCGGCCGCAGCCCGGGCGTGGGGCGATGTCGAATCCGAGCGCGAGGTACGCAAGGCGCTTAACCGCGACCTCGAAGGCTTGGCGGATTTGTATCGCCGCCGCGCGGAGCGGGTCTATACCGAGCTCGGCAAAGGCATCGACCAGACCGCAATATGGCTGAGCATCCTTGCCGTTCTCGCGGTCAGCTTCGCCGCTGTCGGGCCCCTGCTCATCTCCCGCAACGTGGTGCGGCCGCTCGGCGAGATCACGCGCATGACTGAAGCGATCGCCAGCGGCTCCCGCGACGCGGTGCCTTTCCACGAGCGCAGCGATGAAATCGGTGCGCTTGCACGCTCCGTCGGCGTGTTCCAGCAGGCCATGCGCCACAACGAGGAGCTCAACCGCGCAGTCATTAGCGAAGGCGATGCGCGCGAGCGGCGTCAGCAGGAAATGTCGAAGGAGATCGCTCGCTTCTCGGCGGAGGTCGAGGCAACTTTGTCCGAGCTCGGCCGCATCTCCGATCAGATGCTGGGCGCCTCTACTCAGCTTGCTGCCGCCGCCGACAATGCATCGGTGAAGACCACGCGCGCCGAAGATGCTTCTTCGGAAGCATCTGCCAACGTCCGCGACATCGCCTCCGCCGCCGACGAGCTGTCCGCGTCCGTCAACGAGATCGATCGCCAGGTGGCGCAATCCAACGCGATCGCCAACAAGGCAGTGAACGAAGCGGAGGCCACCAACGCAGCGGTGAAGGAGCTCGACGAAGCCGCCGCACGCATCGGGGACGTCATCAAACTCATCACCGACATTGCCGAGCAAACCAATCTTCTGGCGCTCAATGCCACGATCGAGGCGGCGCGTGCCGGCGAGGCCGGCCGCGGCTTTGCCGTGGTCGCCGGCGAAGTGAAGGCACTCGCCGGTCAGACGAGCCGCGCCACCGAAGAGATCGGCGCGCAGATCGCCGGCATGCAGCGCGCCACCGTACGCTCGATTCAAGCTATCACCGCGATCGAGCAGACCATTCGCGAGATCGGCGACATCAGCGGCGCCATCGCCGCGGCCGTTACCGAGCAGGGCGCGGCCACGCAGGAAATCGCCCGCAGTGTCGATATCGCGGCCAAGCGCACGCTCGAGACCGCCAACGAGGTCAACCTCGTGGGCGCAGCCACCGAGGATACCCGCACCAGCGCCAACGCGGTCAAGGCGGTGGCCGACGATCTAGGTACCGTGGCCGGCCGCATCCGCGCGCAGGTGGATGTGTTCTTCGACCGGCTGAGCGCTTAGCGCTTTAGTTCGCCTCGAACGCCCCTTGAATGTGCCTTGGCATCTTGCCGGGTGCGACCAGCATCGCATCGAAGCGCATGTCGTGGATCGATGGATCGGGATAGGTCGCGATCCAGGCTTCCGCCGCAGCGATGATACGCTGACGTTGACGCTCGGTGACGGATTCAGCCGCATCGTCGAGGCTATGGCGCGCTTTCACTTCCATAAACACCAGCAGATGACGACGGCGCGCAACGATGTCGATCTCGCCGACAGGACTGCGCCAACGCCGCGCCAGAATGCGAAAGCCTTTCGCCACCATGAGCGCGGCTGCGCGGCTCTCCGCCGAAATGCCAGTGCGAAAGGCGACCTGCCGCTCAGGATCGGCTTCCGCTTTCAGGGCCGCCTTTGGTCTGAGACCGGGTGAGCGGAAGTTGCGGGGGTCAGTCATCGCTGTCCTTCGCCAGTTCGAGCGCGCGCTGATAGACCTCACGCTTTGGCCGGCCGGTGGCCAGCGCGACCTCGCCGACGGCATCTTTCACCGACACGCGCTCGAGCGCATTGCGCAGAAGCGCATCGACGTCGGCGTCTGCGGCTTCCGCTTCGAGGGGCGGCGCGACGACGATGACGAACTCGCCGCGCGTCTCGGCGCCCTGCGCGTAGTCTTGCGCAAGCTTCGCGAGATCGTCGCGCCGAACTTCCTCATGCAGCTTGGTCAGTTCGCGGCAGATAGCGGCATTGCGCGCGCCCAATCCCGCGGCAAGATCGGCCAACGCTTCGGCGACGCGCGGTCCCGTCTCGAACAGCACCAGCGTTGCCGGAATCGTCGCGATCGCGGCAATGCGCTTTTGCCGCGCGACCTGCTTCGGCGGCAGGAAGCCTTCGAAGAAAAAGCGATCCGTCGGCAGGCCTGACAACGAAAGGCCCGTCAGGACTGAGGAGGCGCCCGGCAGCGCCGTGACCGTGAAGCCCGCGTCGCTGGCATCGCGCGCCAACTTGTAACCGGGGTCCGAGATCAAGGGGGTGCCGGCGTCCGACACCAGCGCCACCGCCTGACCTTCGGCAAGCCGCGCCAGGATCTTCGGACGCGCCTCAGTGGCGTTGTGCTCGTGATAGGGCGTCAGCGGCGTCTCGATGCCGTAGCGTTCGGCAAGCTTGCGGGTGACCCGCGTATCCTCGCAGGCGATCACATCGGCGCCGGCCAGCACCTCCAGCGCACGCAGCGTGACATCGCCGAGATTACCAATCGGCGTTGCCACGAGATAAAGACCGGGCCTCGGCGGCGGCGCCGGCATTGGGGCTCCAAACGGCGCGTAAGAGCGCGCCCGCTCGGGGCGATTTTTGTCGTCTTTGACCATTTGCGGCACTCTAGACGCGTCCCCGCGCGCCGTCATGCCGGGCCGAATTCCTTTGCCTTTTCACAGCCTTAACTTTTGCGCGACAAAATCGCCGATACCGGTTAGGACTGACACGGTTCTGTCGTGCGGGGAAAAGCCTTGTCGGGGACAGCGTGGAGCGAGGACGGGTTGATGGCACGGTTTTGGCGCGCGCTCAGCCGCGCCCGCGCCGCACTCAGCCTCTCCGCCGCCGCGCTGGCGCTCGCCGCCTGCGCCGGCACCATCGACACGAGCAGCACGCCACCGCCGCAAATGGGCGATCAGCCGCCGCCCGGTGCATCGATCGGCACCGGTGAGGTGCGCGTCGGCCTTATCCTGCCGCTGTCGGCGCAGGGCAATGCCGGTGTGGCCGCGCAGTCGATGAAGAACGCAGCCGAGTTGGCGCTCGCCGAATTCAAGCAGCCGAACATCCAGCTGCTGGTGAAGGACGACGGCGGCACGCCGCAGGGCGCACAGGCCGCGGCGCAGCAGGTGATCACGGAAGGCGCCGAGATCATCATCGGGCCGCTGTTCGCGCAATCGGTGAGCGCCGTCGGCCAGGTCGCGCGTCAGCGCGGCATTCCGGTGATCGCCTTCTCGACGGATGCGAGCGTCGCCACGCGCGGCGTCTATCTCCTGAGTTTCCTGCCGGAGTCCGACGTCAAGCGCATCGTCGAATACGCGGTTTCGCACGGCAAGCGTTCGTTCGCGGCGCTGCTGCCGGACAACGCTTACGGCAACGTCGTGGAAGCGGCGTTCCAGCAAGAAGTGGCGCGCCGCGGCGGCCGCGTCATCGCGCTCGAGAAGTACCCGCTCGATGCGGCACGCATGGCCGAGCCGGCGCGCCGCATTGCGCAAGCGGCGGCGCAGGCCGACACCATTTTCATTCCCGATGGCGCCGACGCCGTGCCGCAAGTCGCACAGGCGCTCGCCGCGGCGGGCGTAAATCTCAAACGTGTGCAATTGCTCGGCACCGGCCTGTGGGACGATCCGCGCATCATGTCGACCTCCCAATTGCAGGGTGGCTGGTTCGCGGCGCCCGACGCCGTCGGTTTCCGCAGCTTCGTGCAGCGCTATCGCGCCCGTTATGGTCAGGAGCCGGTGCGCACCGCGACGCTGTCATACGACGCGGTGGCGCTGGTGGCGGCGCTGGTGAAGACACAAGGCACGCAGCGCTTCACCGAGCAGGTGCTGACCAACTCGTCCGGCTTCGCCGGCATCGACGGCGTATTCCGTTTCCGCGCGGACGGTTTGAACGAGCGCGGACTGGCGGTGCTGCGCGTGGCGCCGGGCGGCGGCCAAGTCGTCAGCCCCGCGCCGAAGTCATTCACGCCGGGGACTTAAGCCGCCAGATCCGCGACGACGGCATCAAGCACCGGGAAGCCGGACTGCGTTACGCGCAGACGGCCGTCGGCGGTGGTTTCCACCGCGCCCTCGCCTTGCAAGATCGAGATGCGCTTGGGATCGAGCGTGCGGCCAGCGAGCCGCTGGAAGCGCTGCGGATCGATGCCCTCGGCAAGGCGCAAGCCCATCAAGAGATATTCGTCGGCGGTTTCGCCGGGTGTCAGCTTCTCGTCGACGATCTGACCTGAGCCGTTGGCTTCCACACGCATGAGCCACGCCTCGGGGCGCTTCTCGGTTTCCGTGGCATAGCGGTAGCCGTCGACGGTCAAGCGTCCATGCGCGCCCGGGCCGACGCCGACGTAATCGTGCCCGCGCCAATAGACGAGATTGTGCCGGCACTCGGCGCCCGGCCGCGCGTGATTGGAAATCTCGTAGGCCGGCAAACCTGCGGCTGCGCAAACCTCTTGCGTCATGTCGTAGAGATCGCGGCCGAGATCTTCGTCCGGCACGACGAGCTTGCCAGCTTTGTACAGATTAAAGAACGGCGTTTCGGGCTCGATGGTGAGTTGATAGAGCGAAAGATGCTCGGCTGCTTCCGCGATGGCGCGCTTGAGCTCAGCGCCCCATTCGGCGGGTGTCTGCCGCGGCCGCGCATAGATGAGATCGAACGAATAGCGCTCGAAGATCGAGCGCGCTACGGCGACCGCATCGAGCGCTTCCTGTGCCGTGTGAAGGCGGCCGAGTTCCTTTAGCGCGGCGTCGTCCAGCGCCTGCACGCCGAGAGAGACGCGATTGACGCCGGCGGCGCGGTAGCCGCGGAAGCGGGTGGAGTCGACGCTGGTGGGATTGGCCTCGAGCGTGACTTCGACGTCAGGTGCGACGCTCCAGTGCTTGGCAATCGCGTCGAGGATCGCTTGCACTGACGATGGCTGCATCAGCGACGGCGTGCCGCCGCCGAAGAATACCGTCGACACCGTGCGCCCCAGCGTGCGCGCCGCATTGGCGGCAAGCTCGGCCTCGACCGCGCGCACATAGCGCGCCTCGTCATAACCGCCGTGGCGCACGTGGCTGTTGAAGTCGCAATACGGGCACTTCGACAGGCAAAAAGGCCAGTGCACGTAGACGGCGAAGGGCGCGGAATTCGTTAACGACATCTTAACATCATAGGCTGCGCCGCCCGGAACAGCCAGCGGACAGGCATTTTCGCTGCGGACAAGTACTTAAAATTGTAATGATCGGGAACCCGCGCAAGGCCCCGCTCGCGCGCATCAGTCGCGCAAACACGCATTCGCCAGCATGACGAAGGCGCGCGCCCGGTGCGAGAGGCCCTGGCCCTTCGGCGGCAGGCCGTGCTTCTCCTCGGCCGGCATCTCGCCAAAGGTACGGTCGAAGCCATCCGGCAAAAACAGCGGATCGTAGCCAAAACCCTTGTCGCCGCGCGGCGGCCACACCGCCACGCCATCGACACGGCCCTCGAATTCTTCCAGATGGCCGTCTGGCCAGGCGAGACACAGCGCGGCGATGAAATGGCAGCGCCGCTGCGCGGGCTCCTTCGCGCCTTTTTCGATCAGCAGCGTCTGGATGCGATTCATGGCGCCGCGGAAATCCTTACCCTCGCCCGCCCAGCGCGCCGAATGAATCCCCGGCTCGCCGCCGAGCGCTTCGACGACAAGGCCGGAGTCATCCGCAAACGCAACCTTGCCGGTGGCTTTCGCCGCAGCTTCAGCCTTGATGCGCGCGTTGGCTGCAAACGTTTTGCCCGTCTCTTCAGGCTCGCCCAGCCCAAGCTCGCCGGCCGACTGCGCCTCAATACCATAAGGCGCCAGCAGCTCACGCATCTCGCGCAGCTTGCCCGGATTATGCGTGGCGATGACGACGGGACCGGTGAGTTTGCGGCTCACGCTTACGCCACCGCCATCTTTTGCAGATCGACTAACTTGCCGACGCCTTTGCGCGCCAGCGCGAGCAGCGCCAGAAACTGCTCCTCGCTGAACGGCGTCTTCTCAGCGGTCGCCTGGATCTCGACGATATTGCCGTTACCGCTCATCACGAAGTTGGCGTCGGTCTCGGCGTCCGAGTCCTCGGCGTAATCGAGGTCCAGCACCGCGGTGTTCTTGTAGACGCCGCACGACACCGCGGCGATGTGGTCGCGCATCGGCTCGCCCACCTTGAACATGTCGCGCGCCTTCATCCAGGCAAAGCAATCGGCGAGCGCCACCCAGGCGCCGGTGATCGACGCGGTACGCGTGCCGCCGTCGGCCTGGATCACATCGCAATCGATGGTGATCTGCCGCTCGCCCAGCGCCTGCAGATCGACGACCGAGCGCAACGAGCGCCCGATCAATCTCTGAATCTCCACGGTGCGACCGCCTTGCTTGCCGGCGGAGGCCTCGCGGCGGGTACGCTCGGAGGTCGCGCGCGGCAGCATGCCGTATTCGGCGGTGACCCAGCCGCGGCCCTGGCCCTTGAGCCAAGGCGGCAGCCGCTCTTCCAGGCTGGCGGTGACCAGCACATGGGTGTCGCCGAATTTCACGAAACAGGAGCCCTCGGCGTATTTCACCACACCGCGCTCGAGCGACACCGGGCGCAATTCGTCGACTTGTCGGCGGCTTGGCCGCATCGGCAGCTCCTGTTCGGGATGAAGCTGCCAGCCTTTTAGGTGGCGCGAGCGGGCCCGGCAAGCCCACTCGCGCGGCCCGTCATTTGGACTTTTCGATCTTGGTGACGATGAACTGGCCGTTCACGTTGTCCGCGTCGAATTTCACCTTGTCGCCGGCCTTCACCTTGCCAAGCAGGCTCGCGTCCTTGGCGGTGAACACCATGGTCATGCCTTCGTCCATGTCGAACTTCTTGATCGGCCCATGGCGGATGGTGATCTTACTGGCTGACGCATCGACCTTGGTCACCGTGCCGTCGATGAGCGCCTGGGCGGTCGCGGCGTTCGGCACGAGCACCGTGGTCATGAGGGCGAGCGCAAGCGCCAGCATCGTAAGAGAGCTTTTCATCGTTGATCTCCTTATTTCTGCACGGGATTACTACTTCACGGTCACAGTGCCGTGCATACCCGCCTCGCGGTGTCCGGGGATGAGACAAGCAAACTCGAATGTGCCTGCTTTGGTGAAGCGCCAAATCAACTCGCCGGATTTTTTAGTTACCACGCGCTTGGCGTTCGGGTCGTCGTGTTCCATCTCTGGATACTTTTTCATCAGCTCAGCATGTTTGTCGTTTTCTTTTGGCGTCGCGAGGACAAACTCGTGATCGAGCTCACCTTTGTTTTCTAATACGAACCGTATCTGCTCGCCGCGTCGAACCTCGACGTGGTTATGATTGAAGATCATCTTCCCGTCGCCTTCCTGCATCGTGATGACGACGGTCCGCGACGGCTTCTTGGGATTGCCAGGTTGTCCGGCCGAGAAGCCTGCGTGGCTGTGTCCGGGTGTTCCAGCGCCGGCAAGAGCCGTTCCCGATATCAAGGTGCCAGCGAGTGTAACGAGGGTAAGCTTGAAGAGAGTTCGCATGCGTTGTGCTCCTGGTCAGTGCTGTCCGTTGTGGTTGTTGGTACGCGGTTTCACGACAGTGACTTCAACGTTGTTGGGCTTTGTGGGCACGCTACTGCGACGCGGCGTGTCGGGCGCCGGACCGTTGAACTCGTAGGCGACCGTGCCCGGCGGATGCTTGTAGGGGCCGGGATCCTTGTAATCGTCACGCGCTAACCCCTCGCGCACCTTCACGACCGAAAACATGCCGCCCATTTCGAGCGGGCCGTATTGGCCGAAGCCCGTCATCATCGGCAGCGTGTTGTCGGGCATCGGCATTTCCATCGTGCCCATTTCCGCCATGCCTTCCGTTCCCATCGGCATGTAGTCGGGCATGAGCTTGCGGATCGCCTTGGTGAGATCCTTCTGCGGTGTACCGATGAAGGTCTTCACCCCGTGACCCATCGCGTTCATAGTGTGATGCGACTTGTGGCAATGGATCGCCCAGTCGCCCGGGTCCGTCGCAACGAACTCGATGGCGCGCATGCCGCCGACCGGTACATCGGTCGTCACTTCCGGCCAGCGCGCGCTTTCGCGCACCCAGCCGCCGTCGGTGCCGGTCACCTCAAAGTGCGGCCCGTGCATATGGATCGGATGGTTGGTCATGGTCAGATTGCCGATGCGGATGCGCACACGATCGCCCTGCCGCACCACCAGTGGATCGATCCCTGGAAAGACTCTGGAGTTCCAGGTCCACAGATTGAAGTCGGTCATAGTCATGACCTTCGGCAACGCGGTGCCGGGATCGATGTCGTAGCTCGCCATCAGGAAAACAAAGTCGCGGTCGACGCGGCGCTCGTTGGGATCACGCGGGTGCACGACAAAGAAGCCCATCATACCCATCGCCATCTGCACCATCTCGTCCGCGTGGGGGTGGTACATGAACGTGCCGCTGCGCTTGAGCATGAACTCGTAGATGAAGGTCTGCCCCGGCTTGATGTGCGGCTGCGTCAGCCCGCCGACACCGTCCATACCGTTCGGCAGCGGCATGCCGTGCCAATGCACAGTGGTGTGCTCGGGCAATTTGTTGGTGACGAAGATGCGCACCTTGTCGCCCTCAACACCTTCAATGGTCGGGCCGGGCGACTGGCCGTTGTAGCCCCACAGCTTCGCCGTCATGCCGGGCGCGAACTCGCGCGCGACCGGTTCGGCGACCAGGTGAAACTCCTTCCAGTCGCCGTTCATGCGCCACGGCAGACTCCAGCCGTTGAGCGTGACCACCGGCTGATAAGCCGGCCCGCTCGATGGAACGAGTGGCGGCTGCATTCCCGGTGAATTGGAGGTCACCGCTTCGGGAATGCTGGCGGCCTGCACGCGGCCGCTGACGGCGGCGGCACCGGCGAGTAGCACCGAAGAGCCGATGAGATTGCGTCGTGAGATCATGGCTGTTCTCCCAGGCTCAATGTTCGGGCGCGTCGCCGGCGGCAGACGCGGTCGTGCTCGATGCGGGTTCGGCACCCGATCCGGCACCGCCGATGAGGGATGCCGACAGGTCGGTGCTGGCGAGCCAGAAGTCGCGCTGCGCATCCACGGCCGCGACATTGGCGGCGATCTTTTGTCGCGCCTCCGCCAGCAACGCGAAGACATCGACCTGCATGGCGCCGTAGCGCAGCATCAATTCGTCGGAGATGATCTTGCGCAGCGGCAGGACATCACGCTGGTAGCGCGCGGCGACGTCATAACTGAGGCGATAGCTGCGATAGGCCTCACGCGCCTGCGAGCGCGCCTCGACTGCTTTCTGCGCGAGGCGATTCACAGCCTGCATATAAGTCTGCTCGGCTTCGCGTACGCGCGCCTCGCCGAAGTCGAAGATTGGCACCTCCAGCGTGAGCGTGAAGCCGCGGCTGTGCGCGTGCTCACCGGTTTCCCGATTATCGGCGATTTTATCGGCAACGCCGCCCTCCAGTACGTTGATGAAACGCGTGGCTTTGGTGAGCCCGTAAGACTTCGCCAATGAATCGAGCTCGCTGCGTGCGATCTGCAGGTCGACGCGGCGGTTGATCGCGTCTTGCTCCACGGCGGGCAACGCCAGCGCCCGCTTCGGCAACGGCGGCAAGGCGGACGGCAGGGCGAAACCAAGATCGCTGCCCGAGAACCCAAGCACACGGATCAACCGTTCGCGTTCCGCATTGGCGCGTTGCTGCGCACGTGCCAGCTCAGTCGAAAGATCGGCATGCAGCACTTGCTGCCGCGATTGATCGAGCTTGTTCATGGCACCGCTTTCGCCCATGCGCTTGGCAAGCTCGGCGGTGGTCGCGGAAGCGGAGCGTGCCTGCGTAAACAGGCTCACGAGCTGCCGCGCCGCCACCGCGCGGTAATAGGCCCGCCGCGCTTCGGTACCGACACGCAGCGTTTCCAGGGCGGCCGCAAGTTGCGCACGCCGGAATCGTTCGTTGGCGATTTCCGTGCGCATCGGCAGCGTCGCGAGCGCAAGAATGTTGACGACGATCTCACGATCGAGCTCGGCTTCGGCCGCGCCCGATAGCCGCGTCAGCGAAATCGTGGGATTGGGCGGCAGCGATTGCCGTACGCGCACCGCGTCAGCAATGCCCAGCTCGTTATAGGCCGCTTGCAGACCGCGATTGTTCAGAAGCGCGATCTGCACCGCAGCATCCGCCGTCAACGGCCGTCTGAGCAACCGATCGACCTTGGCGCGTGCGGCGTCGGCGTCCTCGTCGCTGCGGATCGCGACGACATCTTTGCGCAGGTGCTGCGCGACAATATCGGCCGGAACGCTCATGCCGCCATCGGGCGAGAAGCTGGCGCAGGCCGGCAGAAGCAACAGGGCCAACAGCGCGAAAGCGTGCGTCCCATGACGCCACGGGATCGGCTGCCGCCAACGGGCGGCCAGCCGCGAACAGAGTCGGGCGGACATCGAAGTTCCTCATCCGTCGAATTGATGACAAGCGCGCGCGGCTCACGCCGCGGCAACGCCAATGCTCAAAGCGAAGGAAGGACTCGTGGAGGACGATCGATGCGGCCGGGGCTGCGGCCCCAGAGACTTTCGGCGGCCGGCAAGACAACTTCCGACGCCTCGATCAACTGCACGGCGGCGACGCCGAACACCGGCGGCGTCAAGGCACCGACGCAGAAAAGCCCGCAGCATTTGCCCGGCACACCGGGATCGTTGCCGCCGGCCCCAGCGGGCGTGCCGTGATCCATGCCCTCGTGCGGCATGGCCGCCTGGTCAGCATGGCCGCTACCATCGTGCTGGTGGCCGTGGCTCTCGCTCTTGACCTGCGAAGCCTCGGTCACGGTCAGGCAATGGGCCTGCGTGTCGCTGAAGGCAAAGGCGGCGACCGGCGACAAAAGGCACAGCGCAAAGAGGGCGGCCATGAAGGCCGCCGCCCGCTGACGCCATTTGCTGGTTAACAGGACCAACATACCAGTCGAATTACGCCTCTTCCGAGCCCGATGATGTTAGGCTCGCTAACGGCACAAAGTGGCATTGTTGTGTGCCGGCCGGCAAGTCCGTCTTGAACAAGACTGTGGCAATGGTCAATTCTTGGGGCGGCACGAGGAGTTAGACGGTGGCCTCCCACGATATCCCGATCGGCGCGAACCCGGCGAGCCTCGCGTCACTCAACGAGCGTTCGCGCGAGATCTTCCGCCAGATCGTCGAGAGCTACCTGGCGACCGGCGAACCGGTCGGCTCGCGCAACCTGTCGCGCATCCTGCCCATCACGCTGTCGCCGGCCTCGGTCCGCAACGTGATGTCGGACCTGGAACAGCTCGGCCTCATCTTCGCCCCGCATACCTCGGCCGGCCGGCTGCCGACCGAGGTCGGCCTGCGATTCTTCGTCGATGCGCTGATGCAGGTCGGCGATTTGTCGGAGCAGGACCGCCGCTCGATCGAGGCGCAAGTCGCCGGGACCGGCAGCGGTAAATCGATCGAGACGGTGCTCACCGAGGCCACGCAGATGCTGTCGGGCCTCACGCGGTCGGCGGGCGTGGTGCTCACCGCCAAGCACAATGTGCGGCTCAAGCACATCGAGTTCGTGCGGCTGGAGCCGGAGCGCGCGCTCGCGGTGCTCGTCGCCGAGGACGGCCAGGTCGAGAACCGCGTGCTCAATGTGCCGTCGGGTCTGCCGACGTCATCGCTGGTCGAAGCGAGTAATTTCTTGAATGCGCGGCTGCGCGGCAAAACGCTGGCCGAGTTGCGCGCCGAGACCGAGAAGGCCGTGGCCGAAGGTCAGGCTGAGCTCGATGCGTTGACGCAGAAAGTTATCGCCAACGGACTGGCAAGCTGGTCAGGCGGCGAAAGCGACGATCGTCAGCTCATCGTGCGCGGCCACGCCAATCTGTTGGAAGATCTGCACGCGCTCGATGATCTGGAGCGCGTGCGATCGCTGTTCGATGCGCTGGAGGCGAAACGCGGCGTCATCGATCTGTTGGGCCGTGCCGAACGCGCCGATGGCGTGCGCATCTTCATTGGCTCGGAGAACAAGCTGTTCTCGCTCTCGGGCTCCTCGACCATCGCCGCGCCCTACCGCGACAGCACTGGGCGCATCGTCGGCGTCATCGGCGTGATTGGACCGACACGGCTGAACTACGCGCGCGTGATCCCGATGGTGGACTATACCGCTCGCGTGGTCAGCCGGCTGTTGGCCGGCTGACCGACTGCATCACAGACATCAGTAGCCAACAGTAAAGCGACGCCGCACATGCTGCGGCTTCTCGATCTCGTCGGCCATTGCGATGGCATAGTCCTCAAACGAAATGCTGCTGCCTTTGTCGTTCGTCAGCAACTGATCAGTGCCGAGGCGGAACTTGCCGGTCTGCTCGCCGGGCACAAACATCGCCGAGGGCGAGAGGAAGGTCCACTCGAGCTCCTTTTCCGGCCGCAACAGGTCGAGGAAGACGCCACCGGCCGCGGCCTCCGCTTTGTAGGCGGCGGGAAATTCCGGCGTGTCGATGAGCTTCTTGCCCGGCGCCACTTCAAGGCTGCCGGCGCCGCCGACGATCAGATAGCGCTTCACGTCCGATGCGCGGACGGCCTCGATCAGCTTTTTCGGATCGCTGGCGGTGAAGTGCACGGAGCTGATGACGGCGTCATGGCCTTTGAGCAGCGCGGCGAGGCCAGGCTGATCGTACACATCGCCCTTCTGCGCGGTTACCTGGGGATGCACAGGGACCTTCTCGGGGTTGCGGACAATGGCAGTGACCGCATGTCCGCGGCGGATCAGTTCGTTGAGAATGCGCGTGCCGGCATGGCCGGTGGCGCCGATTAGGGCGATTTTCATTGGCAGTTTCCCATGTGGTATATAATAGTTACTAGGTGTGATATTTACATTCAGGTGTAAAGAAGGCACTATGGGCTCACCTGGTCACCCCGGCGAAACCGCTCATGCTGAAACCCAACGTCTATGCTTCCGATTGCCCGACGCGTGTGGTGCTGGACCGCATCGCCGACAAATGGGCGGTGCTCGTGCTGGGCTTGCTCGCAACCGAGCCGCAGCGCTTCAATCAGCTACGGCGCCAGATCGAAGGGCTGTCGCAGAAAATGCTGTCGCAGACCCTGAAAAGCCTCGAACGCGACGGCCTCGTTCACCGCCGGGCCATCGCCACGGTTCCGGTGACGGTCGAATATTCGATTACGCCACTGGGGCGAACCCTGGCCGATACCGTCGATGGCCTGCGCATTTGGGCAGAGGCGCACATCACGGAGGTCCAGCGGGCGCAGAAACGCTACGACAAGGCGTTCCATAATTCTTGATTTTTTGCCCGCAAGACCTGATATGCGGGGCAATCGAACAATTTCAGGATGGATTTGAGCCCGATGACGGACCCCACCGCGTCTCAGCCCGAGAACTTGGCCCCCGAGGCCGAAGATCCCGTGGCCGCAGCCCAGCGCGAGGCCGCCGAGTACAAGGACAAGCTGCTGCGCACGCTGGCCGAGATGGAAAACCTACGCCGGCGCACCGAGCGCGAGGTTGCCGACGCGGGGGCCTATGGCATCAGGAAGTTTGCGGTTGACGTTCTTGCCGTCGCCGACAACATGCATCGCGCGCTGGCAACCATCGATCCGGCGTTGCGCGAAGCCGCCGATGCCAAGATCAAGTCGCTGATCGAAGGCGTCGAGCTCACCGAGCGTGAGCTGCTCAAGAGCCTCGAGAAGAACGGCGTCCGTAAATTCTCGCCGCAGGGCGAGAAGTTCGATCCGAACGTGCACCAGGCGATGTTAGAGCTTCCGACCGCCGATGTGCCCCCCGGTCATGTCGCGCAAGTAATGCAGGCCGGCTACATGATCGGCGATCGCGTGTTGCGCCCGGCGCTGGTCGCCGTCGCCAAGGCCGCACCCAAGCAGCCACAGACCAACGACAATCCGCAAGCTGACAACGCGGCGAACTGATCTTTATTTGGTTTCGATGCCGTCGCGCACCGCACGGAAGCGGGTGAATAAATTGTCCCACTGGTCGGTGCGCGCGACGCCGACGATGCGCATGAAGCCGCCGGAGCCGAAGCGCACCCACTGCACCAGCGACAGCGCGTCGGCGGTCAGGCCCTTGGCCGTTGCCCTGATCTCGTAGCCGGGCGAACCGCCGATACGCATGGCTTCCGCCATCTGCACCTGGAGCTCGCGTACCGGCGCCGCAGAGAGCATGTCACGCGCGAAGCGGCCGCGATCAGAAGGCTCGCTCGGGCCGCCACGCCCGACGCCGATGATCATGTAAGGTTGTGCATTGATGTTGTCGGTCGGCCCTTCGGTCAGAATGACGCCACCCTCCGGCAACACCCGCATAATGCGGAATCCTGCGAGCTCGCCGAGCTTGAACGGCAGCATGCCAAGCTGCTCTTCGACCGGCGTAACGCGGAACGTGACGCTTTGCAGCGCCTTGCGAACCACCTCGTCGGTGTAAACCGCGCGCGCTTCCTCCGGCACTTCGACAGTTATGAGCGTCGTCAAATTGGAAACGCGCGCGCCGAATGCCGCCGTCGCCAGCAGAAACCACTTGTGCAACGTCACGCCGTTCACCTCAGCGCGGCCGCTGATCAGAAAACCCATACTGCTTTCGAAAGGGAAGACCTCGCGCTTGAAGTCGTTCAGCCCGGCTTGGTCCTTGGCGAAGGCAGCCGCTTCGAGATCGGGGTAAGCCCCACCCGGCAGGTCGAGAATCGTGACCGCAACCCTGCGGCCAGCGTCCTCGAAGCCCGGGAAACGCGTGCTAAGCTTGGCATCACCCGGCGGCGCAAGACCGATCCGCATGCCCGGCGGATAGACAACCTCGGCCTGCGCCGACGTCGCCGCGAAAGCGCAGAACGCCAGGAGGAGAACGACCAAACGGTGCCAACTGTGCAATGTCATGAATGTAACCTTCGCGCCCGACGCCAGATGTCCTGGACCGCCAAGCCTGGGCCCTGACTAACCGGAGGAAGAAGGCCACGCAATGACGACTTCCTGAGGGCTTTGCGACGCCGCTGCGCTTCATCGGGTCTTTACCTCTGCCGGGCAGGCTGCACCCATGTCCCTCCCGCAACCCGCCGATGCCGTCGAGGAGCGCTATGCCAAACTGAGCATTGCGGCAGCGGTGTTCTTCCTCATGCTCGAGGTCGGTTATCTCGTCATCTCCGCAGCACCGGTCATGCTCGATCCGCCGCGCGATTTCGACGGTTATGCCTTCGGCCGCGACTTCGTGAATGTGTGGATGGGCGGGCACGCGGCACTCGCCGGCGGGCCGGCGGCCTGGTTCGATTTCACGGCTTACAATGATGCGTTGAAGGCGTTGTTCGGCGCGGCCTTCCCGCCGCATTACTGGTCCTATCCGCCGCATCTGTTGCTGTTCACTTGGCCGTTCGGGCTGTTTCCTTACCTCCCCGCGTATGCGCTCTGGTGCATCGCCGGCATCGTGCTTTACGTGACGGCCGCCGCGAATGGTGACGTTCGTCGCGAGCATCTCTTGTTTCTCGCGGTCGCACCCGGCGTCGCGATCTGCGTCTTCTTCGGACAAAACGGCTTCTTCACCGCCGCGCTCCTGATCGCCGGTCTTACCAATCTCGACCGGCGGCCGCTGTTCGCGGGCGTGATGTTCGGCATCCTCACGGTGAAACCGCAGCTTGGCCTGCTTCTCCCGCTCATGCTGTTCGTGACCGGGCGCTGGCGCACAATTGCTTCCGCCGCAGTCACCGCCGGTGCGCTGATTGCGGTCACGTCGGTGCTGTACGGCGTCGATATCTGGGCAGCTTACCTCGATAAGGTGGCGCCGCAGCAGAATTGGCTGTTGCTTAATGCCAGCGGCCTCTTGCTGGCGATGGTGTCGTCCGCTTTTGGGGCAGCCCGGATGTTGGGTTTGCCGGCCGACGCGGCATGGGTCGTCCAAGCGCTTGCTTCGGCCGCCGCTGTCATCGCAGTGGTCTGGACCTACTGGCGCCGTCGCGACCCGGTGCTGTCGACGGCGTTGCTGGTCACCGCCACCTTTCTGGCGACGCCCTGGGCCTTAACCTACGATCTTGTCGTCCTCGGATGGGTCGTCGACCTGCTGCGCCGCCGGCCCGATAACGATGTTAACGATCATCGCCTCTTGATCGTCGTTTGGACCCTCCCCGTGAGCATGCTGCTCGCTGGCGCGGTCCACATCCCACTGGCTTTCGTCGTGCTGGCCCTGTTTGCGGGCCGGCTTCTGTGGCGCCTCGCCCGGCAGGACACCTGTCCGGCCGGGAAAGACAGCCTCGCTCCAAGACCGGCCTGACGCCGCGCGCCCCGGGCCAAATAGCCCTGCTCGCGAATTCGTGAGCGGCCGACTTGCGGCCCCTAGGGGCCCTCCTATATGAGCCAGTGAGCCGCAAAACCGCGGTGAATCGCGTATCCAGGGGGCTGGATAGGGGATCAGCGGATAAGCCGTCGTCCCCACTTGGGCGCTCACAAGGGCCCATCCGGCCTGCCGCAAAAGAGAGGGAATAACATCATGGGCAAGGTCATCGGCATCGACCTGGGCACAACCAATTCCTGCGTCGCCGTGATGGAAGGCAAGACGCCGAAGGTCATCGAGAACGCCGAAGGCATGCGCACCACGCCGTCGATCGTCGCTTTCACGGACGATGGCGAGCGCCTCGTGGGCCAGCCGGCCAAGCGCCAGGCGGTCACCAATCCGGAAAAGACCATCTTCGCCGTCAAGCGCCTGATCGGTCGGCGCTACGACGACCCGATGGTGGAGAAAGACAAGAAGCTCGTCCCTTACAAGATCAGCAAGGCGTCGAATGGCGATGCCTGGGTCGAGGCGGACGGCAAGACGTATTCCCCGTCACAGATTTCCGCCTTCACTTTGCAGAAGATGAAGGAAACCGCCGAAGCTTATCTCGGCGCCAAGGTCGATCAGGCCGTCATCACCGTTCCGGCCTACTTCAACGACGCCCAGCGCCAGGCCACCAAGGACGCCGGCAAGATCGCCGGCCTTGAAGTTCTGCGCATCATCAACGAGCCGACCGCGGCGGCGCTCGCTTACGGTCTCGACAAGCAGAAGGCCGGCCTGATCGCGGTCTACGACCTCGGCGGCGGCACTTTCGACGTGTCGGTGCTTGAGATCGGTGATGGCGTGTTCGAGGTGAAGTCCACGAACGGCGATACGTTCCTGGGCGGCGAAGACTTCGACATGCGCCTGGTGAACTACCTGGCCGACGAATTCCAGAAGGAGCAGGGCATCGACCTGCGCAAGGACAAGCTCGCGCTGCAGCGACTGAAAGAATCCGCGGAGAAGGCGAAGATCGAGCTGTCGTCCACGACGCAGACCGAAATCAACCTGCCGTTCATCACAGCGGATGCCTCGGGCCCGAAGCATCTGACGATGAAGCTCACCCGCGCCAAGTTCGAGGCGCTGGTCGACGATCTCATCCAGAAGACGATCGAACCGTGCCGCAAGGCGCTCAAGGACGCGGGCGTCTCCGCGGGCGAGATCGGCGAAGTGGTCCTGGTCGGCGGCATGACACGCATGCCGAAGGTCCAGGAAGTCGTGAAGCAGTTCTTCGGCAAGGAGCCGCACAAGGGCGTCAACCCGGATGAGGTGGTCGCCATCGGCGCCGCCATCCAGGCCGGCGTCTTGCAAGGCGACGTCAAGGACGTGCTGCTGCTCGACGTGACCCCGCTCTCGCTCGGCATCGAAACGCTGGGCGGCGTGTTCACCCGCATCATCGACCGCAACACGACGATCCCGACCAAGAAAAGCCAAGTCTTCTCGACCGCCGAGGACAGCCAGAACGCCGTGACCATCCGCGTTTTCCAGGGCGAGCGCGAGATGGCGGCCGACAACAAGATCCTCGGCCAGTTCGATCTGGTCGGCATTCCGCCGGCGCCGCGTGGCGTGCCGCAGATCGAGGTCACCTTCGACATCGACGCCAACGGCATCGTCAACGTGAACGCCAAGGACAAGGCGACCGGCAAAGAGCAGCAGATCCGTATCCAGGCGTCGGGCGGTCTGTCCGAAACCGATATCGAAAAGATGGTCAAGGACGCCGAGAGCCACGCCGAGGAAGACAAGAAGCGCAAGGCGGCGGTCGAAGCCAAGAACCACGCCGAGGCTCTGGTCCACTCCACGGAGAAAGCGCTCTCCGAGCACGGTTCAAAGGTCGGCGATGCCGAGCGGACCGCGATCGAGAACGCCATGGCGGACCTCAAGGAAGCGCTGAAAGGCGACGATGCGGACGCCATTCAGCAGAAGACCAACACGCTGGCGCAGGCTTCGATGAAGCTCGGCGAGGCGATGTACAAGGCGCAGCAGGAAACACCGGGTGCGCCCGGCGAGGCTGGGTCTGAGAAGAAGGAAGATGTGGTCGACGCGGAGTTCACCGAGGTCGACGACGACAAGAAGAAGTCGGCGTAAGGCGTCTGGCGACGCATGAACGACGACGCGCAATATCATCGTGCCCCCGGAGTCTATCCGGGGGCATAATTCTGCGAGGGGCAAAATCGCTCGGGTCTGGAATCCCCGCCCGCAGTGAAAGAACAATGGACGGGATCGCTGATGTCCAAACGCGACTACTACGAAGTTCTGGGCGTTGAGCGCACCTGCACCGAGGCCGAGCTGAAGGCCTCGTTCCGCAAGCTCGCCATGCAGTTTCATCCGGATCGCAACCCGGGCGACAACGACTGCGAGCACAAGTTCAAGGAAATCAACGAGGCCTATGACGTGCTCAAGGACGGCGACAAGCGCGCCGCCTATGACCGTTTCGGCCACGCCGCCTTCGAACACGGCAATGGCGCCGCACACGGCTTCGGCGCCGATTTCGGCTCGACCTTCGCCGACATCTTCGAAGGCATCTTTGGCATGGGCGGCCAGCGCGGCCGCAGCGGCGGACGCGAGCGCGGCTCGGACCTGCGCTACAACATGGAGATCACGCTCGAGGAAGCGTTCGAGGGCAAGACCGCGCAAGTGCGCATTCCGACATCCGTCACCTGCGAGACCTGTTCGGGTTCGGGCGCGAAAGCCGGCACCAAGCCGACGACCTGCGCCACGTGTGGCGGCGCCGGCAAGATCCGTCATGCACAGGGCTTCTTCACGCTCGAGCGCACCTGCCCGGCCTGCCAGGGCCGCGGCCAGGTCATCGAAGACCCGTGCAAGACCTGCGGCGGTGCGGGGCGCGTGATGCGCGAGCGGACTTTGTCGGTCAACATCCCGGCGGGGGTCGAAGACGGTACCCGTATCCGGCTCGCCGGCGAAGGCGAAGCCGGCGTGCGCGGCGGCCCGCCCGGCGACCTCTATATCTTCCTCTCGCTCGCGCCGCATGAGTTCTTCCAACGCGACGGCGCCGATCTGCATTGCCGGGTGCCGATCTCGATGGTGACCGCGGCCTTGGGCGGCGATTTCGAGGTGCCGTCGATCGACGGCGGCAAGGTCAAGGTCAAAGTCCCCGCCGGGACCCAAACCGGCCGCCGCTTCCGCCTGACCAGCAAGGGCATGCCGGTGCTCCGCTCGAAACAAACGGGCGACCTGTACGTTCAAGTTGTGGTGGAAACGCCGCAAAATCTCAGCAAAAAACAGCGTGAGCTGCTCGCCGAATTTCACAAGCTCTCGTCCGAGGAAACCCAGCCGGAGTCGGCAGGTTTCTTCAGCCGCGTCAAGGAGTTCTTGGACAGCCTTGGGAATCGTGCCGGCCATTCGGACTAGCTATCTTGACCCCTCGCGTTGCGCCCTATACCCCTGAAAGCATGGGGTTAGAGCCTCGCCAGTACGCGTGACCGCAGCATGTCCTCGCCATCATTCGCCCGCGTTGCCAAGAAGCCGCTGCGTCTCGACGACGAGATGCAGTTCATCCGTTCGTGGATGGAGAAGCCGCTGCGCACCGGCGCGGTGATGCCGTCGAGCAAGGCGTTGGCGCGCACCATGGCAAGCTACGTCGACCCGCAGTCGACCGGCCCGGTGATCGAGCTCGGTCCCGGCACCGGTCCGGTAACCGAAGCGCTGGTGCAGCACGGCGTCGATCCCAAGCGCCTGGTGCTGGTCGAGTTCAATCCCGATTTCTGCCGCTTGCTGCGCACACGCTATCCCGAAGCGACCGTCGTGCAGGGCGACGCCTATCGTCTGCGCCGGCTGCTGGAGACGACGGTGCGCGAGCCGGCTGCCGCCATGGTGTCGGGCCTACCGTTGATGACCAAGCCGCTGCGTACGCGGCTGCGTCTGATCGCGGATGCGATGACCATCCTGAAGCCGTCCGCGCCTTTCATCCAATTTACCTATGCAATGCTGCCGCCGATTCCGAAGGCGCTGTCCGGCATCACCGCCGAGCCTTCCAACCTGATCTGGCTCAACCTGCCGCCCGCCCGCGTGTGGGTTTATCGCGGGCAGTAATTTCTCAAAGCTGCGGCGTATGAATTCCGGACCCGCTCGCTTACGCGAGCGTCCCGGAATGACGATTGCCAGTCTGCATGTTATTCAAGGCGACCGCCTTCGGAGCCGCCGATGCCGAATCCGAAAATCCTGGTGATGTCAGGTTCGCTGCGCACCGGCTCGCACAATACGCGGCTGGCCGCGCTGGCGGCGAAGGAACTGACCCTGCTCGACGCCGACGTCACGCGCATCTCGCTACAGGATTATCCGCTGCCGCTCTACGACGCCGACCTCGACGCACGCAGCGGCCAGCCGGTCAATGCGATCAAGCTCAAACAGATGATCGCGTCGCATCCCGGTGTCTTCATCGCGAGCCCGGAATATTCCGCCTCGGTGACGCCGCTGTTGAAGAACGCCATCGACTGGGTTTCTCGCGTGCGCGAGCGCGGCGATCCGACCTACGCTGCGTTCAAAGGCCGCGTGTTCGCAATCAGCAGCGCCTCGCCGGAGCGCGCCGGGGGCTTGCGCTCGCTGATGGCGCTGCGGCAGATCCTCGAACTCGGCTGCGGCGCGCTTGTGATCCCCGAGCAAGTGGCAATCCCGCAGGCGGATGGCGCGTTCGATAGCATGGACAACATTGTCGACACCGGCCTTGCCAATCTCTTCCGGGTGCAGCTTGCGCATCTGGTCGAGATGGCGCGGTTGATGAGCT
>Ga0255338_1001306_pt1 | contig 48585 bp, 40 predicted proteins | sample MeOH1_35cm_T4_19_FD_203715 | JGI IMG/M metagenome (GOLD analysis project Ga0255338, IMG submission 203715) | Sandy soil microbial communities from University of British Columbia, Vancouver, Canada - MeOH1_35cm_T4_195 | ecosystem: Engineered > Artificial ecosystem > Sand microcosm > Unclassified ...
ACCTGCTGCACAGCGTGGGCGCCCTGGTCTACATGGACGGCGCCAACATGAACGCCCTCGTGGGCGTGGCCCGCCCCGGCGACTTCGGCGTGGACGTCATGCACCTGAACCTGCACAAGACCATGTCGACGCCCCACGGCGGCGGCGGCCCCGGCGCCGGACCCGTCTGCTGCGTCGAGAAGCTCGTACCCTTCCTCCCCGTGCCCGTCGTCGTTCGCGACACCGTGAAGGTGGGCGAAGGCGAGGTGCCCAAGCACAGCTACCGCATGGACTGGAACCGCCCCCAGAGCATCGGCAAGGTGCACACCTTCTACGGCAACTTCGGCATCCTCGTGCGGGCGCTGACCTACTGCCTCAGCCACGGCTCCGACGGCCTGAAGGAGGCCACGCTGCGCGCCATCGTGAACGCCAACTACATCCGCGCCCGGCTCAAGGGCGCCTATGCCCTGCACATCGACTCCCCCAGCCTCCACGAGGTGGTCTTCAGCGACACCCTCCAGGCCAAGCACGATGTCCACACCCTGGACATCGCCAAGCGCCTCATCGACCACGGCTACCACCCGCCCACGATCTACTTCCCCCTGATCGTGCCCGGCGCGCTGATGATCGAGCCCACGGAGAGCGAAGGCAAGGACGAGCTGGACGCCTTCTGCGACACCATGCTGGCCATCGCCAAGGAAGTGGAGACGGACCCGGAGGCCCTGCACCAGGCCCCCACCCTCGCGCCCCTGCGCCGCATGGACGAGACCACCGCCGCCCGCAAGCCCGTGTTGCGGTGGACCAAGGCCTGATCCCTTTACATACGAAAATCGCGGGCCACCTGGCCCGCGATTTTCGTACGTCTCCGCCTTCGGCGGAGCCGGATTCAATCGTGCGGAATGAGGTGCACGGCCGCGGCCTTGAGGATGGCGCAGACCGGATCGCCTTCCACCAGGGCCAGGTCATGGCAGGCCTGCCGCGTGACGAGGCTCTCCAGGGGAAAGCCCGCGTCGAGGGCGATCCGGACGAGAGAGCCTTCCGGTTGCAGGGCGGTGATGCGGGCCGGCAGGCGATTGCGGGCGGTGGAACCGGAGCCGGGGCCACCGCCGCGCTCCACCGCCACATCTTCGCCCCGGATGCACACGAAGACTTCCCAGCCGAGGCTGCCGGGATCGGCGGCCAGGATCTGGGCGGAACCCACCGCGATGGTGGCCATCCCGTCGGCGATGGATTCGATCCGGCCCCGCACCACTGTCTCCACGCCCAGGATCCGCGCCACGGCCGGGTCGGTGGGGCGGTCGAAGACCTGCTGGATGTCGCCGCTCTGGCAGACCCGGCCCTGGTCCATCACCACCAGCCGGTCCCCCAGCTGGAGGGCCTCGGCCCGGTCGTGGGTGACGAGTACTGTGGGGATATCGAGCGTCCGCAGCAGCTCGCGCAGCTCCTTGCGCAGCCTCAGCTGCGACGGCCGGTCGAGGGCGGACAGGGGCTCGTCCAGCAGCAGCAGCCGGGGCTTCCGGGCCAGGGCCCGGCCCAGGGCCACGCGCTGCTGCTGCCCGCCGGACAGCTCCCCGGGATGGCGATCCCCGAGGCCCTCCAGGTCGAGGAGGGCGAGCAGCTCGTCCACCCGGGCCGCCCGTTCCCGCAGGCCCAGCGAAGCCAGGCCGTAGCCCAGGTTCGCGGCCACGCTGAGGTGGGGGAAGAGGCTGTAGGCCTGGGGCAGGAAGCCGAGGTCGCGGCCCTGGGGGGGGAGATGGATGCGGCGGTCCACGTCCGACCAGGCCTCGCCACCCACCTGGATGGTGCCGCGGTCCGCCGGTTCCAGCCCCGCCAGCAGCCGCAGGGCCGTGGTCTTGCCGGAGCCCGAGGGGCCGAAGAGCACGGTCACGGAGAAGCCCGGCCGCGGGATTTCGAAGCGGGCCTCGATGGTGGCGCCCCGCGGGAAGCGCCGCTCGGCGTCCGCGCGCAGGTAGGGGCCGTCGTCGGGGGCGGCGGGGATCAGATGAGTGTCCACGGCTTCCTCTGGCGGCGCCGCAGCGCGTAGGTGAAGGCCAGGACGAGGAACGACACGCCCAGCAGCAGCGCGGCCGTGCGGGCCGCCGGGGCGTAGTCCATGGCCTGCACCTGGTCGTAGATGGCGATGCTCACGGTGCGGGTGCGACCCGGCAGGTTGCCGCCCACCATGAGCACCACGCCGAACTCGCCCAGGGTGTGCGCGAAGCTGAGCACCAGGCCCGTGAGGATGCCGGCCCAGGAGAGGGGTGCGATCACCCGGAGGAAGGTGCGGGGCCGGGACACGCCCAGGCACCAGGAGGCTTCGATGAGCCCGCGATCCACCGAGGCGAAGGCCGCGGCCAGGGGCTGGATCATGAAGGGCAGGCTGTAGAGCACCGAGGCGATCAGCAGGCCCTCGAAGGAGAAGGGCAGCGTGCTCCCGAAGAGGCCCTCCCAGGCCCGGCCCAGCGGGCTGCGGGGGCCCATGGCCAGCAGGAGGTAGAAGCCGAGCACCGTGGGCGGCAGCACCAGGGGCATGGCCACCACCGCCTCCACCAGGAACTTCCAGCGCCGCCGGGAGAAGGCCAGCCAGTAGGCCAGGGGCAGGCCCAGGATCAGCAGGGTCGCCGTGGTGAGCGAGGCGAGCCAGAGGCTCAGGCGGATGGCCTGCCAGTCCATCAGGGGGCGTCCGTGGTGAAGCCGTAGCGGCGGAGGATGGCCGCCCCTTCCGGCGAGCGCAGGTAGTTCCGGAAGGCCAGGGCGGCGGCCCGGTTCCGGGCGTGGTTCAGGAGCACGCCCCCCTGATCCAGGGCCGGGTAGGCTTCCAGGGGCACCTCGAAGGTGCGGCCCGCGGCGGCCAGAGCCGGGGCCTTGGCCAGGGAGAGGGCGAGGAGGCCGAGGTCGGCGGCGCCGGTCTGCACGAACTGGGCGGTCTGGGCGATGTTCTCCCCGAAGACCAGCCGCGGCCGCACGGCCTCCAGCAGGCCGAGCTTCGCGAGCGCCGCCTCGGCGGCCCGGCCGTAGGGTGCGTGGCGCGGGTTGGCGATGGCCACCTTCCGGGCGGCGGGATGCAGGAGCGCCTGCATGCCCAGCTGCTCCAGGGGGATGGGCGAGCCCTTCGGCACCCACAGCACCAGGCGGCCCCGGCTGTAGTGGAAGAGCGTGCTGCCGTCCGCCAGACCGGCCGCCACCAGCCGCCTGGGGTAGTCGAGGTCGGCAGAGAGGAAGAGGTCGAAGGGGGCCCGACTCATGAGCTGGGTGTAGAAGTTCCCCGAGGAACCGTAGGTGATGGCCACCTCCGTTCCAGGGTGGGCCTTCGCGAAGGCGGCCTTCACTTCGGGCAGGGCGGCCTGCAGATCGGCCGCGGCGGCGACAGCGAGGGTGGGCGGGGGCGCCGACCGGCCGATTCCCGCGAGTCCCAGGAACCCGAAGGTCACCAGGAGGACGCGCAGGGGCTGGCGGAGGTCGGGCATGGCGGCTCCGGGCGGGGATGGGGCGGGCGGCAGAGCGCCTGCCCGATTCTAAGCCTTGATGGATTGCGGCGGGTGGGCCGGCCCGTCATCATTCCACGGGAATGCCGCCACTCCACTGACTGGACCGCCGGGGTACCCATCCTCCGAGGTTCCGGTTCCCAGGTTCCGAAGGGATGTCGCATGCCCGCGTTCCTCAGCCGGTTCCGCATCGCCGCCAAGCTCTGGCTCGGATACAGCGCCGTGGCCGCGATCCTGGCGGGGCTGGCCCTCGTTCAGCTCGGCCTCCTCCACCAGGAGGAGCGCCAGGCCATCCGGATCTTCGAGAACCGCATGGTGCCGGTCCGGCAGCTGAAGGTCATGTCGGACGCCTACGGGATCCGGATCCTCTTCGCCGCCCGCCAGGTGCGGGGCGGCACCCTCGACGCCGCCGAGGGCCTCGCCAGGGTCCGGTCCGCCCGCCGGGAGGCGGGCCGCCAGTGGGCCGCCTTCAAGGCCTCCGCACCGGCTTCGGATGGGGAAGTGCTGGCCCGGGTGGATGCCCTCACGACCTACGTGGCGAAGGACCTCGACCGCCTTGAGCAGCTCCTGGCGGAAGGGCGGCTGCCGGACCTCGGGCGCTTCGTGGACGATGACCTGCTGCCGGAGATCCTGCCGCTCACGAACCTCCTCGCAGGCCTGGTGCAGGCCCAGGAGGATGCCGCGCAGCAGAGCATGGAGGACATGGTGGCGCGCTCCCGCCGGACCCGGACCCTGTCCTACCTCATGATCCTGGCGGGTCTGGCCACGGCCCTGGCCCTGGGCTACCTGATCGCGCGCGACCTCTCGGGAAGCATCCGCGGGATGGTGGAGCAGGTGCGCCGCGCCGCGGGGGGGGACCTGGAGGTCCGGGTGCGGATCAAGGGGCGGGACGAGCTGGCGGACATGGGGCGCGACCTGAACCGCATGATCGCCCGGCTGAGGGAGACCATCCATGCCCTGGGCGAGCAGGAGGCCAGTGAGCGCGCCGTGCTGGAGAACGCCCGGGTGGCCATCATCGTCCGGGACAACGAGGGCGTGGTGCGCCGGTTCAATCCCTACGCCGAGGATCTGCTCGGCCACCCGGCTGAGGCGGTGCTCGGCCAGTCCTCGGCAGTCTGGCTCGATCCGGAGGAGGTGGAGGCCCGCGCCCAGGAGCTGGCCCAGCGCGTGGGACGGCCGGTGGCCTCCGAGATCGACGTCATCCGCCTGCTCACGGAAGCTGGCCCCGATCAGCGGGAGTGGACCTTCCGGGCCCGCGACGGGCGGTCCATCCCCATGCTGGTGGCCCTCTCCCGGATCACGGGCGCGGACGGGGAGCAGATCGGGTATCTGAGCGTCGCCTCCGACCTGTCGGAGCGGAAGGCCCTGGAGGCCGATCTGCGGGCCAGCGAAGCCCGGGCCCAGCTGGCCAACCGGGCGAAGAGCGCCTTCCTGTCCAACATGAGCCACGAGCTGCGGACGCCGCTGAACGCCATCCTCGGGTACGCGCAGCTCATGGCGCGCCGGCCCGGGCGGAGCGCGGAGGACCGCGACCAGCTCGGCCGCGTCCTGGCCGCCGGCGAGCACCTGCTGTCGCTGATCAACGACGTGCTGTCCCTCAGCAAGATCGAATCGGGGGGCCTCGACCTGCGCATCGGTCCCTTCCGCACCGCTACCCTGCTGGACGGGGCGCTGGACATGCAGCGGATCCGGGCCGAGGCCAAGGGGCTGGAGCTGAGGCTGGAAGCGGATCCGGCGCTCCCCGCGTACCTCGATGGCGACGCCGCCAAGCTCAAGCAGATCCTGGTGAACCTGCTGGGCAACGCCGTGAAGTTCACCCAGAAGGGTTCCGTGGTCCTCCGTGCCGGCTATGCCGCGGGGCGGGCGACCTTCGCCGTGGAGGACACGGGCCCGGGGATCTCCGAGGAGGACCAGCGCCAGCTATTCCAGGCCTTCTTCCAGGCCGCCAACCAGCCGCTCGCGGCGGAGGGCACGGGGCTGGGGCTCCACATCAGCCGCTCGCTGGTGCACCTCATGGGCGGGGAGCTGGCGCTGGACAGCCGGCTCGGCGAGGGCAGCCGGTTCAGCTTCAGCCTGCCCATGCCCGAAGGGGAGGCGCCCCTGGAGCTGGAAGGCGGCGGTCAGGTGATCCGCCTGGAGCCGGGGCAGCACCCCGCGGTGATGCTGGTGGTGGATGACCGGCCGGAGAACCGGGACCTGCTCGCCCAGCTGCTGGTCTCCGTGGGCTTCCAGGCCATCACCGCCGCCGATGGCATCGAGGCCCTGGAGCTCTGGGAGCGCCACCACCCCGGCCTGATCTGGATGGACCTCCGCATGCCCCGCATGAGCGGCTTCGAGGCCCTCCAGATCCTCAGGGGGAGGGAACTGGAGCAGAACCTCCCCCACACCCCCGTCGTGGCGATCTCCGCGAGCGTCATCGACCTGGACCGCGAGACCCTCCGCAAGGCGGGCTTCGATGACTTCCTGGGCAAGCCCTTCCGGGAGGCCCAGCTCTTCGAAGTGGCGGGCCGCCTGCTCGGCCTCCGCTTCCTGACCCGGGAGGCCGCCCCGGCACCGGTTTCGGTGGACCTGACCGCTCTGAAGCTTCAGCCCGAGTCCTGGCGGGCCGATCTGAAGGATGCGGTCCTCATCGGCGACACCGAGGCCGCCCTGGCGGTGGTCGATCGGCTGGGCCACCACCCCATGGCCGATGGGCTCCGGCACCTGCTCCGCGACTACAAGCTCCAGGAACTGCTCAACGCATTGAACGGATGACATCGGAGATCGGCATGCTGGTACCGCAGGGCGACATCCTCATCGTGGACGACAATCCGGCCAACCTCGACCTGCTGGGGGCGGTGCTGCGGGAGCGGCAGTACCGGGTGCGGGCCGTGCCCTCCGGTGCCATGGCCCTGGAGGCCGCCCGCCGCCACCCGCCCGAACTGGTGATGCTCGACGTGAACATGCCGGGGATGGACGGCTACGAGACCTGCGAGGCCTTCAAGAAGGATCCCGCGCTGGTCCGCATCCCCATCATCTTCATCAGCGCCCTGGACGATCCCCTCGACAAGGTGAAGGCCTTCAAGGTGGGGGGGCGCGACTACGTGACCAAGCCCTTCAGCGCCGAGGAGGTGCTGGTGCGGGTCGAGCACCAGGTGAGCCTGGGCCGGCTCCAGCGGGAATTGGAGATCCAGAACCAGAACCTGGCGGATGCCAACCTCAAGCTGAAGGAGGTCAACACCCTCAAGACCAACTTCACCACCATGCTGATCCACGACCTCCGCTCCCCCCTCACCGTGATCGGGCTCGTCCTGGAAAAGCTGCGGGGCGATGGCTCTGCCCGCGATGGGGCGCTGGACAAGGCCGAGGCCTCCTGCACGCGGATCAAGGCCCTGCTGGACGAGATGCTGGAGATCTACCGCAGCGACACCGGGCAGATCCCCATCGAGTTCGGGGAGATCGACCCGACCCCCTGGCTGGCGAACCTGATGGCTCCGTACCAGCTGCGGGCGGCCTCGGCCGGTGTGGAGCTCCAGCTGGCCATTCCGGAGGGCCTGCCCCGGATCCTCGGCGACCAGCAGAAGCTGGACCGCGTCCTGGTGAACCTGGTGGACAACGCCTTCAAGTTCACGCCGCGGGGCGGGGCCTTGCGGGTGGAGACCGGGATCGAGTTCGGGTCCGGCGTGGAGGCCGGCCTGCGCTTCCTCCGCCTGTCCGTGGTCGACACGGGGCGGGGCATCCCGGCGGGGGACCTCCCGTTCATCTTCGACCCCTTCCGGCAGACCGAGCGCAGCGATGCCAGCCAGGGGGTGGGTCTGGGCCTCGCCATCGTCCAGCGCCTGGTGGCCGCCCACCGGGGCCAGATCCGCGCCCAGAGCCAGGTGGGCTTCGGCTCGAACTTCAGCGTCCTCCTCCCCTGCTGACGGGCTCCCGTCCCGAAGGCACAATAGAGGGTTCCCCGGAGCCCCCATGCGCCTCCTTCCCTCCCTCATCCTCGGCATCCCCCTCATGGCCCAGGCCCTCGCGCCCGTGCAGGAGCGGGCCGACCGGTTCCTCAAGCTGGTGAACGCCGGCTACCAGTCCCTCTACTACGTGAGCCAGGAAGCCACCTGGGCCGCCGCCACGGACGTGAAGCCCGAGCATGATGCCGCCGCCGAGTGGGCCGGCAAGGCCTTCGCCGCCTTCAACGGCAACCCCATGGTCATCACCGAGGCCAAGGAGCTGCTGAAGCAGCGCGCCCAGCTCGACGAGAAGACCGTGCGCCAGCTGGAGCGGGTGCTGCTCATGCCCTACGGCGCCGAGGGGCCCATGACCCGGCCTGAGCTCGTGGCCGCGCGCATCGAGGCGGAGACCCGCCAGGTGTCGCTCATGAACGGCTTCCAGTTCAAGGTCGAAGGCCGCCCGGTCTCCGCCAACGACATCGACAACAAGCTCACCGCCAGCCGCGACCTGGCCGAGCGCCGGATGTGGTGGGAGGCCAGCAAGGAGATCGGCGCCCCCCTGAAGGACGGCCTGGTGCGCCTGCGCGACCTCCGCAACGGCGTGGCCAGGGAGCTCGGCTACCCCGACTACTTCGCCCTCCAGGTGGCCCGCTACGGCCTGACCACCGACGAGATGATGGCCTTCAACCGGAAGTTCCTGGCGGAGCTGAAGCCCCTCTACCTCCAGCTGCACACCTGGGTGAAGTACGAGATGGCCAAGAAGTACGGCCAGCCCGTGCCCAAGGCCATCCCCGCCCACTGGATCAACAACCGGTGGAGCCAGAACTGGACCGGCTTCGTCAGCGCCGTGGACTTCGATCCCTACTTCAAGGGCTGGCAACCCGAGCGCGTGGTGAAGACCGCCGAGGCCTTCTACACGGGCCTGGGCTTCGATCCCCTGCCCGCGAGCTTCTGGGTGAAGTCCGACCTCTATCCCGTCAAGGCCGGCGACCCCCGCAAGAAGAACAGCCACGCCTCCTGCTGGCACCTGGACCTGGACAAGGACATCCGCTCGCTCATGAGCGTGGAGGCCAATGCCCAGTGGTTCGAGACCGTCCACCACGAGCTGGGCCACGGCTACTACTTCATGAGCTACACCCGGCCCGACGTGCCGCCCCTGCTGCGGGACGGCGCCAACCCCAGCTTCCACGAGGGCGTGGGCGAGCTCATCGCCATGGCCACGCGGCAGATCCCCTACCTGAAAACCGCGGGCGTGCTCCCGGCGGACTACAAGGTGGACCAGATGCAGGTGCTGCTCAACGACGCGCTGGAAGTGGCCATCCCCTTCATGTACTGGGCCTGCGGCACCATGCCCGAGTGGGAGGCCCAGTTCTACGGCGGCATGCCCGCCGAGCAGATGAACGCCAGGTGGTGGAAGCAGGTGCGCGACCTCCAGGGCGTGGAGCCGCCGAGCCCCCGCGGCGAGCAGTTCTGCGACGCCGCCACCAAGACCCACATCAACGACAATCCCGCCTACTACTACAGCTACGGCTGGGCCACGGTCTTCAAGTTCCAGATGCACGACCACATCGCGCGGAGGATCCTCCACCAGGACCCCCGCGCCTGCAACTACGCGGGGAACAAGGAAGTTGGCGCCTTCCTCAAGAAGATCCTGGCGAAGGGTGCCACGGAGGACTGGCGGAAGGTGCTGAAGGAGGCCACGGGCGAGGACCTGTCCACCCGCGCCATGATGGAGTACTTCAAGCCCCTGCTGGCCTGGCTGGAGCAGCAGAACAAGGGCCGCCAGATCGGATGGGATTGAACGGATGACTGAATCCATCCCCCAGGCCAAGGTGGTCAAGTCCCTCACCCGGGACCGGCACATCCGTCTCTCCTCGGTGGACGCCAGCCCCCTGTGGGATGGCGTCCGGCGGGGCCATCCGCACCTGGAGCCGGCGGCCTGCGCCTGCCTCACGGAGCTGCTCACGGCCACCGCCCTGCTCCAGGCCCGCACGCTCTTCGCGGAGCGCCTGCAGTTGCTGGTGAAGGGCTCGGGCCGGGCCAAGGCCGTGGTGGCGGACAGCTGGCCCGACGGCACCATCCGCGGCGTGCTCGACCCCGGGCCCGAGGAAGCCCCAAGCTGGATCTGGGCCCCGGGCGTCTTCCAGGTGATGCGCTCCAGTGCCACGGGCCAGCCCTACGTGGGCCACCTGCCCCTGGTGGAGGGCGGCATCCAGGTGCAGGTGGAGCACTACCTCCAGCAGTCGGAGCAGATCCAGGCCAGCCTCACCCTCTGGTGCGATCACGGCACCGGCGAGGCTGGCGGCCTGCTGGTGGAGCCCCTTCCGGACTGCCCGCCGGAGCGCCTGGCGCGCCTGGTCCAGGCCATCGAGGGTCTCGAGGTGGTGCCCCTCTGGGAGCGCACGCCGGACTTCCTGGCCACCTGGGTGTCCCAGGGCGAGGGGGCCGACGACCTGGTGGCCACGGAGATCTTCTACCGCTGCCGCTGCACCCGCGAGGCCCTGCTCGAGACCCTGCGGCGGTTCCCGGAGGAGCAGAAGGCGGGCCTCTTCCTCGAACCTGGTCCCGTGGAGGTCCGCTGCGACTACTGCGGCACCATGTATCCCATCAGCCGCGAGGATCTGCTGCCGGGGGGCGCCTGATGGCCGCCCGCGTCGCCATCGCGGACCGGGGCCGGCCCCTGGGTTCGCCTCTGTCCGTGTGGCTGCAGTTCCGCGTCGTCCCCTTCCTGGTGGCGGGTCTCAGCAAGCTCTGGTCCTACACCCTGCGGGTGCGTCGCGAGGGTTTCGGCCCCGTGGAGGATCTCGTGGCCCGGGACCAGCGCATCATCCTCGCCTTCTGGCACCGCCGCCTCTTCATGATGCCCCTGGCCTACCCCTTCCACCGCCGGAACGACCGGGGCGAGGCCCGCGGCGTGGCCATCCTCTCCAGCGACAGCAGGGACGGGGAGCGCAGCGCCGCCACCTGGCGCTGGTTCGGCATCCACGCCGTGCGCGGCACCGCCAGCGATGATGGGGCCAAGGCCCTGGTGCGCATGATCCAGGCCGTGCGGCAGGGCTGGGACTTCGGCATCACGCCCGACGGTCCGAGGGGGCCCCTCATGGCGCTGAAGCCCGGCACCTTGGCCCTGGCCCGCAAGACCGGCGCCTGGATCGTCCCCGTGAGCCTGGCCTTCGACCACAGCTTCGAGCTGAAGACCTGGGACCGCATGGTGATCCCGTACCCCTTCGCCACCTGCGTGATCAAGTACGGAGAGCCCTACCAGATTCCGCCCAAGGCGGACGATGTCACCGAAGCCGTCAGGCTCCAAGGCGAGATGGACGAGTTGGAGCGGTGGGCGGAGGGGATCAAGCATGTCTGAGCTCGCGGTCGTCTCCCTCTCCGGCGGCATGGATTCCTGCGTGACTGCGGCCATCGCGAAGGCCGAGGGCTACGAGCTGGCCTTGCTGCATGCGGACTACGGCCAGCGCACCCAGGATCGCGAACGGCAGGCCTTTCGCGAGATCGCGGACTTCTACGAAGTCCGCGCTTCCCGGCGGCTCGTCATCGGCTTCGATACGCTCAAGGCCATCGGCGGCTCGGCGCTCACGGACGCCTCCATCGCCCTGCCCGAGGGCGAGCTGGACCGACCCGGCGTGCCCGTGAGCTACGTGCCCTTCCGCAACGCCCACCTGCTGGCCACCTGCGTGAGCTGGGCCGAGGTGCTGGGGGCGTCCGCCATCTTCGTGGGCTTCGTGGAGGAGGACAGCAGCGGCTACCCGGACTGCCGCGAGGCCTTCCTCCGCAGCTTCGAGCAGACCGCCAACCTGGGCACGAAACCCGAGACGCAACTGGCCTTCCACGCGCCCCTCATCCACCTCCGCAAGGCGGAGATCGTGCGCCGGGGCCGGGACCTGGGCGCGCCCTTGCACCTCAGCTGGTCCTGCTACCAGGGCGAAACGGAGGCCTGCGGCCACTGCGACTCCTGCCACCTGCGCCTCCGCGGCTTCCAGGAGGCGGGCCTCGTCGATCCGATCCCCTACGCCTTCATCCCCGAGGGCCTGCGGCTCTGAGAATCTGCTAGGCGCGCTTGAACACCAGGGTGTCCTCCAGGACCAGGGCATCGAGCCCGGTGCCCAGGAAGCAGCGGATGGCGTCCTCGGGCGAGCAGACGATGGGTTCGCCCCGCACGTTGAACGAGGTGTTCAGCAGGATCGGCACGCCGGTGCGCCGGCCCTGCCGCGTGAGGAGCTCCCAGTAGCGGGGGTTGGCCTCGCGCCGCACCACCTGGACGCGCGAGGTGCCGTTCACGTGGACCACCGCGGGGATCTCCGGGGCCCGCTCCGGGCGGGTCTTCACGGCCACCGTCATGTGCTCGTACTGGTCCAGGCCGCGCAGGTGGAAGAAGGCATCCGCGCCCTCTGCGGTCACGGAGGGGGCGAAGGGGCGGAACTCCTCGCGCTTCTTCACGGCCCGGTTCACGCGGTCCTTCATGTCCGGGCGCCGGGGGTCGGCGAGGATCGAGCGGTTCCCCAGGGCCCGCGGGCCGAACTCCATGCGGCCCTGGAACCAGCCCACGACCTTCCCCGCGCCGATCAGGTCGAGGGTGCGGTCCATGAGCGCTTCCGGACGCTCCCAGGTCAGGGAGGAAGCGTGGGCCTGGAGGGCGGCCGCGACTTCGCCGGTCGAGAAGGCCGGACCGAGGTAGGGGGTCGCCATCCGTCCCTGCGGCACGGCACTCCCGCGCCGGCGCTCGGCCACCAGGGCGGCGCCCAGGGCCGCGCCGGGGTCGCCCGCGGCGGGCTGGACGAAGAGGCTGTCGAACAGCCCGCTGCGATCCAACACGCCATTCAGGCTGCAGTTCAGGGCCACGCCGCCGGCGAGGCAGAGGTGGCGCGTGCGATGGAGGGCCTCGACAGGCTCGAGGAGGCGGAGGACGGCCCGCTCCAGGGCCTTCTGGAGGCCCGCCGCCAGGGCCATGTGGCGCGCCTCGATGGGCTCCCCGGGCTGGCGGGCCGCCCCCAGCTGCCGGCTCCAGCGCAGGGTGCGGCTGGCGGGATCCCTGAGCAGGGCGGGGATGGTGAAACGCTCATTCCCCTCCCAGAGGAGCTGGTTCTCGAAGAAGGACAGGTAGGTGCCGTCGCCCTCGCCATAGGCCGCGAGGCCCATGACCTTGTATTCGTCCTCGATGGGTTCGAAGCCGAGGAAGTGCGTGCCGAAGGCGTAGAGCAGGCCCAGGGAGCTGGTGGCGGGCAGGGCGTGGAGCAGGTGGAGGTCCGGGCCCTCGCCCAGGTAGAGGCTGAGGGAGGCGGATTCACCGTTGCCATCCATCACGAGGACGAGGCTGCGCTCGAAGCCGGAGAGGTAGTAGGCGCTGGCGGCGTGGGCCAGGTGGTGATCCACGGCCTCCAGCCGCGGGAAGGCTTCGCGAAAGCCGCAGGCGGCCTCCCGGGTCCGCTGGTACTCGGCCCGGATGGCTTCTTCCACCCGGGCATCGCCGCCTCCGGTGGCCTGGAGGTGGCGGTCCAGGTGCTCATCGTGCAGATCGAGGTAGTGGGCCGCGGCCAGCTGCGCCAGAGGACGCTCGGCGGCCTCGGCGCAGGCCTGGGCCGCGCGTCGGGGCACGCCCATGGTGTGCTTGAAGCGGCTGAGGCGCTCCTCCTCCACGGCGAAGACCGCCTGGCCTCCACGCACCAGCACCGCCGCGGCATCGTGGCCGATGTCGCCGATGGGCAGGGGCACGTCCGGGTGCAGGCGGGCATTCTCCCGGATGTGCCGGAAGGGATGCAGGTCATGGCCTGGGAGACCGCTGAGGCCGAGCTGGAAGGGCATGGATACCAGGGGGGGGGGGAAGGGCTGTCGCCACGCCAATGGTATCGTTTGGCGAGGCTCCCTCTTCGTGATCCTGGACACGGAAAGGCGCTCAGAATAAGGCCGCCCATGCGCGTCACCCTCGTCCACCCCTCGGGGTTCAACTTCGTTCCCGGCCAGCCGGATTTCTCGGTGCTGGCGAACCGCCTCGCCCCCGTGGGCATCCTGTCGCTGGCGGCCTGGCTGGAGCAGCATGGCCATCCCACGGCGGTGCATGACTGCCTCGGGCCCCAGGCCCCGACCCGCCTGGAGGACCAGGTGGCCGGGATCCTGGCCACGAGCCCCGACCTGGTCGGTTTCTCGGCCACCACCTCGGGCTTCATGGACGCCGTGGACCTGGCCGCCCTGCTGAAGGCCGCACGGCCCGACCTGCCCATCGTGGTGGGGAATGCCCATGCCTCGAGCCTGGGCGCGCCGCTGCTGGAGAGCTTCCCCGAGCTTGACTTCCTCTGCCTGGGGGAAGGCGAGGGGCCGCTGCTGGACCTGGCGGAGGGCAAGCCTCCGGCCGAGATCCCGAACCTGGTCTGGCGCGACGGGGACCGCATCGTCACCAACCCGCGGCGGCCGCGCATCCTCGATCTGGACGAGCTGCCCTTCCCGGCCTACGAGAAGCTGGCGGGCTTCCCCCAGGGCTACCACCTGCCCCTCTTCAGCTACGTGAAGCGATACGGGGCCACGATGATCACGTCGCGGGGCTGCCCCTACACCTGCTCCTTCTGCGACCGCACGGTGTTCGAGCACCAGTACCGGTTCCACAGCCCGGCCTACATCCACGCCCACATGAAACACCTGCGGGACCGCTTCGGCGTCCACCACATCAACTTCTACGATGACCTCTTCACGGCCCACCAGGGTCGCATCACCGAGCTGTGCCAGCGCCTCCTCGACGAGCCCCTGGGCATGGACTTCAACTGCATCATCCGCACGGGCCACACCTCGGTGGAGTTGCTGCAGCTGCTGAAGCGGGCGGGCTGCATCATGGTGAGCCTCGGCGTGGAGAGCGCCGATCCGGGCATGATGGCGCGCCACAAGGCGGGTGTGACCCTGGAATCGGTGCGCGACACCGTGGAGAAGGTCCACGCCGCGGGTCTGCGGGCCAAGGGGCTGTTCATCTTCGGCCTGCCCGGGGAGACGCCGGAGACCTTCCAGCGCACCAGCGATTTCATCCTGTCGCTGGACCTGGACGACATGAACCTCACCAAGTTCAGCCCCCTGCACGGTGCGCCGCTCTGGGCCGAGTGTGTCGCCGGCACGGATGGGGATTTCATCGAGGACTGGCGGCTGCTCAACTGCGTCAACCCGGTCTTCCGTCCCGAAGGGTTCGCCTCGCGGGCCCAGATGGAGGAGCTCTACAACGGGCACATCAAGCGCTTCTACAGCAGCGAGGGCTACCGCCACCGCTTCGGGCGGCGCCTGTGGGAGCACCGGTGGAGCCTGTGGCACCTGCTCCGTCACCTGCCCCAGACCCTCGCCGCCAAGCGCTACTTCGGCTCGAAGGGGGACGCCGGGGCTGGCACCTACACCCGCCACCCCCGGCAGCCCGTGGGCCTGAAGCCCATGCCCCTGGGCCGGTGAGGGTAATCTGGAAGGTCACACGTCCTCTTTCCCCCGGATGATCCATGGCCACCAAGAAGCCCACCAAGTCCACAAAACCCACGCTCCCCGACCAGCTGCCGAAGTACGTGGTGACCCGTCCCACGGGGCAGCTCGACACCTTCACCAGCCCCCGGCCCGGGCGGCCCTTCACCATCACCTTCGAGACGGAGGAGTTCACCTGCCTCTGCCCGCTCACGGGCCAGCCGGACTTCGCCAAGCTGCGCATCCTCTACCAGCCGGACCAGCTCTGCGTGGAATCGAAGTCGCTCAAGCTCTACCTCTGGAGCTTCCGCGACCAGGGCGCCTTCCACGAGGCCGTCACCAACCAGATCCTCGACGACCTGGTGAAGGCCACCAAGCCTCAGTGGATGCGCATCGAGGGCGACTTCCTCATCCGCGGCGGCATCCGCACGCTGGTGGTGGCGGAGCACGGGAACAAGAAATGAAACCGCGAAAGACGCGAATTTTCGCGAAGGCGATCCTTTCATTCGCGTCCATTCGCGTTCGTTCGCGGTTTGCATGAAGGCCGTCATCGCCCTCGGCTCGAATCTCGGCGACCGCCGGGCGCATCTGGCGGCGGGTCTGGCGGCCTTGCGGGCGCTGGGGGCCGTGGTGCCCTCGCCCCTGGTGATGGAGACGCCGGACGAGTCGGGCCGCGGACCCGCCTACCTCAACACCGTGGCCATCCTGGTGACGGAGGAGGCGGATCCGCGTCGCCTGCTGGAGGCCCTGCTGCGCCTGGAGCTGGCGAACGGGCGAGACCGTAGCGCCGGGAAGAACGCCCCCCGCACGCTCGATCTGGACCTCATCACCACAGACGGTCCGCCCGGGAGCTGGACGTGGGAAGCGCCCGGGGACCTGCGCGGCCTGGGCCCTGAGCTCACCCTAGAGCTGCCCCACCCCCGCGCCTTCAGCCGCCCTTTCGTGCTCGAACCCTGGCGTGCCCTGTCCGATCCGGGGGCGTGCGGTGGCGTGATTCCAAGAAACTGATCACCACCAAGACACCAAGACACCAAGAAAAGAGAAAGCAGTTCTTGGTGCCTTGGTGCCTTGTTAGTTCAGCTTTGCTCTTTACTTCGCCCAGCGCTCGCACCAGCCGAGCACGGTGTCGTACCAGAGCTTGCTGTTCTGGGGCTTGAGGACGAAGTGGAACTCGTCGGGGAAGTAGAGCAGCTCGCTGGGGATGCCACGCAGCTGCAGGGTGTTGAAGAGCTGGAAGGCCTCCCCCACGGGCACGCGGTAGTCCAGCTCGCCGTGGACGACGAGCATGGGCTTCTTGAAGTTGGCGGCGCCGCTGCTGGGGCTCTGGGCCTGCCAGCGGGCCTTGGTCTCGGCGTTCTCCCAGGGCCAGCCCTTGAACTCCCAGCGGGGGAACCACAGCTCCTCGCTGCCCAGCTGCATGCTCTCGGTGTTGAAGATGCCGGCGTGGGTCACGAAGGCGGCGAAGCGGTCGGCCTCGTGCCCCGCCAGCCAGTTGGTGGCGTAGCCGCCGTAGCTGCCGCCGGCGGCCACCACGCGCTTGGGGTCGGCGTTGGGGAACTGCTTGAGGACGGCGTCCAGGGTGGTCATGAGGTCGGCCATCACAGCGCCGTTCCAGTCCCCGCTGATGGCGTCGCAGTAGGCCTGGCCGAAGCCCGAGGAACCGCGGGGATTGGGCAGCACGGTGATGAAGCCGCGGCCGGCCCAGGCCTGGGCATTCCAGCGGGGATGCCAGCTGTCGGCCCAGGCGCCCTGGGGGCCGCCGTGGATGACGAAGGCCACGGGATAGGTCTTCTTCGGGTCGTAGCCCACGGGCTTCACCACGAAGGCGTGGGCCTTGGTGGGCTTGCCGTCCAGGGGCAGGGTGTCCACCCAGAGGTCCTCGCCGGGGTTGAGGCCCAGCTCCCTGGCCAGGACTTCGTTGTGGTGAGAGGCCCGGGTCGTCTTGCCCAGCTTCAGATCCAGGGTGTAGAGGTCCTGGGGCGTGGTGAGGCTGGTGGAGACCACCACGGCGTGATCAGCAGCCAGCGCGAAGCCTTCGATGTGCAGGCCCTTGCTGAGGCGCTGGAGGGCCTTGCCATCCCAGCGGAAGAGGTCCGCGTGGCCCTGCTGGTCGCTGACGCCCACCAGGTCCTGGCCCTGCCACTGGAAGTCGCCGAAGCTCTGGTCGAAGGCCTGGGTGGTGCGCACGATCTGGCCAGTGGCGCGGTCCATGACCCACAGCTCGAACTTGTCGGATTCGAAGCCGGGCCGGCGCTGGGCGCGCCAGGCCACGAACTTGCCGTCCGGCGAGTAGCGGGGGGTGGTGTCCATGGCGGGGTTGGCGGAGAGCTGCTTGGCGGGGCCGCCCGCGAGGGCCACTTCGTAGACCTCGCCGTTGGTGCTGGTGGCCTGGGTCTGCTCGGGGTGGGTCTCGAAGGCCAGGGCCTTGCTGTCGGGTGCCCAGGCGAAGCCGTCGCCGGCCGCCACATCCGCGAAGTTGGGCACGTCCGTCGTGAGGCCGGCCGTGAGGTCCTTCGGCGCGGCGCTGCCGTCGGCGGGCACCACGAAGAGGTGGCTCACCTGCTGGGGATCCTTCCACTCGTTCCAGTGGCGGTACATCAGCGTGGTGATGTGGCGGGCCTTGACCTTGCTCTCCTCCTGGCGCTTCAGGTAGGCGGCGTTCTCCGCCTCATTGCCCGAGGGCACGGTGGTGGAGAGGAAGGCCAGCCACTTGCCGTCCGGACTCCAGACCTGGCCTTCGGCGCCCCCGCTCAGCTTGGTGAGCTGGCGCTTCTCCCTGGAGCCCAGGTCCACGATCCACACCTGGCCGCCGGACTGATAGGCGAGCTTCTTCCCATCCGGACTGAAGCGGGGCCGGGACTGGCTGCCGGAGCCGAGGTCGAGGGCTTTCGCCTCGCCGCCGGCGGGCTTGTACCAGACGTGGGTGGTGGACTTGTTGGCCTGGAAGTCCACGGTGCCCACCTGGTAGGCCAGGGCGCCGGTGGCGGACAGCTGGGGATCGGTGACGCGCTTGACCTTGAAGAGGTCGTCCACCTGGAGGGGACGCGAGGCCAGCAGCGGCAGGCCTGCGGCGAGGAGGAGGAGCTGGATCTTCATGGGGACTCCGTGCGGTCAGTATTCAGAAAGGAGATACCGCGCGATGACGGTGCGCTGGATCTCGCTGGTGCCTTCGCCGATGGTGCAGAGCTTCACGTCCCGGTAGTACTTCTCCACCGGGTAGTCCTTGATGTAGCCGTAGCCGCCGAGGATCTGCACGGCCTGGTCCGCCACGCGGCAGGCCACCTCGGAGCTGTAGAGCTTGGCCATGCTGGCGGCCTTGGCGTAGGGCAGGCCCTGGTCCTTCAGGCCCGCGGCGCGGTAGATGAGCAGGCGGGCCGCCTCGATCTCCGTGCCCATGTCCGCCAGCTTGAACTGGATGCCCTGGTGGTCGGCGAGGGGCTTGCCGAAGGTGTGGCGGATCTTGCTGTAGCGGAGGGCCTCCTCGAAGGCGCCCTGGGCCATGCCCAAGCCCAGGGCCCCGATGCTGATGCGGCCGCCGTCGAGGGTCTTCATGGCCTGCTTGAAGCCCACGCCATCCTCGCCCAGGAGGTTGGCCGCGGGCACCTTCACGTCCTCCAGGATCAGCTCGGAGGTGTCGCTGGCGCGGAGGCCCAGCTTGTTCTCCTGCTTGCCGGCCCGGAAGCCGTTCATGCCCTTCTCCAGCACGAAGGCGCTGATGCCGTCGGCGCTGGCGCGGCCGGGCTCGGGCGGCCGGGTGCGGGCCATCACCACGAAGATGTCGCCCACGGTGCCGTGGGTGATGAAGGTCTTGGTGCCGTTCAGGATGTAGTGGGAGCCCTCCTTCTTCGCGGAGGTGCGCAGGGAGCCCGCATCGCTGCCGGAGCCGGGCTCCGTGAGGCCCCAGGCGCCGATGGCCTTGCCGCTGGCCAGGGGCTTCAGCCAGGCCTGCTTCTGGCGCTCGTCGCCCATGGTGAAGATGTGGTTGCTGCAGAGGCTGTTGTGGGCGGCCACGGTGATGCCCACGGAGCCGTCCACCCGGGAGAGCTCCTCCACCACCACGGCGTACTCGGCGTAGCCCATGCCGGCGCCGCCGTACTCCTCGGGGAAGATGATGCCCAGCATGCCCATCTCGCCCAGCTGCTTCACCACGGCCATGGGGAAGGTCTTGGCCTCGTCCCAGGCCATGACGTGGGGCCGGATCTCCTTCTCCGCGAACTTGCGGACTTCCTGGCGCAGGGCCTCGACGTGCTCGGGGAGCGTGACATCCATGGGGACCTCGCTTCAGCGGAGGGTGGCGGCGGTGGTCGTGGCGGCGCGCGGGAGCAGCTGCTTCTTGCGGAGCAGGGCCCCGGCCTCGGGCATCACCTCCAGGGCCTTGAGGATCACCGGATCCTTCACGCACTGGAGCTTGAAGCCGGCCTCCACCCCGAAGGCGACATTCTGCATCTCGATGGAGAGCTGCTCCTGCATGGCCTCCAGGTTGTCCGCCCACTCCTTGTCGCTGATGGCCAGCTTCTGCTCCTGGGTCCAGGCCCGGAACCGGGCCATCACCACGTCATCAGCGCGCTCGCCGGGCTTGATGCCGAAGCGCTCCTTCTCCTGGACGGCGTAGCGGAAGAAGGCCGAGTGGCGGAACCGGAGGTTGATCATGAACTCGTTGAGGCGGATCTGGGGCAGGGGATAGTCGGGGTTGATGCCACCGCCGCCGTAGACCGTGCGGCCCAGGTCCGTCTTGAAGGCCGGACCCTGGGGCTTGGGATCCTTGTCGTCCTCGGGGTTGTAGTAGTCGTCCAGGCCGTGGGTGTAGTCGCGCTGGATGCTGCGGCCCGAGGGCGTGTAGTAGCGGGCGGTGGTGAGCGCCAGGCCCCGGGAGCGGTTGATGGGGAGCACGCTCTGGACCAGGCCCTTGCCCCAGCTGGTCTGGCCCACCACGAGGCCGCGGTCGTGGTCCTGCACGGCGCCGGTGACGATCTCGCTGGCGCTGGCCGATCCCCGGTTGATGAGCACCACCATGGGGAAGGGGTCGAGCTGGGCGCCCTTGCTGGTGCGGGTCTGGTTCTCGTCCCGGCCGTCGCGGCCCTTCTGGCTCACGATGAGCTGGTCGGGGCCCAGGAGCTGGCGGCAGATGCCGATGGCCGCATCCAGGACGCCGCCGCCGTTGCCGCGGAGGTCGAGGATGAGCTGCTTCATGCCCTGCTTCTTGAGGGTGGCCACGGCCTTCTCGAACTCGTCGGAGGTGGTCTCGCCGAAGTCCTTGATGAGGATGAAGCCCGTGGTGGGATCCAGCATGAAGCTGTAGTAGACGCTGTTGGTGGGGACCTCGGCGCGGGGGATGGAGAAGCGCAGCAGGCCCGCGAGGCCCGCCCGCTGGATGGCCAGCTCCACCAGGGTGCCCTTCTCGCCCCGGAGCTTCTGCAGGGCGGCGTTGGAGGTCATCCCCTCGGTGTTCGCCCCGTCGATCTCCTTGATGATGTCGCCGGAGCGCACGCCCAGGCGCTCTGCCGGGCCGCCCTTCATGGGGCTGATGATGGCGATGCCCTGGTCGTGCTGCTGGATGATGGCGCCGATGCCGAAGAAGGATCCCTTCTGCTCCTCGCGCAGCAGCCGGAACTCGCTCTCGTCCATGTAGTTCGAGTGGGGATCCAGGGTGTGGAGCATGCCCTGGATGGTGGCGTGGGTGATCTGGCGGGGAGCCGGAGGCTCCGGGCTCTGCTTCTGCACCAGGTCCATGACCTCGGTCAGGGTCTCGAGGCTCCGCTGGCGGGCGCCCTCGGCGCCGGACCGGGCCAGCAGGGGCCCCGCCACGGCCACCGTGGCGGCCATCACCATCCACATCCAATTGCGCTTGATGAAACGGGCCATGAGGCTCCCGGGGAGAATGACTCCAGGATACGCCCGGGCCGTTCCGGGGGCGAATGGCGGTTTTCCTAGAACCCCTCTAGGATTCTCTGCGCCTCGGGGGCCATGCGTTCCCGGCTGGCGCGGGTGGCGTGGATGATGCTCTCGAACTGCCGGTAGGCGAGTTCAAGGTCGTCATTCAGCACCAGGTAGTCGTAGGCGTGGTACAGCTCCAGCTCGTGCCGGGCATGCTGCATGCGGATGCGGATCTGCTCGTCCGAGTCCTTCCCCCGGCTGCGCAGGCGCTGCTCCAGGGCGGCGGCCGAGGGCGGCAGGATGAAGATCATGCGGGCATCGGGAATGGCCCGGCGCAGGTTGAGGGCGCCCGTGGTCTCGATGTCGAGGAGCACGTCCAGCCCCGTGGCCAGCACGCCGCCCAGCCAGTCCCGGCCCGTGCCGTAGCGCTGGCCGTAGACCTGCACCCACTCCACGAAGCCCCCCTCCCGCACCATGGCGTCGAAGCGGGCATCATCGATGAAGAAGTAGTCGCGGCCATCCACCTCGCCGGGGCGGGGCTTCCGGGTGGTGAAGGAGATGGAGAAGATCAGGTCCGGCACAGTCTGCACCAGCCGCTGGGTCAGCGTGGACTTGCCCGCTCCCGACGGCGCAGAGACCACGAACACATTGCCGGGATGGTGGATCAAGGGGCCCCTCCTTTTTCCACTTTAGCGGAACCGCCATGACGCTGGTTTTTCAGGGGCGTAGCATGGTCGCCTGGAGGCCCCCATGCGCACCCTGCTCCTCTCCCTCGGCTGTGTCCTGGTCCTGTCGGCCCAGGAGAGCCCCTTTCCCAAGCCCACGGCCCACCACCTGGCCATGAAGGACCAGGCCGGCACCTGGGTCGCCGTGGCGAAGATGTACATGGATCCTTCGAAGCCGCCCATGGTGTCCAAGGGCACGGAAACCAACACGCTCGTGTCAGGGGGGCTGTGGCTGAAATCCGAGATGCGTGCCGAGCTGATGGGCCAGACGTTCGAGGGCCACGGCCTCTTCGGCTACGACACCCACCAGAGCGCCCACGTGGGCAGCTGGGTGGACAACGGCGGCACCTGGATGGCCGTGTCCAAGGGGACCTGCACCAAGGACTGCCGGGAGATGACGCTCTTCTTCGAGGGCTACGACGAGGCCGGGAAGCCCACCACCTACAAGGAGATCCACACGCAGGTGGACCGGGACCACCGGACGGCGGTGATGTTCGTGAAGGGCAGGGATGGCGCCTTCGTGAAGATCATGGAGATGGAGTACACCCGGGCGAAATAGGCGCCGGCCTACTGGAACTCCTCCGGCTCCTCCGGGAGGGGCGCCGGTGCCCGCTTGAAGATGGCCGACGCGCTGCGCCGCCCGTCCATGACGATGTGGACGGGCTCCTCCAGGCGGGTGTGCACCAGGCAGCCCGAGCGCCAGGCCTCGGGCTGCCGGCGCAGCCAGTCCCAGTCGAGGAGGCTGGAGCCCCGCGGGTAGGGCACCGTGAAGTAGCCGATGTTCAGCGACGTCACGTTGTGGAAGAAGTGGGAGCCCAGGGAGGCGTCCGCCTGGAAGTTCTCCATGGCGTACTCCACGATCACCTGGGCGCAGGAGATCATGGACCAGACGATGGGGATGCCCAGGTGGCGGTCGTTGCTGCCCCAGCGGCCGGGCCCGAGCAGGACGTACTTCCCGCCCTCGATGCGGAAGCGGTCGTTGAGCTTCTCCAGTTCTGCCGCCAGGGCCGGGGTCTCGAACTTGTCGAAGCCCTCGGGATCCACCCAGACGATGTCCCGCAGGCCCTCCACGGTGCCGTTGCCCACGCAGCGCTCGGAGAAGAGGAAGACCTCGGCGGGATCGAGGTCCTCGGGCGAGAGGTTGACGTCCCCGCTCTCCATGAGCTGGTGCTTGATCTGCAGGAGGGTGAAGGTGGGCTTGCCGTTCTGGGGATCGGGATCGAGGTTCACGGCGAACTCGATCTCCACCGGCGTCTCCATGGCCTCGCGGATCAGCTCCAGCAGGCGCTGGAGGATGCGGGCCAGGGGGAACTGGTCGTACTTGAGGATGTTGCGGAAGTTCACGATGCGCGGGCCCAGGTGGTCGAGGCCGTCCTGGATGCGGTCGTCGTTCCAGTCCCAGACCGAGGCGCAGTGCTGCAGGGCGCCGTCCTTCTCCGCCTCCTGGATGTCGAGGTTGAGCAGGGTCGCATCCTCGCCGCTGTAGAGGTCCACGGAGGTCCGGCTCATGTCCAGGGCGTAGAACCGCTTCTGCGTGGTGCGCAGCTGCTCCTTGGGCGGCAGCATGTCCATCTCGGGATAGGGCGGGGCGAAGCGGTAGGCCTTCTCGCCCTCCACCACGTACTTGCCCAGGCCCACGGCGATGTTGGCGATGCCGTCCTGGGGCTGGGTGTAGGCCACGGGGTAGTAGTTGAAGGACTGGGCCACGCCGGAGATGTGGGGATAGAAGCGGCTCCCGAAGCGGCGGCCCGAGACCTCCTGGACGAGGATGGCCATCTGCTCCTCCTCGATCTTGTAGTCGATGGCCTGGAAGTAGGCGCGGGAGGCCTTGGAGTACACGGAGGCGTAGACCAGCTTGATGGCCTCCATGAGCTGGACTTCGCGCACCGCGGGATCAGGGTCGTTGTTGGGCAGGAAGAAGGTGTTGTAGAGGCCCGCGAAGGGATGGGAGAGGCTGTCCTCCAGCAGGCCGGAGGAGCGCACCGCCAGGGGCACCTTGGCGTGCTTCGTGAGGAAGAGCCGCAGCTTGGCCGTCAGCTCCGGCGACAGCGACCCCATGAGGAAGCGCCGCTTGATGGCGTCGTCGTCCGGGTCGTCCTGGACCATCTGCCGCAGCCCGTTCCGGTGGATGAAGCCCGCGAACTCCTCCGTGCCGATGATGGCCGAGCGGGGGATGCGGATGTTCGCCTCGGGGACCAGGCTCTCCAGGTCCATGCGGGAGAGCATGGAGTGGGTGTAGGCCACGCCGCGGCCCTTGCCGCCCATGGAGCCGGAGGCCAGGCGGAGGATGTTGGGCTCGTCCCGGGGGGTGGAGTCCGTGAGGGGGATCACCTTGCCCAGGGTCTTCATGCGCTGCACGTAGTCGCCCACGTCGATGAGGAAGGTGCGCATCTCCTCCGGGTCGCGGTAGTCCGAGATGCGGAACCGCGCCAGCACCTTGGCCACCTGGACCTCGCCGCGGGCCATGATCCAGGACGAGAAGTGGTTGCGCATGGCGTGGTAGACCAGGGACTCGGCGGGCACGGTGCGCAGCTTGTCCCGCAGGTCCTCCATGTCCGTGGCGCGGGCGATCTCCTCGCCCTGGGGATCGCGGAAGACGAAGTCACCGAAGCCCAGGCGCTCGTAGAAGAAGGCGGACAGCTCCGCACCGAGCGTGTAGGAGTTCTTGTTCAGGAAGCCGCTGCCCAGGGCCGTGGCCCAGGATTCCTTGAGGGGGTCTGAGGACTGGAGCAGGGTCGGCAGGTCGGGGATGCGCTCCTTCAGCGCGCGGATCAGCTTGATGCCGGCCTCGCGGTCCAGGGTGCCGTCCTTGGGGAACTTGCGATCCGAGATCACGCAGAGCAGGCAGTCCTGGAACTGGTCGCAGAAGGCCATGGCCTCTTCGTACGAGGTGGCCAGGATCACCTTGGGGCGGACGCGCATGGACAGGGTGCGCGTCATGCGGTCCATGTTCTGGTCCTTGGCCAGGCGCGTGGTCTGCTTGAGGATCTCGCTGTAGAGGATGGGCAGGTACCGCGAGTAGTAGCGGATGCTGTCCTCCACCAGGAGGATCACGCGGGTGAGGCCCACCTTGGTGTCGTTGAGGACGTTGGCGCGGTCCTCCATGAACTTCACCATGGCCATGAAGATCTCGGGGTTCCCGTTCCACACGAAGATCTGGTCGAAGTGGCGCTGGAGCTCCTGGCGCCGCCGGTCCATGACGCCCACTTCCACATTGTCGTTGAGCAGCAGGTAGATGGGGATCCGCGGCGCCGCCTGCCGCAGGGCCCGCGACAGCTCCACATGCCCGCCCTGGCCCAGGCGGCTCATGACGATGATGATGTCGAAGTGCCGGCTGGCGCAGCGCTCCAGGGCCTCGTCCACGGTGGACACGTTGGTCACCCGCGGCGGGTTGCTCATGTTCAGCTGGTAGTAGCCGTCGAACAGGATCTCGGTGAGCAGGCCGTCCTGCTCCAGCGTGAAGGCGTCGAAGGCCGGAGCCACCAGGAGGATCTCCCGGGTGCGCAGGGGCATGAGCTCGTGGAAGATCTCCTTGTCCGTCGCGTACTTGTGGAAGATCTCATTGAAGTCGCGACTGAACATCCGGAGGCCTCGGTTCCACCGCAGTTTACTTGCCTGGGCACAAAAAAGGGGGGCCGCTGGCGGCCCCCCTTTTTTGTGCCTTGGTGAAAAGCTGGAGATGGCTACACAAGTCCCTGGTCGATCATGGAGTCGGCCACCTTGAGGAAGCCGGCGATGTTCGCGCCGTTCACGTAGTTGCCGGGGGTGCCGAAGCGGGCGGCGGCATCGGCGCAGGACTTGTGGATGTTGATCATGATCTGGTGCAGGCGGGCGTCCACTTCCTCGGCGGTCCAGCCCAGGCGCATGGAGTTCTGGCTCATCTCCAGGCCCGAGGTGGCCACGCCGCCGGCGTTGGAGGCCTTGCCGGGGGAGAAGAGGATCTTGCCAGTGTTGGCCTGGAAGAACTCCACCGCGTCCAGGGTGCTGGGCATGTTGGCGCCTTCGATGACGGCCATGCAGCCGTTGGCCATCAGGGCCTTGGCCTCATCCAGGTTCAGCTCGTTCTGGATGGCGCAGGGCAGGGCCACGTCCACCTTCTGCTCCCAGGGGCGCTTGCCCGCGTGGAACTGGGCGGTCTTGAACTTCTGGGCGTAGGGGGCCACGGACATGCGGTCGATGCGGAGCATCTCCTCCATGTAGGCGATCTTCTCGCCGCTGATGCCGTCGGCATCATAGATGTAGCCATCGGGGCCGGAGATGGTGACGACCTTGGCGCCCAGCTGGGTGGCCTTGGTGACGGCGCCCCAGGCCACGTTGCCGAAGCCGGAGACCGCGACCTTCTTGCCCCCGATGGACTCGCCCTTGGTCTTCAGGGCCTCCTCGGCGAAGTAGACCACGCCGTAGCCCGTGGCCTCGGGGCGCACGAGGCTGCCGCCCCAGTACTGGCCCTTGCCCGTGAGCACGCCCGTGAACTCGTTGGCCAGCTTCTTGTACATGCCGAACATGTAGCCCACTTCGCGGCCGCCCACGCCGATGTCGCCGGCCGGCACGTCCGTGTTCGCGCCGATGTGGCGGAACAGTTCCATCATGAAGGACTGGCAGAAGCGCATCACTTCGGCGTCGGACTTGCCGTTGGGATCGAAGTTGGAGCCGCCCTTGCCGCCGCCCATGGGCAGGCCGGTGAGGCTGTTCTTGAAGATCTGCTCGAAGCCCAGGAACTTCAGGGTGTCGAGGGTGACGTTGGGATGGAAGCGGATGCCGCCCTTGTAGGGCCCGATGGCGCTGCTGAACTGCACGCGCCAGCCCGGATTGACGCGGATCTGGCCCTTGTCGTCCACCCAGGGCACGCGGAAGCCGATGGCGCGCTCGGGCTCGACGATCCGCTCGAGGATGGCGTTCTTCTTGTACTTGGGCTCCTTCTCGAGGACGGGTGCCAGGGAGTGGAGGATCTCGGTTGCGGCCTGGATGAACAGGCTCTCCCAGGGGGCCTTCTTCTTGAGGCCCTCTAGGACTTCATTGACGTACTGGCTCATGGTTCCTCCGGGAGGAAGGGGGTGTGAAGGCGGAGCCGGAGCTCCGGTCGAGTGGGGTCTTGGAGGCGGTGGCTGTGGCGCCCGTCCCGAGGCTGCCGCGGCGTGGTTCAAGGGCCGAAAACAGGACGACATGACTCTAGCCTCAGGAGCCGGGCCGGGCGAGGGGCAGGTATCAAGAGGTGATGGGAAGCACTAAAAGGGGCCCGTTTGATGGGTGTGCACGGCATTATCTTGACGATGCGTCAAGAATGCCGCCTGGGCGCAGAGGGGGCGCCCGGCCAGCCGGCCCGCACGTCCACCCGGTTGTCGTAGAAGGTGCTGCCGCCGCCGCGGTCCGTGAGGCGCTGGGAGGTCAGGGCGTTCACGGTGCGGTCGCCGGGCGCGTGGCGGCGCCACCACACCCCCTCGGCCACGGCGACTCCGGCGGGCACCTTGTCCGTCACCTCCAGGGTGAAGGCCACCTCGCCCAGGCCGTTGAAGGCGGTCACCGGGCCGCCGTCCGCCAGGCCCCGGGCCGCGGCCTCGTCGGGGTTCAACCGGAGAGCCATCCGGCCCATGCGCCGCCGCAGGTCCTCCCGCTCGTGGAAGGTGCTGTTGAGGCCCTGGACCGCCGGGGCGGTGACGAGCTGGAGCGGGTGCGGGTCCCCCTCGCTGTGGGGCGGCAGGAAGCGGGGCAGGGGCTCCGGGTCGCGGGGGTTGAGGACCTCCACCTTGCCACTGGGGGTGTGGAAGCGGAGGCCCTCCTTGCGGCCCGGATCCAGCTCTACGGCGAAGCCCTCGGCGAGCCGGCCCTCGTCCATGCCCGCCCGCCACGGATGGGGCTCCGCCAGCAGGGCGTCGATGAGGTCGTCCGCAGACTGCGAGAACACTGCCTCCGTGAAGCCCATGGCCCGGGCCAGGGCCTGGAACACCTCGAGGTTCGAGCGGCTCTCCCCCACGGGCGCCACGGCGGGCCGCGCGCGCTGCACGCAGTAGGAGCCGAAGGCGCGGTAGAGGTCGCTGTGCTCCAGGGAGGAGGTGGCGGGCAGGACGAGGTCGGCGAGCAGGGCCGTATCCGTCATGAACCGCTCGTGCACCACGGTGAAGAGGTCTTCCCGCGCCAGGCCGCGCAGCACGGCGTTCTGATCCGGCGCCACGACGGCGGGGTTCGAGTGGTAGACGTAGAGCGAGGCCACGGGCGGATCCTGGAGCTCGTTCAGGGCCCGGCCCAGCTGGTTCATGTTGAGGGTGCGCACGGGGCCGGGGAGCAGGTCCTCGCGCTCGATGAGGCGCATGGGGAAGGCGCCTCCGGTGCTGGTGGACGCGAAGCCGCCGCCGCCGGGCTTGGCATAGGCCCCCACGAAGGCGGGCAGGCAGGCCAGCGTGCGCAGGGTCATGGCCCCGTTCCCGTAGCGCGAGATCCCGTTCCCCGGGCGCAGGTGTGGATCGCGGGCGCGGCCGTAGGCCTCCGCCAGCTCGCGGACCGTGGCCGCAGGCACGCCGGTGATCGCCTCCACGCGCTCCGGCGGGTAGTCCGGGAGGATGCGCGCCCGCAGCTCCGCCGCGCCCTGGACATGGGCCGCGAGGAAGGCCTCGTCGCAGAGGCCCAGGCGGTCCAGCAGGTGGAGGATGCCCAGGGCCAGGGCGCCGTCCGTGCCCGGGCGCACCAGCACCACGCGGTCGCAGAGGGGCGCGGTGGCGTGGGCGTAGGTGTCGAGGAGCCAGACCTGCGCGCCCTGCCGCTTGGCCTCGCGCACGGCGTGGAGGGCGTGGACGGTGGTGGCGGCGGCGTTGATGCCCCAGAGCAGGACGAGGTCGCTGGCGGCGCAGGCATCCGGGTGCGGTGCCGGCGTGCCGCCCATCACCAGGGCCCAGCCCTCGCTCTTGGCTGGCGAGCAGATGGTGCGGTCCAGCTTCGAGGCCCCCAGGCGATGGAAGAAGGCATGCCCGGCATTGCGCTGGACGAGGCCCATGGTGCCCGCGTAGGAGTAGGGCAGGATGGCCTCGGCGCTGTGCGCGGCGATGATCCGCCGCCACCGCTCGGCGATCTCCCCGATGGCCTCATTCCAGGAGATGGGCGCGAACGCGCCCTCGCCCTTCGCGCCGGTGCGGCGCAGGGGCGTCGTCAGCCGCTCCGGATGGTGCACGGTGTCCTGGTAGCGATTCATCTTGGGGCAGAGGGTGCCCCGGGTGAACGGATGCTCCGGGTCGCCCGCCACCGCCACGGCGCGGCCGTCCTCCACCGTCACCAGGAGGCCGCAGGCGTCGGGGCAGTCGTAGGGGCAGACAGAGCGGTGGAGGCTGGTCGACATGGGCCCTCCGGCGGAAGGCTCCATTGTCGCCGTTTTCGGAATGAATCCCAGTCCCCGGGGGCCTGGGGTGCGCGGGGGGCCGCCCGAGACTATCCTGGCGGCGGGGATCCCCCATGGCCCACGCCACCCTTCATCCCGGCCACGGCACCTACGAGCGCCTGGTGGCGCGTCTGAACCGCTTCCCCCAGGGCGCCCCGCCTTCCGAGCGGCTGTTCCAGATCCTCCGCCTCCTGGTCAGCGAGGAGGAGGCCGATCTGCTGGCCCAGGTGCCGATCCGCCCCTTCACGGCCCGCCGGGCCGCCGCCATCTGGAAGATCCCGGAAGCCCGGGCGCGAGCCGCGCTGGACGCCCTCGCCGAGCGGGCCATGCTGCTGGATTTCACGCAGGACGGGGAGACGCGCTACGTGCTGCCGCCGCCCATGGCGGGCTTCTTCGAGTTCTCCATGATGCGGGTCCGCGGCGATGTGGACCAGAAGGCCCTGGCCGAGCTGTTCCACCAGTACCTGAACGTGGAGGAGGATTTCGTCCGGGCCCTGTTTGCGAACGGCGAGACCCAGCTGGGACGGATCTTCGTGGACGAGACGGCCCTCCCTAGGGAAGACAGCCTGGTGGTCCTGGACCACGAACGGGCCAGCGAGGTGGTGCGCTCGGCCAAGGCCATCGGCATCGGCGCCTGCTATTGCCGGCACAAGATGGGCCTGCTGGGGAAGGCCTGCGACGCGCCCATGGACATCTGCATGACCTTCGGCACCTGCGCGGATTCCCTCACCCGCCACCACGTGGCGCGGCGGGTGGAGGCCTCCGAGTGCCTCGACCTGCTCCAGCAGGCCCGGGAGCGGGGCCTCGTGCAGTTCGGGGAGAACGTCCGGGAGCAGGTGAGCTTCATCTGCAACTGCTGCGGCTGCTGCTGCGAGGCCATGATTGCGGCGCGGCGCTTCGCCTTCATGAAGCCCGTCCACACCACCAACTACCTGCCGGACCTGGACGTCGACCACTGCAACGGCTGCGGCAGGTGCGTCAACGCCTGTCCCGTGGAGGCCCTCAGCCTCGTCTCGGCGCACGATGTCTCGGCGCACGATCCCCGTCACCCTGCGGGGAAGCGTGCCCGGCTGGACGAGGAGCGCTGCCTGGGCTGCGGCGTGTGCATCCGGGACTGCACGAAGGACGCGCTCCGGTTGAAGTCTCGTCGAGCGCGGGTGCTCACCCCCGCCAACACCGCCCACCGCACCGTCCTGATGGCCCTTGAGCGGGGCCAGCTGGCGGAGCTCCTGGTGGACGGGCAGTCCGGCTACGGGCACCGGGCCACCGCGGCCATCCTCGGGGCTGTGCTCAAGCTCCCACCCCTCAGGCAGGCCCTCGCCTCCCGACAGCTGAAGTCGCGCTACCTGGACCGCCTGATGACGGGGGTGTGAGCCGTTTCCGGGGAGGGCCCCGGCCCGCATCGGGCGGCCCTTCTCCAGTCGGCATCGCCGTTCCGGGGCCTTCCACCGTACGATGGTCACCATGCCCCGGACCCGCCCCATCCTCCAGCTCAGGACCAGGATCACCCTCCTGGTCAGCCTGATTCTGGGCCTGGCCCTGCTGGTGACGGGCGTCCTGGTGGACTGGAAGATGGAACAGCAGGCGCGGGAGGCCCTGAGCGGCAAGGTGACCCTGCTGTCCCGCGTCATGGCCGAGTCGGAGACGGTGCGCGAAGGCCTGGCGGGCCAGCGGCCGCCGGCCCAGATCCAGGCCCTTGCGGAGCGGCTCCGGGTCGAGGCGGGCGTGGACTACGTCGTGGTGATGGACATGAACGGCCTGCGGCTCTCCCATCCCAACGCGTCCCTGATCGGGGCCCGGTTCGTGGGCGGCGATGACGCGGATGTCTACCGCGGGCGCGCCTACCTCTCGGTGGCCCAGGGCACGCTGGGGGTCTCCCTGCGCGCCTTCACGCCCGTCCTGCAGGGCGACCGGCAGGTGGGGGCCGTGGCCGTGGGCCTCCTCCAGTCGGGTCTGGACCGGGCGATCGTGAGCGTGCAGAAACGCATCCTGTTCGGCGGCCTCATCGGCTTCGCGGCCGGGATCCTGGGCGCGGCCTACCTGGCGGGCCGCATCAAGCGGATCCTGATGGGCATGGAGCCCCAGGAGATCTCCACCCTGCTCCAGCAGCGCAACGCCATGCTGCACTCGGTGCGGGAGGGCATCATCGGCGTGAACCGGGAGCTGGTGGTCACCATCGTTAACGAGGAGGCTCTGCGCCTGTTCGCGCTGGCCGGGAGCCATGGCGAGCTGGTGGGCCACCCGGTGGAGGAGGTGCTGCCCAGCTCGCGGCTCGGCACGGTGATGGAGACGGGCCAGGCGGAGTACGACCAGGAGGGCGACATCCTGGGCCTGAAGATCCTGACGAACCGGGTGCCCGTGCTGGTGGACGGCCGCATCACCGGGGCGCTGGCCACCTTCCGCGACATCACCGAGATGAACCGGCTGGCGGAGCAGCTCACGGGCGTCCGCCTCTACGCCAACGCCCTCCGGGCCCAGGCCCACGAGTTCATGAACAAGCTGCACGTGATCCTCGGGCTGGTGCGGCTGGAGGAGTACGAGCGCCTCAAGGCCTACATCACGGGAGTGGTGGGGCGGCTGGACGACGAGGTGGGCTTCGTGGTCCAGCGCATCAAGGACCCCGTCGTCGCTGGCTTCCTGCTGGCCCGGTTCGCCTCGGCGCGGGAGCAGAACATCCTCATGGAGCTGGACCAGGACGCCTCGCTGCCCCCCTGTCCCGATGACGCGGCCTCCCACGACCTCGTCACGGTGCTCGGCAACCTGCTGGAGAACGCCGTCGAGGCCATCGGCGACGGCTCCCGCCGCGAGATCCAGGTGTCCCTCCGGCCCGAGGGGGCCCGGCTGCACCTGTCCGTCGCGGACAGCGGCCCAGGACTGCCCGCGGAGGTTCTGACCCGGCCCTTCACGCTGGGCTTCTCCACCAAGGGCGAGAACCGCGGCTTCGGCCTCTGGCAGGCCGCCCGGGCCATTGAGGGGCGGGGCGGGCGGCTCGTCCCGACGAACCGGGAAGGCGGCGGCGCCCTCTTCACGGCCACGTTCACCCTGTTCCCCGGGGAGGAGCCATGATCCGGGTGCTGCTGGTCGAAGACGATCCCATGGTGGCCGAGCTCAACCGGATGTACCTCAGCCGGGTGCCGGGCTTCGAGACCGTGGCCTCCGCCCGGAGCGCCGCCGAGGCCCTCGACCTGCTGCAGAGCCACACGGTGGACCTGCTGCTGCTGGACATCTTCATGCCCGGGCAGAGCGGCATCGACCTCATGGCGGCCATCCGGCGGCAGGCCCTGGATGTGGACGTGATCTTCGTGACCGCCGCGCGGGATGCGGCGACCATCGACCGGGCCCTGAAGCTCGGTGCCGTGGACTACCTCATCAAGCCCTTCGAGTTCGAGCGTCTCAAGCAGGCCCTGGAGCGCTACGGCGAGACCCGCCGCCTGATCCGGGATGGCCAGGCGCTCGACCAGGCCGAGCTCGACAAGCGCCTGGCCCGCCGGACCCCCGAAACCACTCGAGCGGAGGCGCTTCCCAAGGGCCTCGACCGGAACACCCTCGACAAGGTCCTGAAGGTGATCGCCGTATGGGAGGGGCCCTCCCCCTGGTTCACCAGCGAGGAGATCGGCCAGCAGGTGGGCATCTCCAGGGTGTCCGTGCGGAAGTACTTCGAGTTCCTCTGCACCCTGAAGGTGCTGCGCATGGAGCCGGGGTACGGCACCGGGGGGCGGCCGGTCCACCGGTTCCAGCTGCAGAAGGCCTACCTCCGTGAGGCCCGGCGGTTCCTCTGAGGCCCGCTTACAAAAGTTTCAATTCCCGGAATCAACTTCCAGAACGACCGCCCTCCGGCCAGGTCACCCAGAATTGGGCAAACCACCCGTAGGTCGCGTGAGCAGGATGCCTGCTCGGAACCGGTCTCCTCCCCCGGTGCGCACCTCCAACCTGGCATCTTTCCCACCTTGTCCACATCCGGCCCGCCCAGGGCCGCCGATCGTCCATGGCCGGATTTCTGAAAGGAGCAAGCATGTTCAAGCGAGCTGCATCAAAACTGTACAACTGGGTCGCCCTCATGATCGTCCTCGGCGCGCTGCTGGGGCACTTCTACCCCGGCGTGGCCGTGAAGATGCAGCCCGTGGCCGACGGCTTCATCGCCCTCATCAAGATGCTCATCCCCCCGGTGATCCTCTGCAGCGTGGTGCTGGGCATCGCGGGCTCCGGCAGCATCAAGAAGGCCGGCCGCGTGGGCGGCAAGGCCATCCTCTACTTCGAGATCGTCAGCACCCTGGCGCTGGTGATCGGCCTCGTCATGGCCAACGTGTTCGGGCCCGGCCGGAGCTTCCATGCGGATCCCGCCAAGCTCGATCCCAAGCTGGTGGCCAACTACGTGACCCAGGCCCAGCACCTGACCATCACGGACCACCTGCTGAAGATGATCCCCAAGACCATGTTCAGCGCCTTCACGGACGGCGACATCCTGCAGGTGCTGCTGATCTCCGTGCTGCTCGGCTTCTCCGTGGCGGCCCTCAGCGAGAAGCACAAGGCGCCCCTCATCGGCTTCCTGGAGAACGTCAGCAAGATGTTCTTCGGCGTCATGCACCAGATCCTCTACCTCGCCCCGCTGGGCGCCGGTGCGGCCATCGCCTACACCATCGGCAAGTTCGGCTTGAAGTCGCTGGTGCCCATGGCGCAGCTCATCTTCCTCTTCTACGCGACCTGCGCCGTCTTCATCTTCCTCGTGCTGGGCATCATCGCGCGGCTGGCGGGCTTCAACATCTTCAAGGTGGTGGGCTACATCAAGGATGAGCTGCTGCTGGTCATGGCCACCAGCTCCTCCGAGTCGGCGCTGATCCCCCTCATGGAGAAGATGGAGAAGCTGGGCCTGTCCAAGTCCATCGTCGGCCTGGTGATCCCCACGGGCTACTCCTTCAACCTGGATGGCACCAACATCTACATGACCCTGGCCTCGCTCTTCATCGCCCAGGCCCTGGGCATCGAGCTCACCCTGGGCCAGCAGCTCGGGATCCTGGTGGTGGCGATGATCACCAGCAAGGGCGCCGCGGGCGTCACGGGCTCCGGCTTCATCACCCTGGCCGCCACCCTGGCGGTGGTGCCCGGCATCCCCGTGGCCGGCATGGCCCTCATCCTGGGCATCGACAAGTTCATGTCCGAGGCCCGCGCCATCACCAACCACATCGGCAACTGCATCGCCGCCGTCGTGATGGCCAGCTGGGAGAAGGAACTGGACTGGGACCGCTTCCACGCCGTTCTTGGCAAGTCCAAGGACGTTGCCCCCGTGGTCGAGGTTCCGGTGCTGGCAAACGAGATGGAATAGGACCTGAGCACGAACGGGAACGTTCGTTCTTCACCGCAGAAAAGCCCCCGCGACGCGGGGGCTTTTCTGCGGATGGAGGTGCCGGGGGTGTCCACCATCTCCCTGGAGATTCGGGATAGAAGTTCGGAGTAATGGGCAAACCCGAGGGTCCATCCGTTCCTAGACTTCCTTCTGTCGCCACACAGGTCGAGACCCGATCTCGTCCAGGCACGGAGGAAGCAATGACCCTGAACGTCCTCGGCTACGCCGCCCAGTCCCCCACCTCGGAGCTGGCGCCCTTCCCCTTCGAGCGGCGCGATCCCCGGCCCGACGATGTGGTGATCGACATCCTCTACTGCGGCGTCTGCCACTCGGACCTGCACACGGCCCGCAACGACTGGGGCTGGACCACGTACCCCATCGTCCCCGGCCACGAGATCATCGGCCGCGTGCGCGCTGTGGGCGCCGCCGTGACCCGCTTCAAGGCGGGCGATGCCGTCGGCGTGGGCTGCCTGGTGGACTCCTGCCGCCACTTCCAGCCCTGCGAGCACGGCGAGGAGCAGTACTGCCAGAACGGCTTCACCGGCACCTACGGCGGCACGGATCGCCACGATGGCCGGCCCACCCAGGGCGGCTACTCGGACCAGATCGTGGTGTCCGACCGCTTCGTGCTGAAGGTTCCGGCAGGGCTGGACCTGAAGGGCGCGGCGCCGCTCCTCTGCGCCGGCATCACCACCTGGTCGCCCCTGCGGCACTGGAAGGTGGGTCCGGGCAGCCAGGTGGCCGTGGTGGGCCTCGGTGGCCTGGGCCACATGGGCCTGAAGCTGGCGAAGGCCCTGGGCGCCGAGGTTACCCTCTTCACGCGCACCAGGGGCAAGGAGGCCGATGCCCGGCGGCTGGGCGCGGACCGCGTGGTGCTGTCCTCGGATCCCGCCCAGATGGCCTCGGTCGCGGGCCGCTTCGACCTCATCGTCGACACCGTGCCTTACGTCCACGACCTGAACCCCTACATCCTCACCCTGGCCACGAACGGCACCCTGGTGCTGGTGGGCTACCTGGGCGGCCTGGAGCCCATGCTCAGTACCGTGCCCATGGTCCTCGGCCGCAAGTCCGTGGCGGGCTCCCTCATCGGCGGCATTGCCGAGACCCAGGAGATGCTCGACTTTTGCGGCGAGCATGGCATCACGTCCGACGTGGAGGTCATCCGCATGCAGGACATCAACGGAGCCTACGAGCGCCTGCTGAAGAGCGATGTGAAGTACCGCTTCGTCCTCGACATGGCCTCGCTGAAAGGCTGAGGCGACCCATGGGCAAGAAGGTACTCGTCCTGTCCTCCAGCCCCCGGAAGGGCGGCAACTCAGACACCCTCTGCGACCGCTTTCTCGCGGGCGCCCTGGAGGGTGGCCATGCCGCCGAGAAGGTCTTCCTCCGGGACCAGGACATCAACTACTGCACCGGCTGCGGCGCCTGCACCAAGGGAGCGAAGAAGTGCGCACAGAAGGACGACATGGCGGACGTGCTCGACCAGATGGTCCACGCCGATGTCATCGTCATGGCCACGCCGGTCTACTTCTACACCATGGCAGCGCAGATGAAGACCCTCATCGACCGCACCTGCGCCCGGTACCAGGAGATCTCCCACAAGGAGTTCTACTTCATCCTGGCCGCCGCAGACGGCAACAAGAAAGCGATGCACCGCACTCTCGAAGGGTTCCGGGGCTTCACCTCCTGCCTTGATGGGGCCCAGGAGAAGGGCGTCATCTATGGTACCGGCGCCTGGGAGGTGGGGGACGTCAAAGGCACCCCCGCCGTGAAGGAGGCCTACCAGATGGGCCTGTCCGTTTAATGCCTTTTGATCAAGGGAGTTTCAATGAAAAACCTCATTTTGATGCTGGTGCTTCTGAGTGGCTCATTCTCAATCACCGCGATGGGTAAAGATATGTCCAACAGCGCAGACAACTTCTACAAGAGCGACAAAGCGATCGTGCGGAAGGTGACATTCAATAACCAATACAAGATGAAGGTCAGTGGGAATCTCTTTATTCCCAAAAACCTGAGCCAGAACGCCAAGCATCCCGCCATCATCGTCGGGCATCCCATGGGCGCAGTGAAGGAACAAAGCGCCAACCTGTACGCGCAGAAGCTGGCCGAACAAGGCTTCATCACATTGTCGCTCGACCTGTCGTTCTGGGGGGAGAGCGAGGGTCAGCCTCGCAACGCCGTCCTGCCGGACGTATATGCCGAAGATTTTTGCGCCGCTGTGGACTTTCTGGGTACCCGGCCGTTCGCCGACAGGAATCGGATCGGTGTCCTTGGAATTTGCGGCAGCGGCAGCTTTGTCATCAGTGCGGCCAAGATCGATCCGCGCATGAAAGCCATCGCCACGGTCAGCATGTACGACATGGGGGCCGCCAACCGCCACGCCTTGCATCACTCGCTGACGCTGGAGCAGCGCAAGGCCATCCTTGCCGAGGCAGCTGAACAGCGCTATGTGGAGTTCACCGGCGGCAAGACTCGTTACACCAGTGGAACGGTGCATGAGATCACCGAGAAGTCCGCTCCCATCGAGCGCGAGTTCTACGACTTCTACCGCACTCCCCGCGGCGAGTTCACACCCAAGGGTTCGTCACCGCTGCTGACGACGCATCCCACGCTGACCAGCAATGTCAAGTTCATGACCTTCTACCCGTTCAACGACATCGAGACGATTTCCCCGCGTCCCATGCTGTTCATCACGGGAGAACTTGCGCACTCGAGGGAGTTCAGCGAAGACGCCTACCGGCTGGCTGCCGAGCCAAAGGAACTGCACATCGTCCCCGGCGCCGGACATGTCGATCTGTACGACCGAGTGAACCTGATCCCGTGGGAAAAGCTGATCACCTTCTTCAAAAAGAACTTGGCGTGAGGACGCTTGCATGACCCCTCAAGCAAGTGAAACCGCGGTGGGCAGTGCGCCATGCGCTGGAAAGGCAGAGACCCCGTCCGCCAACTGGGGCGGCGTCTTTGCGATGACCGGAGGAATCACGCATGTGGATGACCATCGGCGAACATCGCTTCGCCATCACCTTGACCGACAACGCAGCCACCCGTGCCTTCGCCGCGCAACTCCCGCTGACGCTGGACATGGCCGAACTCAACGGCAACGAAAAGCACGCCGATCTGGCGGAAGCGCTGCCCGCGAATGCAAGCCGACCGGGAACGATCCGCAGCGGCGATCTGATGCTGTACGGCACGCGAACCCTTGTCGTCTTCTATTTGACATTCGACTCGTCTTACTCGTACACGCGCATCGGCCGCGTGGACGATCCCACCGGACTGGCCAAGGCGCTTGGGCGAGGTGATGTGCGGGTCGTGTTTTCCAAGAACCAGTGATCCGATTGATGCACGAGTGGGTTTTGCGACCCTCAAAGCCTGTGGCAATCGAATAACACCTCTACATGGATCTACCGCCACCCGGCGGATACCCGTCACCAACAGGTCAGATGCCCCTATTGGACATATCCAGACTCATCCAAGGAGATCCACATGCACACTCGCACTCTCGGAACCACCGGCCTCCATGTCTCAACCCTCGGCCTGGGCTGCATGGGCCTGAGCTTCGGCCTTGGCCCCGCCGTCGACAAGCAGGAAGGCATCGCCCTGATCCGGGCGGCCGTGGAGAAGGGGGTCACCTTCTTCGACACGGCTGAAGTCTACGGGCCCTGGGTCAACGAGGAGCTGGTTGGAGAAGCCCTCGCACCCTTCAAGGGTCGGGTGGTCATCGCCACCAAGTTCGGATTCGCCATTGATCAGGTGACCGGCCAGAATCCCGGTGGCCTGAACAGCCGTCCCGAGCGCATCAAGGCTGTGGCCGAGGCCTCCCTGAAGCGCCTGGGTGTGGAGAGCATCGACCTCTTCTACCAGCACCGGGTGGATCCCGAGGTGCCCATCGAGGATGTGGCGGGCGCGGTGAAGGAACTCATCCAGCAGGGCAAGGTCAAGCACTTCGGCCTGTCGGAAGCTGGCGTGCAGACCATCCGGAAGGCCCACGCCGTGCAGCCCGTGGCCGCCCTCCAGAGCGAATACTCCCTGTTCTGGCGAGAGCCTGAGGTGGAGATCCTCCCCACGCTCGAGGAGCTGGGCATCGGCTTCGTGCCCTTCAGCCCCCTCGGCAAGGGCTTCCTCACCGGCAAGATCGACGAGACCACCACCTTCGACGCCGCCGACTTCCGCAACGTGGTACCCCGCTTCACGCCCGAGGCGCGGAAGGCGAACCTGGCCCTGGTCGAGGTGCTCAAGACCCTGGCGCTCGCGAAGGGTGCGACGCCCGCGCAGCTCGCGCTGGCCTGGCTGCTGGCCCAGAAGCCCTGGATCGTCCCGATTCCCGGCACCACGAAGCTTCACCGGCTCGAGGAGAACCTGGGGGGCGCCGTCCTCGAGCTCACCGCCGAAGACCTGAAGGCCATCGATGCCGCCGCTTCGAAGATCGAGTTGCAGGGGGACCGCTACCCGGCCCACCTGCAGAAGCTGGTGGGCCGCTGACCGACATGAAACCAGGAAGCGATGGAGACAGGCCCATGAACGTTCTCATCATCAACGCCCACCTTTCCTATCCCGGCTGGTCCGAGGGCAAGCTGAACCTTGCCTTCATGGAGCAGGCGAAGGCGTTCTTCTCGGAGCGCGGACATCAGGTCGCCGAGACATTCATCGAGCGCGGCTACGACCCGGAAGAAGAGGTGGGCAAGCATGTGGCCGCCGACCTGGTCATCCTCCAGACTCCGGTGAACTGGTTCTCTGCGCCGTGGATCTACAAGAAGTATGTGGACGAGGTCTTCAACCTGGGACTGACCACCAAGGCTCTGCTCGAGGGTGATGGCCGCACGCGCCAGGACCCGACCCGGCAGTACGGCACGGGCGGCCGCATGCAGGGAAGGAAGTTCATGATTTCCGCCACTTGGAATGCGCCAAAAGAAACCTTTGATAACCCCAACAGCCTTCTATTCGGCGGCAAGGGGACGGCGGATCTGTTCCTCCACATCACCTCGAACTACAAATTCACCGGATTCGACATTCTCCCGGATTTCGGGGTGTTCGACATCTTCAAGACCCCTGACATCCCGCGTGCGCTGGAAGAGTACAGATCGCATCTGGAGGAGCATTGCCTGTGAATACGCCCTGCCTCGGAGAATGCCCATGACCATGCTGCGATCCCTCCCCCCGGCTGCACTCTGCGTCACGGCCTGCCTGCTCGGTTTGGCGGCACCGACTAGGATGCCCGCGGCATCAAACCCCATCAAGATCCTCCGCAACGGGACGCAGCCATCGGCCAAAGGACCGGCGGAGTGGTTCACCGGGACCGTGCGGGTGGATCCCCTGTTTCCGGCCCAGGATCCCTCCCGCGTGTCCGCCGCCTATGTGACCTTCGAACCGGGCGCCCGCACTGCCTGGCACACCCACCCTGTGGGCCAGACCCTGGTGGTGACGACCGGCTGTGGGCGCGTCCAGAGCTGGGGTGGCCCAGTTGAAGAAATCCGACCCGGTGATGTGGTCCGGATCCCGCCGGGGGTGAAGCATTGGCACGGGGCCGCACCCACGACGGCCATGACCCACCTCGCCATCCAGGAGCAAAGCCAGGGCAAGGTCGTCGACTGGTTGGAGAAGGTCAGCGACGCGCAGTACCAGCCACTCTCCGAAGCGACTTCAGGAAGGAACACCCCATGAGCAAGGAACCCACCCCCGCCGAAAAGATGCTGGGCGGTTTTGCGCCGAAGCTGGTCCAACTGACGGACGAGGTGCTCTTCGGGGATGTCTGGGAGCGGCCAGCCCTGTCCAAGCGCGATCGAAGCCTCGCGACCGTGGCCGGGCTCATCGCCATGAATCGGCCCGATCAGCTCCGGTTCCATCTCAGGCATGCCGTAGCCAACGGCATGACCCAGGAAGAACTGATCGAACTGATCACCCACTTGGCTTTCTATGCGGGCTGGCCCAGCGCGATGACCGCCATCCTGGTGGCCAAAGAGGTCTTCGCGGTGGAAGATGTCCGGCCGGCCTGAACCCCCGGCCCGATGGGGGGTGTGGTAAGGTCTCAGCCCTCTCACCATCCCCACGATTCAAGTGCCGCCGCCAAGTTCTCATTTCCACGGGGTCCCACGGGGACGAGAGCCTGAGCACAAAAGATTTCCTTCTATGGACCATCCACATGAGCCGAACACCCCTTTCCCCTCCGGCCCCGAGCCCCGATTCCGGCGTGCCCGACTTGGCCCGGCTCGCGGACCTGCTGCTGGCCCACGCGCCCTTCGACGGCACCTTCGAGCTGCGGCTTCCGGGTGTTCAGGTCTCCCGGGCCTCGCGCGCCCACAAGGACTTCCACCACGCGGTGCAGCGGCCAGCGCTCTGCCTGGTGGCCCAGGGCGCGAAGCGGGTGATGCTGGGGCAGGAACTCTACGAATACGACGCCTCGCGGGTGCTGGTCTATTCCGTGGATGTCCCCGTGTCGGCCCAGGTCACCCAGGCCAGCCTGGAGGCGCCCTACCTCGGCGTCCGGATCGACCTGGATCCGACCCGGATCGCCGACCTGACGGCCAAGGTCTATCCACTCGGCCTGCCCTGCCGGGGCGAGGGCCGCGCCATCTGTGTGGACCAGCTGGACGCGCCGGTGATCAACGCGGTGGTGCGGCTCCTGGAGCTGGCCTCCCGGCCCGATGAGGCGGAGCTTCTGGCCCCGCTCGTCCTCGACGAGATCCTCATCCGGCTTCTGCGGAGCCCGCTGGGTCCGCGGGTGGCGCTGATCGGCCAGGAGGAGAGCCGACTCCATCGGGTTTCCAAGGCCGTGGCCTGGGTCCGCGCCCACTTCGACCAGCCGCTGGACGTGGAGCGCCTGGCCACGCTGGTGCACATGAGCCCCTCCTCCTTCCACCAGCACTTCAAGGCCGTCACCGCCATGAGCCCCCTGCAGTACCAGAAGGCCATCCGCCTCCAGGAGGCGCGGCGCCTCATGCTGCTCACCCGCCTCGACGCCGGCACCGCCGGCCGCCGCGTGGGCTACCAGAGCCCCTCCCAGTTCGCCCGGGAGTACGGACGGTACTTCGGGAATGCGCCGACCAAGGATGTGGCGCGGCTGCGGGAGGAGGCGGGATCGGCGAGGCCTGCTCCTGCGGAGTGACCGGATAGCCCCCTGCCCGGAAGGCGAAGGCATCAGGTCTCCTGCGTCCCCTGGAACGGACGCGGCCGGGGCTGCCCAGATTCGACCGGGCTCCAGGCGCTCCCGGCAGAGGGCCATGCCGTCGAAAAGCGCCGGACCGGTGCTTGAGGCCATCCGTCTTGATGTGGCGCTCTTTCAGAATGATCGATGAATCGGGGCCACTCTAGAGATGCGCGCGTAAATATCAGATAAAAAACGCATTAATTTATGGCCCGGAAGATGCTCTGTGGCCTGGGCCACCGCTTCGGTGCGCCCTGCTGCGTTTTTTGGGCAGGTTGAAGCTCCCCTGCCCTCGAGGCTTCCTGAAGGGGAAGCCCCATCTGAAAGGAATACATCATGTTGTGGACCATCGCCGTCGTCCTGGTCGTCCTCTGGGTTCTGGGGCTCGTGACCACCTACACCATGGGCGGGCTCATCCACGTGCTGCTGGTGCTCGCCGTCATTGCCATCCTCGTCCAGGTCATCCAGGGACGACGGTTGCTCTAGGTCAGCCATGTCCCATCCGTCCAAACCCGGCGGCACAGGACGGGGCGCGACAGGCCTGTGGTTTGCCGTCAAAAGAACCGCGGGGCGGCTCATGGCCTGGCTGGACATCCAGCCACCGGCGGTCCTGTTCACCCTGCTGGCCGCGATCGTCCTGATTCTGGCTGCCGGTCTCTATTCGTCCAGCCTGATCCAGAAGCGGGTCGCGCCCGCCGGGCCGGTCGAGGCCATGGCCATCGACGGCCAGGCGGGCGGTGGGGCGTGGTCGCTCAACGACCAACTGCCCGTGGTCATGGGCCCCGGCTCGCTGCTGGGCTTCCTGGAAACCAACCCGATTGAGCGGATTCATGTGATCTATAAGCCCCTGACGTGGGACGTGTCCGAACGCATGGTCCTGGTGGAATCGCGGGGCAAGTATCACGCGTATTACCCCAGCGACATGGAGGCCCGGATCTTCGCCGACAAGGCCGTCACCGCAACCTGGGCCGGCAAGCTGGTCTTCATCCCGCGCAGCGAGCTCCGTGCCGGCAACCTCGGCTTGATCGAGCAGCTGGACGCGCGCTTTTCCGGAGCCCGCCCCCAGTCCGAGAAATACGCGTGGTTGTCGGTCGCCGGTGGCCTGTTGTCGGCAGTGCTGGTGCTGGGCGTGCTGGGGTTCGTGGTCATGCAGCTGAAGGGTCACTTCAAGAGGCTCAGATTCATCGAGCCGTCGCAGGTGCATGGCTCCATCGACGACCTGGTCGGCATGGATGACATCAAGGCCGAGGTGGCCCAAATCAAGGACCAGTATGAGCGCCGGGCGGAGTATGCCGAGTACGGCATCGTGAAGCCCTTCAATGTGATGTTCAGCGGCCCCGCGGGAACCGGGAAGACCAAGCTGGCCAGCTACCTGGCCAAGGAACTGGGACTTCCGATCCTGTTCCACTCCGCCGCCAACCTTGAAACCGGTCTCGTCGCCGGAGGCTCGAATACGCTCACCCGCATCCTGGAGCAGGCGACGAAGCGCAAGCGCTGCATCGTCTTCCTGGACGAGGCCCAGGATCTTTTCATGAAGCGCGGGGGCCGCCGCAAGTTCGACGATGACACCTCGAACACCTTCCTGTCCGTGCTGGACGGCGTGCGCAGCAAGAACGGAGCCGAGATCATCTGGATCGTGGCCAGCAACTTCAATAGTGAAACCATGCAGATGGACGAGGCCATGCTGCGCCGCTTCCAGATGAAGGTGGACTTCCGCATGCCAAACCAGGAGGAGCGGCTGGCGATCATCACGCACTACCTGGGGCAGCGCGCCGGCAAGGTGCGGCCCGACCTGGACCTTCGCCACCTCGTCGCCGTGACCGAGGGCCGCAGCCCCGCGGACCTGGAGACCATCGTCAATCAAGCCGGCATCACCGCCGTGCAGGCGGGCGGCATGATCGGGGAGGCAACCCTGATGCAGGCCGCGGAGCGTGTGCTCGTGGGCAACGTCAATGTCGAAACCACCCAGGAACGCCAGCGCGACCGCCGCATCATCGCCACCCATGAGTGGGGCCACTTCCTGGTGGACCTCGACCACGAGCGGAAGCTGACCCACGACAACTGGGAGCAGATGTTGGCCGAGGTGAAGACCATCAAGATCTCGCTCAAGGCCAACCCCCGCACCAACGCGCTGGGGTTCGTCTTCCACAAGCAGGGGGTCAACCTGCTCAAGTCCAAGGGCGACATTGAACACGAGGTGCGCGTGCTTCTGGGCGGCATGGCCAACGAGGAGCTGTTCTTCGGCGAGGACGGTACCACCAACGGCGCGCACAACGACATCACCCGCGTGACGAAGCTGCTTCACCATGCCGTGGGCGAGATGGGCATGTACCGCAAGACCCGCCTCAATTTTGGCGCCCTCGGTCAGAACAGGTCCGATGGCGGCCCTGACGTGGACGAGGAAACCCGCAGCATCATGGAAGCGCAGAGCGAGCGCTTGTACGGCGAGACGAAGGCCATCCTGGCCGGGCTCATGCCCCTGACCGAGCATCTGGTCGGCCAGCTGCTGGCGAAGCATGAGATGAGCCTGGGCGAGGCACTGAACGAAATACGTGCCTTCGAATCAGGCTGATGCAGCGTCAACGCCGGGAAGGTCCGGCCCACCAACGGACGCGGTGCTGGCGCCTCTCCTGAGCCGCCGGGGGTCCGGCAGGTCGGCTCACTGCGGGGGCTTCCGTCTCCGGGGACGGAGGCTCATCGGCAGTCCACTTCACATGCGCCGAGAGGGCGGCGTGATCTGAGATCTTCGACCAGGGCGCACCGGAATGCATTTCGGCCAGTTCGACCGTGAAGCCGCGCACGTAGATGCGGTCCAGGCGCAGCAGGGGGCGCTTGGAGGGGAAGCTCCGGCCTGGCGAATCGAGACTGCCGGGCGCTCCGCCGAAGACCTCGGTCATCCCAAGGCGATGGGCCAGCAGTTCATCCGCATCGTTCCGCCAGTCGTTGAAGTCACCAGCGATGATCAGGGGCGAGTCGGGATCGGCAATGCCCTCGATGCATCCGGCAAGGGCATCCAGCTGGCGGCGCCGCGAGGGGGCGAACATCGAGAGATGGACACAGACACAGTGCAGCGCCCTGGTCTGGCCCGGCAGGTGGATGGTGCAGTGCAGCAAGCCCCGCCGCTCGAATCGAAAGTGGGTGACGTCCTGGTTGTGCGAATGCTCGATCGGAAAGCGGGTGAGGATCGCGTTGCCATGGTGCCCGTGCCCGTACACCACGTTGCCGCCATAGGCGGTGGACTGCCAGACATCTTCCGCCAGGAACTCGTGCTGGGGCTTGTAGGGCCAGTCTTCGTATCTCTCGGCATTCCTGCTGTGGAGACCCTGGACCTCCTGGAGAAACACGATGTCCGGACCGAGCTCCCGCAGTCGCTCCCTCAGCTCATGCACCATCAGGTGTCGATGGAACTGCGAGAACCCCTTGTGGATGTTGTAGGTGACGATGTGGAGGCGGGTATGGTCCATGGTCTTCACGATGCTGAGGACATCCTTTCCTGCATGTGGGCGGCGCTGGCAGCAGAAGGTCGGAAACTTCGTGGCCCTAATCCGCCTGCCGGTCCGCCTCTTCCTCCTGCAGGTCAGCGAAGAGATCCTCCATGTCCTCGCGGGATTCTGGAGTCACCTCGCCGGTCAGCGCTTCGGCCACATCATCTTCGGTCAGAGACCCGATGACCTGCTCGTGAAGGGGCTGCTCCTGCGTGTCCGCCGATATGGGAGTCGGTTCTTCCGGAAACGCCACTCCCATGGATTCCGACTCCTCGCGGGTCAGGTGCAAGGAATCATGGCTCTTGGTTCTTTTCGATGACATGGATGCCTACCTGTCCTTGAACGGATGGAGGTTTCCTGCGACCTGGTTTTTCGTGCCTGCTTTCAGGGTGGCGAGCACCGGGGGAAGGACCTCTTCCACCTTGAGATCACGCAACCATTGGGCCATTGTCAAAAGGCCATGCATTCAACAGTTCGGAAATGCGATCCGTCTCGCCCCTCCGAGCTTCCGATCAATTTGAAAGTCGATGGCCTCAAAGCGAAGCCACCGACATCCGTTGGCCGAACGGTCAAGTCATCGCCCCTCAGCCCAGCAGCGGCGGTCCAGCGTTGATCTTCGGTCCCAAGAATATAATGTGGCATTCCCGCGCCATGCCCGCCCCGGAGGTTCCCGATGAGCGCCACCGTCTCGTTCATGCTCAACGGCAAGCCGGTCACCGTCGCGAGCCCCCGTGACCGGATGCTGGTATGGGTCCTGCGCGACGAACTGGGGCTCACGGGTACCAAGGTGGGCTGCGAGGCCGGACTCTGCGGGGCCTGCACCGTGCTCGTGGACTTCGAGGCCGTGCCCTCCTGCTCCACGACGCTGGCCGATGTGGCCGGGAAGACGGTGCTCACCATCGAGGGTCTGGCGGTGGATGGGAAATTGAACCCGGTTCAGGAGGCCTTCAAGGACCATCACGCCTTCCAGTGCGGTTACTGCACATCCGGGATGATCATGGCCGCCTGGGCCTTCCTGAAGAAGAAGCCCAAGGCCACGAGGACCGAGATCGTCGAGGCCATGGAGGGGAACCTCTGCCGCTGCGGGGCCCACGTGAGGATCCTGGAAGCCGTCGAATCGGCAGGCAAGGCCATGGGAGGTGGGCGATGAGACGGCGGGACTTCCTCCAGGGCGTCACTGCCGGCGCGCTCACCTTCTTCTTCACCACCCCCGTCGGCTCGGCACCCATCGTGCCCACCCGCCCTGGTGCCTACCCCGAGGACTTCAATGCCTACCTGAAGGTTTCGGCCGACGGCCGCGTGGGCTGCTTTGTGGGGAAGGTGGAACTGGGGCAGGGCGCCATGACCGTGCTGGCCATGCTCGTGGCCGAGGAGCTGGAGCTGGATCCGGCGCAGGTGGACATGTGCCTGGGCGACACGGACCTCTGCCCCTGGGACATGCCCACCGGCGGCTCCCTCACCATGTGGCATACGGCCCCTGTCTTGCGTGGCGCTGCCGCGGAGGCGCGGGCGGTGCTGCTGCGGATGGCCTCCAAGACCCTGGGCGCCCCGGTGGCAGACCTGACCCTCAAGGACGGCGCCATCTGGGTGAAGGCATCCCCCGCGCGCCGCACCACCTTTGGCGAGCTGGTCAAGGGGCGGAAGATGGAGCGGCACCTGGGCAAGGTCAAGCCCAAGCCCCTCTCCGACTGCACCGTGATCGGGCGCCGCGTCCCCCGCAAGGACGCCCTCGCCAAGATCACCGGCGCCGCCAAGTACGCCGGCGACCTGCGCTTCCCCGGAACGCTCCACGCCTGCATCCTCCGACCCCCGGCCCACGGCCTCACCCTCGCCACGGCGGACACGGCGGCCGCTGAACGGATCCCTGGCGTCCGCATCGTCAGGGACGGCACCCTCCTGGCCGTGCTCCACCCTCAGCCCGACACAGCCCGGAAGGCCCTCGCCCTCGTGAAGGGCACCTTCGAGGGGACCGAGCCGGATGTGGACGATGTCCGCATCTACCAGTACCTCGTGGACAAGGCCGCGCCCGGTCAGCGCGTGGTGATCTCCCGCGGCGACCTGGCCGCGGGTGAGAAGCGGGCCGCCACGGTGGTGGAGGGGGAATACCGCAACGCCTACGAGAGCCACGCCACCCTCGAGCCCCACACCTCCGTCGCCAAATGGGAGGAGGGCCGCATGACGGTCTGGGCCTCCACCCAGTCGCCCTTCGTCTTCCGCGAGGCCGTGGCCGAGGCCCTCAAGCTGGGCCCGGACAAGGTCCGCATCATCGCCCAGTTCGTGGGGGGTGGGTTTGGCGGCAAGCTCGTGGGCCCCGGGGCCGTCGAGGCCGCCCGCATCGCCCGTCAGGTCCCCGGCGTGCCCATCCAGGTGGCCTGGAATCGGGAGGAGGACCTCTTCCTGGACACCTACCGGCCGGCCGCCGTGGTGAAGCTCCGCTCCGGCCTGGATGCCGGGCGCGGCGCCATCACCTTCTGGGACAGCACCGTGGCTGGTGTCTCCCAGGGCGAGGCCGAGCTCTCCTACGACATGCAGGCGACCCGGTATCAGGCCCCGGCCGTCCCCGGCCTGCACCCCCTCAAGGCCGGCGCCTGGCGCGCCCCCAACGCCCACACCAACGCGTTCGCCCGGGAAAGCCAGCTGGATGCGCTGGCGGCCAAGGCCGGCGTGGATCCCGTGACCCTTCGCCGTCGTCTCATCACCGATGCCCGGCTCCTGCGCCTCCTGGACCTGGCCGTGGAGACCTTCGGCTGGGAGCCCGCCCCCGGGCCCACGGGCCGAGGCATTGGACTGGCCTGCGGGGCCTGGCGCCAGGGTCTCGTGGTGGCGGTGGCCCAGGTGGCCGTGGACAAGACCACCGGGAAGGTCAGGACGGAGCGCTTCCTCGAGGCCGTGGATGTGGGCCTCGTGGTGAACCCCGACGGGGCCCGCCAGCAGGTGGAAGGGGCCATCACCATGTGCATCGGGCAGGCCCTCAGCGAGGAGATCCGCTTCAAGGGCGGCCGCATCCTCGACAAGAACTTCGATACCTACCTGCTGCCCCGCTTTTCCGCCATCCCCCGCATCGAAGTCGTTTTCGCGGACAACGCCACCATGGTCACCCAGGGCATCGGCGAGCCTCCCGTGGTGCCGGTGGCCGCCGCCTTGGCCAACGCCGTCTTCGACGCCACCGGTGCGCGGGTGACTCATGTGCCGTTCACGCCCGAACGGGTCCTCGAGGCCCTGAAGCGCGTGCCCGCGAAGTAGCCGGGTCCGGCAGCACCCCGGTGGTGGGAGTCCCTCCGCATCACCCTTCGGGTGACGCTCCGGCCGCGCGAAAGGCTGGCACGCCGCTTAACGCCTCCGGCAGTCCACTGGACTGCCTCCGGCTACGGCACCATTCGCCAGAACTGGCGAATAGGACCGGCGCGAAAGGCGACGGCCCGGAGGGTGAGGGCCCAGAATGGGCCCGAGTCAGCCTGCCAGCATTTCTGCGATTTCGACTCCCGCCGGCTCCACCACGCAAGAAGCCCCGCGGATGCGGCTCGGCAGCACCCCGGTGGTGGGAGTCCCTCCGCATCACCCTTCGGGTGACGCTCCGGCCGCGCGAAATGCTGGCACGCCGCTTGACGCCTCCGGCAGTCCACTGGACTGCCTCCGGCTACGGCTACCTGCCAGCATTTCTGCGATTCCGACTCCCACCACCTCCACCACGCAAGAAGCCCCGCGGGTGCGGGGCTTCACGTGGTGGAGGTGGTGGGAGTCGAACCCACGTCCAAGACATGCCGGATGGCGGCTCTTCCACAGGCTTGGTCCGCTCTTGAAACCTCCCGGCGGGGAACGGACGAGCCGCTCGGGACGTGTGCCCCCT
>Ga0255338_1001307_pt1 | contig 48523 bp, 46 predicted proteins | sample MeOH1_35cm_T4_19_FD_203715 | JGI IMG/M metagenome (GOLD analysis project Ga0255338, IMG submission 203715) | Sandy soil microbial communities from University of British Columbia, Vancouver, Canada - MeOH1_35cm_T4_195 | ecosystem: Engineered > Artificial ecosystem > Sand microcosm > Unclassified ...
TCGACCGAGAGCGAGCCGCGGCGGTTCGCCAGCGTGCCGTCATCGACCACCGTGACGCCGGGGGCCGCGACGCGGCTGCCGAGCAGGCCGGAGAAGGCGGAGGTCTTCTTGCGGTTGAAGTCGCCTTCAAGCCCGTGGCCGATCGCTTCGTGAAGCAGGATTCCCGGCCATCCCGGCCCGAGCACAACATCCATCTCGCCGGCAGGTGCCGGAACTGAATCCAGATTCACTAAAGCCTGACGCAAGGCTTCGTCGACCTGCGCCTGCCATTGCAGCGGGTCTATATAAATGTCGTAGCCGGTGCGGCCGCCCACGCCATAGCTGCCGGTTTCCTGCCGGTCGCCCTGACCGGCGATGACGGAGACGTTAAGCCGGACGAGGGGGCGAATATCGCGAACCGAGCTGCCATCCGGACGAAGAATCTCGACGGCCTGCCACTCGCCGACCAGGGACGCCGAAACCTGCCGGACGCGGCTGTCCTTCTCGCGGGCATAGGCGTCAATATCTGAAAGCAGCTTCACTTTTTGCTCGAAGCTCTGCGCGCCGAGCGGGTTCTCATCGGAATAGAGATGAATGTTGGTTCGCTTCGGTCCTTCAGCCAGCGTGAAGCTGCGGCCCTGTTTCACCGCCTGCACTGCCTCGCCCGCGCGTTTGATCGCGCTCTCGGAAAGGTCCGAGGCATGGGCAAAGCCCGTCGATTCGCCGACCACGCAGCGCAGGCCGAATCCCTGGGAGGTATCGAAATTCGCGGTCTTCAGACGCCCGTCGTCGAAGGCGAGGGCTTCCGACTGGCGGTATTCGAGGAAAAGCTCGCCATCTTCCGCGCCGTCGAGCGCATGGCCCACGAGTTTCTCGACCCGTGAACGGTCGAGCCCGGCTTGCGAGAAGAAGAGGTCGTCAGCGGAGTTGCTCATTTCAATTTCCGATATTGCCGTCATCCGCGGAGGCGGGACGGCCGTTATTTGCGCGCGAGCCATTCCTCGACAGGCACGAGCCGGCGGGGGAGGCCGGACAGGTCGCAGCGCACGATGTTCGAACCGCAGCTATAGAGCGGATATTGCACCACGCGAAGCTGCTTCAGATCGACCAGGAAGACGCCATTGATGCGGCCGAACCAGTTGTCCCATTGGGTGAAGCGCCACTCTTCCCAGCCTGCGGGCGGGGGCGCGATCACGTCTTCCACCATATCGGGATGGCAGGCACAAAATCCAACCACGGAGCGGCCGGGACTGCGCGGATCGAGATAGGGTGCCGCTTCGCTGATGAGGTCCGGCGCGGCTGAGCCATTGGCAGCAAGGACGAGCCCGGCCGAAATCTGCCGGCCATAGTGAAAATGGATGAGTGCCTCGTCACGCATTTACGGTCCGCCTTCTAAGAGTGACTATCACTTTACTCTTTTGCGACGCTGCGTCGATCCCTTTCCCGTAATGTCCCGCCGGGCCGGGCGGAGGAGGAGCGGGGCGGTTCAATTGTGGCAAAACGTCGCAAAAGCGCGGCGAGGGATGTGGCCGATCGCCGCTGCGTGTCTATACTCGCGGGCCGACTCGGCAAGAACGAAACGCAAGAGCGATACGCCGCTTGTTTGCGTTCTTCGAAAAGTCGGGGCGCTTTCAGGCGTCGAGATGCTTGCGGCGGGCATCGGTTTATGTTTTCTGACGCCCAGAATTCTGAGTGCGGCTTTTCGTCCCGCGACGGCGCGACCCCTTGAAGGCGGTCCGCGACATGCGGGGGAAGGTCGGAGGGACGGATGGGGAAGGTTCCGCAAGGCCCGGGGACGGGCGGCGACACTCCTCGCGATAGGGACAGGCCTGCGGCTTCGCAGGGTCGGTATTTGTGTTGGCAGGTCGAAACTTCTTCGAAAGGCGGCGCTCTTCGGCAGGAAGAGACCCGTCGCAAACGGGAAGACACTGGGAGCTGGGAACAAGCATGCGGTTTCTGATTGGTATGGGCCTCTTCGCGATCGCGCTCGCGATCGGTCATCTGGATGGCGGTTTCATCGCCTCGGCGCTTGCGGACGGCATGCCGGCACCCAAGGAAATGGGCATGCAGGCGGCGGCGACGCCGGTCATGGAAGACCTGATCGCCTTCCACAACCTGCTCCTCTACATCATCACCGCCATCGTGCTCTTCGTCACGTTGCTGCTCATCATCGTGATGGTGCGCTTCAACCGTAAGGCGAACCCGACGCCGTCGAAGACGACGCACAACACGCTCATCGAAGTGGTGTGGACCGTTCTCCCGGTCATGATCCTCGTCGTCATCGCGATCCCGTCCTTCCGTCTCCTCTACAAGGAAGTCGTGGTTCCGAAGGCCGAGCTCACCGTGAAGGCAACCGGCTACCAGTGGTACTGGGGTTATGAATATCCCGACAATGGCGGCCTCGCCTTCGACTCCAACATCGTCGCCGATGCGGACCTGAAGCCCGGCCAGCCGCGCCTGCTCACTGCCGACAATTCGCTGGTCGTTCCCGTCGACACCACGGTGCGCGTGATCGTCACCGGCGCCGACGTGATCCACTCCTTCGCGGTGCCCTCCTTCGGCGTGAAGATCGACGCCATTCCGGGCCGCCTCAACGAGACGTGGTTCAAGGCGACCAAGACCGGCATGTATTACGGCCAGTGCTCCGAGCTTTGCGGCCAGGCCCACGCTTTCATGCCGATCAGCATCAAGGTCGTGACGAAGGAAGAATTCGCAAGCTGGCTCGCGGAGCAGAAGAAGTCGGCCGACGCTGGCTCCTCTTCCGCGCTGGTGAAGACGGCGCAAGCCGAAATCGCCCACTGAACCCGGCTTCGGCTTAGACAGACAACAGAACAGTTAAGAGCGAAGGATAAGACAGATGGCAGGGCAAGCTCACGCCGCGCACGCCGGTCACGCCGACCACCCCACGGGCTGGAGGCGCTACGTCTATTCGACCAACCACAAAGACATCGGCACGATGTACCTGATCTTCGCGATCTTCTCGGGTCTCGTCGGCGGTACGATGTCTGTGTTGATCCGCATGAACCTGATGTATCCGGGCGGCGGCATTCTTCACCTCGATCACAACCTCTATAACGTGCTCGTGACCGGCCACGGTCTCATCATGATCTTCTTCATGGTCATGCCCGCGATGATCGGCGGCTTCGGCAACTGGTTTGTGCCGATCATGATCGGCGCGCCGGACATGGCCTTCCCGCGCATGAACAACATCTCGTTCTGGCTGCTGCCGCCTGCGCTGGGCTTGCTGTTCATTTCGATCTTCGTCCCCGGCCAGCCCGGCGGCGACGGTGTGGCCGGCGGCTGGACGGTCTATCCGCCGCTCTCGACCACGGGCACGCCCGGACCGGCGATGGACTTCGCGATCCTCTCGCTCCATATCGCGGGCGCCTCGTCCATTCTCGGCGCGATCAACTTCATCACCACGATCTTCAACATGCGCGCACCGGGCATGACGCTGCACAAGATGCCGCTCTTCGTCTGGTCGGTTCTGGTGACTGTGTTCCTGCTTCTGCTCTCGCTCCCGGTTCTTGCCGGCGGGATCACGATGCTGCTCACCGATCGTAATTTCGGCACGACCTTCTTCAAGCCCGAAGGTGGCGGCGACCCGGTGCTCTTCCAGCATCTCTTCTGGTTCTTCGGCCACCCCGAAGTGTACATCCTCATCCTGCCGGGCTTCGGCATGATCAGCCAGATCATCTCGACCTTCTCGCGCAAGCCCGTCTTCGGCTATCTCGGCATGGCCTATGCCATGGTCGCGATCGGCGTCGTCGGCTTCGTCGTGTGGGCCCACCACATGTACACGGTCGGTCTCTCGGTCAACACGCAGGCCTATTTCGTCGCGGCGACGATGGTCATCGCGGTTCCCACGGGCATCAAGATCTTCTCCTGGATCGCGACGATGTGGGGCGGCTCGATCGAGTTCCGCGCGCCGATGGTCTGGGCGATCGGCTTCATCTTCCTCTTCACGATCGGTGGCGTGACGGGCGTCGTGCTCGCCAATGCCGGCGTCGATCGCGTGCTGCAGGACACCTATTACGTCGTCGCGCACTTCCACTACGTGCTGTCGCTCGGCGCCGTCTTCGCGATCTTCGCGGGCTGGTACTACTGGTTCCCGAAGATCTCGGGCTACATGTACAGCGAGTTCCTTGCGAAGCTGCACTTCTGGACGATGTTCGTGGGCGTGAACATGGTGTTCTTCCCGCAGCATTTCCTCGGCCTCGCGGGCATGCCGCGCCGCTATGCGGACTATCCGGATGCGTTCGCCTTCTGGAACTACATCTCGTCGATCGGTTCCTACCTCTCGGTCGTCGGTGTCGCCATCTTCCTCATCGGCGTGATCCACGCCTTCGTGAAGAAGCAGAAGGCTGCGGACAATCCGTGGGGCGAGGGCGCAACGACGCTCGAATGGACGCTGTCGTCTCCGCCGCCGTTCCATCAGTTCAACGAACTGCCGCGCATTAAGTAAGCAAGGACCGGTCCCGAAAAATGTCGGACAGTTCGATCACAAGCGAACGCCTCGGAAGCGAGACCCTGCCGCAAAGCGGCATGGCCTCGCCCCGGGACTATTTCGAGCTCCTGAAGCCGCGGGTCATGTCGCTCGTGGTCTTCACGGGGCTCGTTGGGCTCGTGGTCGCGCCTGGACATATCAATCCGGTCATCGCCTTTACGGCGCTTCTTTGCATCGCGATCGGCGCGGGCGCCTCTGGCGCGCTCAACATGTGGTACGACGCCGACATCGACGCGAAGATGGCGCGCACCGCGAACCGGCCCATTCCGGCTGGCCGCGTCACTCCGGGCGAGGCCTTCGCCTGGGGCATCACTCTTTCGGTCGGCTCGGTGCTGACGATGGCGCTCGCCGTCAACAACACCGCCGCCTTTCTTCTCGCCTTCACGATCTTCTTCTACGCCGTCATCTACACGATGGGGCTGAAGCGCCGCACGCCGCAGAACATCGTCATCGGTGGCGCGGCGGGCGCCTTCCCGCCCATGATCGGCTGGGCAGCGGTGACGGGTAGCGTCACGATCCCCTCGATCGTGCTCTTCCTCATCATCTTCATGTGGACGCCGCCGCATTTCTGGGCGCTCGCTCTTTTCCGCTCTAAGGACTACGAGGATGCCGGCGTGCCGATGCTTCCCGTCGTGGCGGGAGAAGCCGAGACGCGGCGTCAGATCCTGATCTATTCGGTTCTCCTTGTGCCTGTGACGCTGGCGCCGGGCTTCCTCGGCTTTGCCGGCCTCATCTATACGGGCGTGACGGCGGTTCTGGACGCGGCCTTCCTCGTCTTCGCTTGGCGCGTCTTTGTCTCGCGCGCCGACACGGCGGAAGCGAAGGTGGCGCAGGACAAGGCTGCCAAGCATCTTTTTGCCTATTCGATCCTCTATCTCTTCCTCGTGTTCAGCACCTTGCTCGTGGAACAGGCCTTCGGCCTTTCCATGCCGCTCGGGCTGTGAGGGGGATCTTATGAGCGATGACAAGAGCCACAGCGCGCCAGAAGCACCGCTGCAGTGGACCGAAGAACAGCTGAAGCGCCGCCGCCAGCGCAATCTGGCGTTGGCTTGGGTACTCGGCGCGCTGGTGATGCTGTTTTTCGTCATCACCATCGCCAAGCTCGGCGGCAATGTCGCGAAGCGGCCTGTCGTCGGGGCTGCGGACAGATTTGAACTAGTTGGATAAGAGCATTCGGCGACAACTCGCCGGACGGGAAGTGGAGAACAGGGGAAATGGCTGACGCTCACGCCAAACATCACGACTACCATCTCGTAGACCCGAGCCCGTGGCCGTTCGTCGCCTCGGTCGGCGCCTTCGTTCTCGCCGTCGGCGCGGTGCTCTACATGCATGGCGATCCGCTCTGGTACATGGCGCCCGGTTTCGCCATCGTCATCTATACGATGATCGGCTGGTGGAGCGACGTTGTGCGCGAAGCGAACGGCGGCTTCCATACGCCGGTGGTTCAGCTTCACCTTCGCTACGGCATGCTGCTCTTCATCGCGTCCGAAGTGATGTTCTTCGTCGCCTGGTTCTGGGCGTTCTTCGATGCGAGCCTCTTCTCCGGCGAAGTGAAGCAGGCCGCTCGCGTTGCCTTCACCGGCGGTCACTGGCCGCCCCAGGGCATCGAGGCCTTCGACCCGTGGCACATCCCGCTGCTGAACACGCTGATCCTGCTCACCTCGGGCACGACGGTCACCTGGGCGCATCATGCGCTGCTGCATGATGACCGTAAGGGCCTCATTCAGGGTCTGGTGCTCACGGTGGTCCTCGGCATGATCTTCACCTCGCTGCAGGCCTTCGAGTATTACCACGCGGAATTCTCCTTCGCGGGCAACATCTATGGCGCGACGTTCTTCATGGCGACCGGCTTCCACGGCTTCCATGTCATCGTCGGCACGATCTTCCTCGCGGTATGCCTTGGCCGCGCGATCAACGGCCAGTTCACGTCGAAGCAGCATTTCGGCTTCGAGGCGGCTGCCTGGTACTGGCACTTCGTGGACGTGGTCTGGCTCTTCCTTTTTGCCAGCATCTATATCTGGGGCTCGCACGCCGCCGTCGTTCACGGCGGCTGAGCGTCGCGAACGCTCATTGAACAGGGCGGCTCCGTTCGACACGGGGCCGCCTTTCTTCTTTCAGGAGGTTGAAATGGACGACCGCTTTTACCCGCCGCAATCCTCGCTGAAAGTAGGCCTCAAGAATTGCTGCCCGCGATGCGGCGAGGGCAAGCTCTTTAACGGCTTTCTCACCATTCCACCGAAATGCGAGAAGTGCGGCCTCGACTATAACTTCGCCGACGCGGGCGACGGCCCGGCGGTCTTCATCATGATGATCGCAGGCTTCATCGTCGTCGGCCTCGCGCTTTACGTCGAATTCACCTACCAGCCGCCCTATTGGGTTCACGCTGTCTTGTGGATTCCGCTGACGCTTCTGCTGACCGTCGGCCTGCTGCGTCCGCTCAAGGGCTGGCTCATCGCGCAGCAGTACAAGCACAAGGCCCGCGAGGGGCGGCTCGAGAATTGATGGTGAGCGGTAATCCATATTTTCGGCCGCTGCTCTGGCCGACAGTCGCGACGGTTATCGCGCTGACGATCCTGATCGGTCTGGGCCTCTGGCAGATCGAGCGGCTTCACTGGAAGCTCGATCTCATCGCCACTATCGATGCGCGAATGGCGGCACCCGCCGCGCCGCCGCCCGCTCCATCGGAATGGGCAGGGCTCGATCCCAAGGCGCTCGAATATCATCATCTGCGCCTCACCGGCACGTTCCGCCATGACAAGGAACTCTATTATTTCAGTCAGGGCGAGGAGGGCGTCGCGGGCTATGACGTGATCACGCCGCTCGTTCTCACGAATGGCGGCGGTATCGTGCTCGTCGATCGCGGCTTCGTGCCGGAAGAGATGAAGGACCCGGCGCTGCGCAAGGCGGGACAAGTCGAAGGCGTTGTGACGGTGATCGGCGTCGCCCGCGCACCGCAGGCGCGCGGTCAGTTCACGGTCGATGACGATGCCCGGCGCAACATCTGGTTCACGCGCGACCCCAGGACCATGGGCGCGGCTGTCGGGCTCGGCGCGGTCGCGCCTTTCTACGTGGAAGCGGACGCGACACCCAATCCGGGAGACTGGCCCAAGGGCGGCCGTACGCGCGTCGACATACGCAACGAGCATTTCCAGTATGCGCTGACCTGGTTCGGACTCGCGCTCGGTCTTCTCGCTGTCTATCTCTTCTATCATCGCTCGCAGGGACGCATCGGACGGCCGAAAGCATGAACGCGCTCAACTCGATTTCCGCCTATGAGACATTGAAGTCGCGCTTCCATCGTCTCGCCGCCCTGCAGGGCGCGCAGTCGGTGTTGCATTGGGATCGCGCGACCATGATGCCGGAAGGCGGCGCCAAGGCGCGGGCCGAACAGCAGGCGGCACTGGCGATGATCTGCCACGACATGCTGACCTCGCCGCAAATGGCGGAGCTTGTCGCGAGCGCGGAGGAAACGGCTTCGTCGCTTCCCGAATGGGACCGCGCCAATCTCGCCGAGATGCGCCGCATCCTCATCCATGCCAATGCGACGCCCGCCGATCTCGTCGAGCGGCTGGCGCGGCAGCGCTCCGAAACGGAGATGGTGTGGCGTCATGCTCGCGCCGCCAATGATTACGCGTCGCTCGCTCCCGGCCTCGACAAACTCATCACGCTCGCACGCGAGCAGGCGGCGGCCAAGGCGGACGCACTCGGCCTCGATCCATATGATGCGCTGCTTGACGGCTACGATCCCGGCCGCCGCTCCGCAGAGATCGACCGGCTCTTCGGCGAACTTGAAAGCTTTCTGCCGTCGCTTCTGCAGGAGGTTATGGAAGCGCAGAGCGCAGCGCCGCAACCTCTCTCCATCGAGGGGCCGTTTCCCATCGCCCTGCAGGAGAAGCTCGGCCGCGAGATCATGGGCGTGCTGGGCTTCGACTTCCACCACGGGCGGCTCGACGTCAGCCACCACCCGTTTAGCGGCGGAGTGCCCGACGACAGCCGCATCACAACGCGTTACGACGAGAATGACTTCACCGAAAGTCTCATGGGCATCATCCATGAAACCGGTCATTCGCTCTATGAGCGAGGGCTTCCGGAGGAGTGGCGCCACCAGCCGGTCGGCCGCTCGCGCGGCATGACGATCCATGAGAGCCAGTCGCTGCTGTTCGAGATGCAGGCGGCCCGGTCGGCGGCCTTTGTCGGCTGGCTGACGCCGCGCCTCAAGGCGGCGTTCGGCGGCGAGGGCCCCGCCTGGTCGCCCGAGAACATTCTCCGCCACTATCGAAAGGTCGGCCCGAGCCTCATCCGCGTGCAGGCCGACGAGGTGACCTATCCGCTGCATGTGATCCTGCGCTACCGCCTCGAACGGGCGATGATCGCGGGCGAGCTCGACGCAGCGGAGCTGCCTGCCGCCTGGAACGAAGGCATGGATCGCTATCTAGGGATCACGCCGCCGGACGACGCGTCGGGCTGCATGCAAGACATTCACTGGCCGTCCGGTTCTTTCGGTTATTTTCCCACTTATACGCTCGGCGCGATGGCCGCCGCCCAGCTCTTCGCGGCAGCCCGAACGGCGGTGCCGGGGCTCGAAGAGGCGCTGGGGCAGGGCGACGTGGGACCGCTGCTCGGCTGGATCAGGGAAAATGTGCATGGGCGCGGCTCGCGGTTCACGCCCGATGAAATCATTGCCTCTGCGACGGGCGGTCCTCTTGGAACGGGGGCCTTCCGGCGCCATATCGAGGCGCGGTACCTGGGCCGGTGAGTCGGCCGGAGCTTCTTTCAGCTCGCCCGTTTGCCTCTGCCCGCATGGGGGGCTAGGTTACGGGCTGTCCGGCCCCCGGGTCAGGCTATCCTGGAGATTATGGTGAAATACGTCAGCACAAGGGGTCAGTCCCCCGAGCTTGAATTCGAGGACGTATTGCTTGCGGGCCTGGCCCGCGACGGCGGCCTTTACGTGCCTGTGGAGTGGCCTCAGCTGAGCGAGCGCAAGATCAGGGCGCTGGCCGGGCTCTCCTATCAGGAAGTCGCGTTCCGCGTCATGCGGCCCTTCATCGGGCCGTCGATTTCGGATGGCGAGCTTTCGACGATGATCGGCGAGGCCTATGCGAGCTTTGGCCACAAGGCCGTGGTGCCGCTGGTCCAGACCGGCTCGAACGACTGGCTGCTCGAACTCTTTCATGGGCCGACGCTCGCCTTCAAGGACGTGGCGATGCAGATTCTCGCCCGGCTTTTCGACCATGTGCTGGCCAAGCGCGGCCAGCGGATCACGGTCGTCGGCGCGACGTCGGGCGACACGGGTTCGGCGGCGATCGAGGCTTTCCGCGGTCGCGACACGACCGACATTTTCATCATGCATCCGAAAGGCCGCGTCAGCGAAGTGCAGCGCCGCCAGATGACGACGGTGCTCGACGCGAACGTCCACAACATCGCCATCGAAGGTTCCTTCGATGATTGTCAGGCGCTGGTGAAGGCGATGTTCAACGATCATGCCTTCCGCGACGAGATTTCGCTGGCAGGCGTGAACTCGATCAACTGGGGCCGCGTCATGGCCCAGATCGTCTATTTCTTTACGAGCGCCGTGGCGCTCGGCGCGCCGGCGCGGCCTGTTTCCTTCTCCGTGCCCACCGGCAATTTTGGCGACATCTTCGCGGGCTATGTGGCGAGCCGCATGGGCCTGCCGATTTCGCGGCTGCTCGTTGCGACCAATCAGAACGACATTCTCGCGCGCACGCTCGACACTGGGCGATACGAGGTGGGGCAGGTCATGCCGAGCATGAGCCCGAGCATGGACATTCAGGTGTCGTCCAATTTCGAGCGCCTCGTCTATGACGCCTATGGCCGCGACGGCACGGCGGTGCGCCGCCTGATGCAGAGCCTCGCGCAGTCGGGCGCTTTCGAGATCGACGCGCTCAGGCTCGAAACGATCCGCACGCTCTTTGCCGCAAAGCGTGTGAGCGAAGACGAGACGGCGCGGACCATTGCCGAGACGCTGGCGGAAACGGGCGAACTCGTCGATCCGCATACGGCGGTGGGGCTTGCCGCGGCGAAAGCCGAGCGCGGCGACGGCGCGACGCCGATGGTGACGCTGGCGACGGCGCATCCGGCGAAGTTCCCGGATGCGGTCAAACAGGCGACGGGCGTTCATCCCGAACTTCCGCCGCGCATGCAGGATCTTTTCGAACGTCGGGAGCGCCTCGATGTGCTGCCCAACGATCTTCAAGCTGTGGAGGGGTTCATTCGGGAGCGGGCGCGGGCGGTTGTTGCGTAGCGAAGTCTGGAGTTTCTAATGGCTGTCAGTGTGACGAGGCTGGAGAGCGGCCTCACCGTCGTGACCGATCAAATGCCGCATCTCGAAACCGCGTCGGTCGGCGTCTGGGTCGATACCGGTGCGCGCAACGAGCGCTCCGATCAGCATGGCGTTTCGCATCTTCTCGAACACATGGCCTTCAAGGGCACGCAGCGCCGTTCGGCGCGCGCCATCGCGGAAGAGATCGAAAATGTCGGCGGGCACCTCAATGCCCATACGACGCATGAATCGACCGCCTATTACGCGCGTGTGCTGAAGAACGATACGCCGCTTGCCGTCGACATCATTTCCGACATTCTCCAGCATTCGGTTTTCGAGGCGGGCGAGCTCGAGCGCGAGCGCGGCGTCGTCATTCAGGAAATCGGACAATCGCTCGATACGCCGGACGATCTCGTGTTCGACCATCTGCTCGAAGCGGCCTATCCGGGGCAGGCGCTCGGCCGCACCATTCTCGGCACGGTCGATACGGTGAAGAACTTCGGACGCGAGGCGCTGCAGGGCTATATGGACGAGCGCTATCAGTCGCCGCGCATGGTGCTGGCGGCCGCTGGCGGCGTCGATCACGACGAACTCGTATCCCTTGCGCAGGAAGACTTCGCCGCGCTTCCAAGTGGAAAGGGCGAGGCAGCCGAGCCCGCGAAATTCCGTGGCGGCGAGAGGCGCGAAGCACGCGATCTCGAACAGGCGCATGTGGCGCTCGCCTTCGAGGGACCGGCCTATGGCGATCCCGATTATTATACGGCGCAGATCTTCTCGAGCGTCCTTGGCGGCGGCATGTCTTCGCGTCTCTTCCAGGAAGTGCGCGAGAAGCGCGGCCTCTGCTATTCGGTCTTCGCCTACTCATGGTCGTTCGTCGATACCGGCGTGCTCGGCGTCTATGCGGGAACTTCGCCAGACGATCTCGCAGAGTTAATGCCTGTCATCGCCGGCGAGATTGCGCGGCTCGGAGAGGATGCGACCGAGGAAGAGACGGCGCGCGCCAAGGCGCAGATGAAGGCCGGACTTCTGATGAACCTCGAATCCTCCTCGTCGCGCGCGGAGCAGATCGCGCGCCAATATGCGATCTACGGGCGGGTGCTGGCACTCGATGAAATGATCGCCAAAGTGGATGCGGTTGATGCCGCGTCGCTCCGGCGCTTTGCAGGCCGCTTCCTCTCGAAGGCGGCGCCGGCTCTTGCCGCCGTGGGGCCCCTCGAAGGTGCGGGCGGCGGGCTTGAATCCTATGAGCGTCTCGCGGCAAGATTTGCATAAGATCGTGTGAGAGGCGCCGGCTCGACTGTGAGGCCCGACGGGCTCACACTTGCGGAACCGGTGCGTCATGGCCTTTCTGAGATCCATATCGAAGCCCGAAACGACGCCGGTGATTCTCGGCGACGGCGTGTTTCTGCGTGGACCCCAGATGGCCGATTATGCCGAATGGGCGTCGCTGCGCAGTCGCAGCCGCGATTTTCTCAGTCCCTGGGAGCCGACCTGGCCGGTCGACGACCTCACGCGGCCCGCCTTTCGCAGGCGGATCAGGCGCTATCTGCGCAGCGTGAAGGAGGATCAGGCCTACCCCTTCTTCATATTTCGCGAGCATGATGAGGCGCTGCTTGGCGGCTGCACGCTTTCCAACGTGCAGCGCGGCGTGCAGCAATCCTGCACGCTCGGCTATTGGGCGGGCGAGATACATGCGGGCAAGGGCTATGTCACCCAGGCGGTGCGGGCGCTCATCCCCTATGTATTCGAGGAATTGAAACTGCACCGGCTTCAGGCGGCCTGTCTGCCGGAGAACGAGCGGTCCAAGGCGGTCCTGCGCAAATGCGGCTTTCACGAAGAGGGCTATGCGCGAGGCTATTTGAGAATTAATGGGATGTGGCGCGATCACGTCGTCTTTGCCATTCTGCGAGACGATCCGCGGTTGTGAGTGTGCGAGAAGGGGGAGTGATGCAAAGAGGCCTGAAGGGCATGCGCACGCTAAGCGCGGTGGCGGCGCTTTTGTTTGCGTTCATGCCCGGCACTTCGCATGCGCTCGACGCAGTTGCGCTCGACGATCCGCGCGCTGTCGTCAATCTGACACCCTTCACGGAACGCTACGAGGAACACGGGCAGAAGCTCACCATCGAAGCGCCTGATAGCGGAGTGTCCGATCAGCAGACGCCCCCGCCGCCCAAGGCAGCGACGCCGACCCCCGCGCCGGCCGCAGCGGCAGATGGCGAGGGCACCGATGCCGAGCCCGAGGCGGAGGATAACGGCACCGTCATGCTTTCCGATGGCTCGCCCGAGGCCAAGGGTGTCTGGCTTGCCACCGCGCTTCGTAACCGGGCGCAGGACCCCGTCACGCGCTATCTCATCGCCGACCGCCGTGGCGAGGGCTTTCTCAACTTCATCTGGCCGCATCCCGCGCCTGAAATCGACCGCGCCTATGCCGCCGGCGCTGAAGATCCGACCCCGATGCCGACCGAGACGCGGGCGGGTTTTTCCGTGCTTTCGCTCACCGTCGATCCGGCGACGAGCGTGACCGTGGCGCTCCATTCCGAAAAGCCGGCGCCTGCTTCCCTCTATATGTGGAACCCCACCGCCTGGCAGGCTTTCAACAGGCGGCTTTCGCTCATCGAGGGTGGAATGCTCGGCGTCGTCGCCGCGCTCGCGATCTACCTTGCGGCGCTTGCGGTTCTGACGCGCGCGCCTGCCGCACGGGCGACGGCGGTTCTGCTCGGCACCGGCTTTCTCGTCGAGCTCGCGGAGTTCGGCTATCTCTCGATGATGGTCGGCGCGTCGGGCAAATGGGATCTCATATTCCGAACCTCTACGCTCGCGCTTTTCGCAAGCGCCGTCTTCGCGCTGGAGCGCTTCTTCCTCGATCTCGAGCGGCATTTCGCGTGCGCCTCGCGAGTCGCGCGGATCATGAGCCTTGCCGTTCTCGCCTCCATTCCGGTCTCGATGGTATGGCCGGAAGCGGGTGGATTGCTCGTGCGGCTCTGCCTGGCCGTCGCGGCTTTCGGCGGCGCGCCGCTGGTCGTGCTCGCGGCGATGCGGGGCATCAGGCCGGCGCAGCTTCTCATTCCGGGTACGGCGCTTTTCGGCCTTGCAGGTCTCGTCGGCGCACTTTATGCGGCCGGATGGCTGCCGGGCACATTTGTCGGGACATCGCTCGCCGTCGGCATCTTCACCATCGCGCTGGTGCTTTTCGCCTTTGCCGCCGCCTATCAGGCGCAGGGCGGCCGGCGCCGCTCGGATGTGGGCACGGTGCGGAGCGAGCAACGCCATGCCTTCGCGCTGTCCGGTGCACGGCAGGGCGTCTGGGACTGGGATATCGTCGCCGACACTCTCTATGTGTCTCCCTCTGTCGAGGCCTCGCTGGGGCTCGAAGCGGGAACACTGGGCGGCAACGAGTTGTCCTGGCGTGAGCATATGCATCCGAGCGATCGTGAAACCTATCGAAACGCGCTCAACGCCTATATCGGGCGCGGCAATGTTTCTTTCACGCTCGAATTCCGCATGCGCCATTCGGACGGCTCCTTCCGCTGGGTGGCGCTCAATGCGAGCTGCATCGCGGGGGCTGAAGGCTTTTCCATACGCTGCGTCGGTACGGTGAGCGATATCACGCCGCGAAAACTGGCTGAGGAGCGGCTGTTCCATGACGCGGTGCATGACAGCCTGACCGGCCTGCCCAATCGCGCGCTTTTCATGGACCGTCTCGACCGAGCCATCCATCGCGTCGGCCACATGGAACGTCCGCACGCGGCGCTGCTGCTTCTCGATCTCGACCGGTTCAAGAACGTCAATGACAGTCTCGGCCATTCGGGGGGAGACGCGCTTCTCATTGCGGTGGCGCGGCGGCTCGAGTCCATGGTGACGCAGGAAGACACGGTGGCGCGCATAGAGGGCGACGAGTTCGGCATCCTGCTCACGACGCGCACCTCGCGCGCCGACGCGAAAGCTTTCGCCGAATCGCTCGAAGAGTTCCTGTCGCAGCCGATTGAAATTGGCGGTCATGAAGTTTTTCCGACTTCGTCCATCGGCGTCGCCATTTGCGAGGACAGCCACGAGCGGCCCGAGCAGCTTCTCATCGAGGCCGAAATTGCCATGTACCGGTCCAAGAAGTCGGGCAAGGCGCATGTCGAGATTTTCGAGCCCGGCATGCGTGGCGAGGCGGATGATCACCTGAGCCTCGACACCGATCTCAGGCATGCGGTGGACCGCAAGCAGTTCGAGCTCTATTACCAGCCGATCATGTCGCTCGTCGACGGGAGCGTGCGGGGGTTCGAGGCGCTGGTGCGCTGGAACCACCCGCAGCGCGGACTCCTCATGCCTGACGATTTCGTTCCGTTTGCGGAGGAAATCGGCCTTATCCATGACATAGGCCGTTTCGCGCTCAGGTCGGCGAGCGAAGAGTTGGCGACCTGGCAGAAGCTCTTTCCCAAGGAGAAGTCTCTTTTTGTCAGCGTCAATGTTTCGAGCCGCCAGCTTCTGCGTCACGATGTGGTTGATGACCTAAAGCGTGTGCTCCATCGCATTGACATCGTGCCGGGGTCGCTGAAGCTCGAAGTGACGGAATCTCTCGTCATGGAGAATCCCGAATTCTCGGCTCAGATACTGACTCGCGTGAAGGCGCTTGGGGCCGGCCTTTCGCTCGACGATTTCGGCACGGGCTATTCGAGCCTCTCGTATTTGCAGCGCTTTCCTTTCGACACGTTGAAGGTCGACAGGTCCTTCGTCGCCGGTATGTCGGCCGATCGCGAAACGCCGCTCATCATCCGCTCGATCGTGCGGCTTGCCCATGATCTCGGCATGGAAGTTGTGGCAGAAGGAACGGAGAGCGAAGAGCAGGCCCGGGATCTTGCCGTCATGGGCTGCGACTATGCGCAGGGCTTCTATTTCGGCCAGCCGATGCGCGCAGCCGAAGCGCTCGACTTTATCGCGCGCTATTCACACAGATAAACCCGTTCAGGCGTGTCCCGCCTCGCCGGACAATAGCGACAGGTCGATGCCGATCTTCGACAGGGCGGAGTAATATTTCCGGTCGAGATTGATGCCGAAAAGAAGCTCCGGGTCCGGATCGCAATGGAGCCAGCCATTGGCCTGAATTTCGGCTTCGAGCTGGCCCGGCGCCCAGCCCGCATAGCCGAGCGCAAGAAGGGCGCGGCTCGGGCCTCTGCCGCGAGCGATGGCGCGCAGAATGTCGAGGCTCGCCGTGAGGCCGACATCCTCGTCTACCGGCAGCGTCGAATCCTCAGAGAAATAATCCTGCGTGTGCAGAACGAAGCCGCGCCCCGCCTCGACAGGGCCGCCGACAAGCACCGGGCAGCTCGTCTTGCCCGAACCGCGCAGCGGGCTTTCGCTGGGCACGGGGATGGCAAGCTGGTCGAGCAGATCGGGAAGGGTGATGTTGGGCGCGGGCTTGTTGACCACGATCCCCATCGCGCCTTCGGGATTGTGCACGCAGAGATAAATGACCGTGCGTTCAAAGCGGTCATCGCCGATCTGCGGCATGGCGATAAGCATCTTGCCTTCGAGGAAACCCTCCTCGACGGGCTTGCAGGAAAGAGGTGGCGAAATCTGGCTCATGCATACCTACTTGTGCTGTGCCGCGCCGTACTCAAGGCCTCATTTAAATATTGTTGACCCTTGCGCCGCCGATGTCACGCGAGAATCCCGTGCGACACGGCGCTGGCCGTGCTGAGCAACGTTGCCATATCATTACGGGCGGTATTGCGGGATATGAACATGGCCATGACCAGAGCGGGACTATCGATCGCTGCGGCGCGGATTGCCGCCATTTTTCTGCTACTCGGCGTCTTGCCCGTGAGGGCCGACGATGCGAGCGAACCTGCGAGGTTGCAGCTCATCGCGGGTTCGACAGGACATGGCGCGGAGCCATTCCTCGCGGGCCTTCGAATGGAGATGCGGGAGGGCTGGCACACCTATTGGCGCATGCCAGGCGATTCGGGATTCGCGCCGAAATTCGACTGGTCGGCATCGCGCAATGTGGCGTCGGTCGATCTGCGCTGGCCTGTGCCGCAGCGCTTCGACGCGCCGGGGGATTCGACTTTCGGTTATGCGAAGGAAGTGATCTGGCCGCTTCTCGTCACGGCGAAGGACCCGGCGAAGCCGGTCACGCTGGCGCTGAAGTTTTCCTATGGCGTCTGCGCGAATATCTGCGTACCGGGCGAGGCGAAATTGAACCTTTCCATTCCCGCTGCGCCGGATGGGTCGCCGACACCCGACATGGAACGCATTCGCCGCTATCTCGCGCGCGTTCCGGCCGAGCCTGCCGATCCTTCGATCCTCTCCGCGCGTTCGGACGGCACCACGCTCAGGGTCGCCTACAAGGCGGCGGGCAAGGCGCCGCAGCTCATTGTCGAGGGACCGGCAGGTACGTGGTTCGGCAAGCCGCAATCGGCGCGGGCGGACGCGACGATCGTATATGCCGTCCCCTTCGAAGCGACCAAGGGCGCAACGCTCAAGGGCGCTCGGATCAGGCTCACATTGTCGGGCCCGGATACCGCCATCGAGGCTGTGCGTTCCGTCGAGTGAGCCACGCTCACGGCTTCGTGAGCGGACGGTTTCATCACCGACTGGCGGCAGGCCGCGAATGCGGCTTTAATGCCCGCCGAACCGCGGGCCCCATGAGGCGCGCCACAAACATTGGAGGCAGGAATGACCATCAACGTCGGAGAAAAGATCCCGGACGTCACGCTGATGAAGCTCACCGAAAAGGGGCCGGTGCCGGTCAAGACCGCCGATCTCTTCCATGGCCGCAAGGTCGTCGTCTTTGCGCTTCCGGGCGCCTTCACGCCGACCTGCTCGAACCAGCATCTGCCGGGCTTCATTCAGAAGGCCGACGAGATCAAGGCGAAGGGCGTGGACGAGATTGTCTGCCTCTCCGTCAACGACGCTTTCGTCATGGGCGCCTGGGGCAAGGCGCAGGGCGCGGGCGACAAGGTGACGATGCTCGGCGACGGCAATGGGGAGCTCACGAAGAAGCTCGGTCTCGACTTCGACGGTTCGGGCTTCGGCATGGGCACGCGCAGCCTGCGCTACTCGATGCTTGTCGATGACGGCGTCGTGAAGTCGCTCAACAAGGAGCCGAACCCCGGCGAGGCGAAGGTCTCGGGCGCGGAGAATATCCTGACGCAAATTTGAAGCGTTCGGCAGAAATGCGAAAGGGCCTCGCGATGCGGGGCCCTTTTATTTTCGGGGTTCACTTGCCCTTCTGATAAGGCTCCATGCCGCGCCGGGCGAGTTCGTCAGCGCGCTCATTGCCGTCATGGCCTGCATGGCCCTTCACCCAGTGAAAGCTGACGTCATGCGTTTCGAGCGCCAGTTCGAGGCGCTGCCATAATTCGGCGTTCTTGACGGGCTTCTTGTCCGCCGTGCGCCAGCCGTTGCGCTTCCAGTTGTGAATCCACTTGGTGATGCCGTCGCGCAGATAGACCGAGTCGGTGTGAAGCCGTGCATGAGATTCACGCTTCAGCGCCTCGAGCGCCATGATCGCGGCCATCAGCTCCATGCGGTTGTTGGTCGTCAGCTTCTCGCCGCCGCAGATTTCCTTCTCGACGCCCTTGTAGCGCAGCAGCGCGCCCCAGCCGCCCGGCCCCGGATTGCCTGAGCAGGCGCCATCCGTATAAATCTCGATCGTCTCTGGAGTTGTCATCAGTCGAGGCCGTAGGCAGCGGGCGAGGAAAGGCTGCGGTGGAAGCGCAGGCGCTTGAGATATTCGAGCGGGTTCTTCGGTTTGACGAGCGCGCCCGGCGGATGGTGGAGCCAGTCGTAAAGCCGCGTCAGCAGGAAGCGCATGGCGCTGCCGCGCGCAAGCAAGGGTAGCGCCGCAAGCTCTGCCGCGTCGAGCGGGCGGACCTGATTATAGGCCTGCGTCAGGGCGCGGGCCTTGGTGATGTTGAACGAACCGTCATGCTCGAAGCACCAGGCGTTGAGGCAGATGGCGAGGTCGTAGGCGAGCGTGTCGTTGCAGGCGAAATAGAAGTCGATCACGCCGGAGAGATGTTCGCCGATGAAGAAGACATTGTCCGGAAAGAGGTCGGCATGGATCACGCCTTGCGGCAGATCATGCGGCCAGCTCGCTTCGAGTGCTGAAAGCTCGTCGGCAAGCTCGGCGGCAAGTCCGCGCGACACTTCGTCGGCGCGGGCGCGGCTCGCTTCGAAAAGCGGATGCCAGCCGGAAACGGTCAGCGCATTGGCGCGGCGAAGCGGAAAATCAGCGCCGGCGAGGTGGAACCGCGCGAGCCCTGCGCCCAGTTCCGCGCAATGTTTCGGCTGGGGTTTGCGGACCGAAAGCCCTTCCAGAAAGCTGACGATGGCGGCAGGGCGGCCTGCAAGCGTGCCCAGCATCTCGCCCTTGCGGTCACGGATCGGCACTGGACAGGCGATGCCCTTAGAGGCGACATGATTCATCAGCCCAAGGAAGAAAGGCAGGTCTTCGGGTGCGACGCGCTTCTCGTAAAGGGTCAGCAGATAGGTGCCCGCAGTCGTATGAAGCAGGAAGTTCGAATTCTCGACGCCTTCCGCGATGCCCTTGTAGGAGCGCAGCTCGCCAATGTCATAGGTGGCGAGAAAAGCTTCGAGCTCGTCGTCGTCGACTTCCGTGTAAACAGCCATTCGAGAGTTCCTGTCAGCCGGCGAGGGCGCGGGGCAGCTTGAACTGCACGGATTCGCGGGCGGCTTCCACATCTTCGACCGTCACGTCGAAATGTTCGCGGAAAGCGGCGATGACTTCATCGACCAGCACATCGGGCGCGCTCGCGCCTGCCGTCAATCCGACGGTGCGCGGATGCCCAAGCGCCGCCCAGTCGATATCGGCGGCACGCTGCACCAGCATGGATTTGGCGCAGCCCGAGCGTTCGGCGACTTCGACGAGGCGCATCGAGTTCGAGGAATTCGGCGCGCCGATGACGATGACGGCGTCGGCGCGGGGCGCGATGGCCTTCACCGCTTCCTGCCGGTTCGTCGTCGCGTAGCAGATGTCTTCCTTGTGTGGGCCGACAATCTTGGGAAAGCGGCGGCGCAGCACGGCGACGATTTCCGCCGTGTCGTCGATCGAAAGGGTCGTCTGTGTGACGAAGGCGAGCTTTGCCGGATCGCGGGGCTCGAAGGCCTCCGCGTCCGCCACCGTCTCGACCAGGCGCACAGTGCCCTCGGGCAACTGGCCCATGGTGCCGATGACTTCGGGGTGGCCCGCATGACCGATCAGGATGATGTCGAGGCCGCGCTCATGGTGGCGCTCCGCTTCGACATGGACCTTCGAGACGAGGGGGCAGGTGGCATCGAAATAGATGAGCTCGCGGGCCTTTGCCGCCTCGGGTACGGATTTCGGTACGCCATGCGCGGAGAATATGACGCGCGCGCCTTCCGGCACCTCGTCCAGCTCCTCGACAAAGATCGCGCCCTTGCGTTCCAGCGTTTCCACAACGAAGCGGTTATGCACGATCTCGTGGCGTACATAGACGGGCGGGCCGAATTTCTCGATCGCCGTTTCGACGATCTGTATCGCCCGATCCACGCCCGCGCAGAAGCCGCGGGGCGAGGCGAGGATCAGCGTCAACTTCGGCTTCGGGGCTCGCTCGGTCATGGTCGTGCTCATGGGGACGTGCTTGTCTCGTAAGGCCGCCCGGGCGCGGTGAGCGCTCCGGCCCCCTGCTTGTGGCTTCGCTGACACTTCGATAAAGTGCCCGCGCCGCCTCAAGCGGCCCTGTTGACCTGCCTAACCATCTGAAAAGCAAGGCTTTCGGGGGTCTTCTCTGCCGGTAATAGAGGGGGCCGCCCGGCGAAAGTCAAGAAACCGGGCAGGGGCGGCAGGCGAGGCTTTCACATCCTTACCCAGCGAGTGACACGACGATGCCGTTTCCGATCGAGCCGACCGGCCTTCCGCGCCATGCAGGTGTCTTCTCCGTCCGGGGCCTCGGCCTCGCCGCGCTTCTCGTCATGCCGCTGGCGCTGGGCGGTTGCTCTATGTTCGGTGGTAGTGACGAAGCGGTCGACGTTGTCGAAAAGGACGCGCCGAAGCCCTGCCCGACGGTCGGCGTTCTCGGCGGCGCGGACCATGTCACGCTCTTCAATGGCCGCGGCAAGGACCTGACGGACGTGGTTCTGCGCGCCGAAATCCGCAAATCCGCGCTCCAGTGCGAATATGATTCCGACAACTCCGAAATCTCGGTCAACGTCGCCTTCGACGGCACGGTCGATCTGGGGCCGGCCGCCACCTCGCGCGAGGCGAATATTCCGGGCTTCGTCGCCATCGTGCGCAATGGCTACATGGTCACGAAGAAGCCGCTCGACATCCCGGTCACCTTTGAAGGTTCGGCCCGGACGGTGAAGTTTCTCAAGACGGTCGAGGACACGACGATCCCCATTGGCGGCGAGATCAATGGCGCCAATTATGAGGTCATTGTCGGCTTCCAGCTGACCCAGGAACAGCTCGACTACAACAAGAAGGTTCCGACGACGCCTTTGCGCTGAAAACAGCCGAAAAAGCCGATTTCCGTGGAAAACTCCGATTCGTTTTGGGGTTTTTCACAGGGCCGATTGACTCCACCGGGCCCCTCCATATGATCGGGCCCGGTTTCACCGATTGAAGCCAAACGTCATACAGATGATCCCTGCGGGAGAGATCGGATCGAGAGGTCCGGCGCCGAAGGAGCAACCGCCCCGGAAACTCTCAGGCAACCGGACCGCAGGGGGATGAATCTCTGGAAAGCAGGCCGTCCAATCTCGGATGGGCCTCACCGAAGGGCGTAAGCGGCGGGTCTCTATTCCCGTTCCGCGAAATCTCTCAGGTTCCGCGACAGAGGGGGCGCTGCCGGCATTTCGCCGGACGGCAGCCCTTGATGATTCGCGTGCAACCGAGAGAGGCCCATGTCAGCTCCCCATTCCGAAGAGACGCTTCAGGTCACCCCGCTGCATGCGCTCCATATCGAGCTCGGCGCGAAGATGGTTCCTTTCGCGGGCTATGACATGCCGGTCCAGTACAAGGACGGCGTGCTGGCCGAACACCTCCACACGCGCGAGGCGGCGGGCCTTTTCGACGTGTCGCATATGGGGCAGGCCTGGATCGAGGGGCCGGATTTCGAAACGGTGGCCCGCGCTTTGGAGGCGCTCGTCCCCGGCGATCTTCTGGGCCTTGCGCCCGGCGCCATCCGCTACACGCTTTTGCTGAACGACAAGGGCGGCATTCGCGACGATCTCATGGTCACGCGCCCGGCCGAAGCGGCCCGCGCCAACTCGCTTTTCGTCATCGTCAATGCGGCCTGCAAGGAAGCTGATTTCGCCCATATCGCGGCGAACCTGCCAGCCGGTATCGTTCTGAAGCCGATCCGCGACCGCGCGCTCATCGCGCTTCAGGGGCCGAAGGCCGTCGAGGTCTTCAAGCGTTTTGCGCCCGCTGGCGCCGACATGCTTTTCATGACTGCGCAGGCTATGGACGTCGCGGGCGTGCCCTGCCTCGTCAGCCGTTCGGGCTACACGGGCGAAGACGGTTACGAGATTTCGGTGCCGGAGAAGGATGCGGTCTCGCTCACGAAGAAGCTTCTCGGCGAAGCGGAAGTGAAGCCTATCGGTCTTGGCGCGCGCGACTCGCTCCGCCTTGAAGCGGGTCTCTGTCTCTATGGCCACGACATCGACGAGACGACGACGCCCGTCGAAGGCGCGCTGACCTGGGTCATCGGCAAGCGCCGTCGCGAGGAAGCGAACTTCCCGGGTTCGAAGATCATTCTTGGCCAGATCGCGAATGGCGCGTCGAGGAAGCGCGTCGGCCTTCTGCCGGAAGGCAAGGCGCCCGCGCGCGAAGGTACGGAGATCGTCGCGGACGGCAAGGTCATCGGCACGATTACCAGTGGCGGTTATGGCCCGACTGTCGGCGGGCCGATCGCCATGGGCTATGTCGACACGAGCCACGCCAAGGTCGGCACGGAAGTTGAATTGATGGTGCGAGGCAAGGGGCGACCGGCAAAGGTCGTTGCCATGCCTTTCACCGAGAAACGTTTTCACAAGACGAAATAAGTCAGGGAATAGAGAGATGAGCGAGATCCGTTTCACCGATCAGCATGAATGGGTGCGCGTCGAAGGCGATGTAGCGACGGTGGGCATCACCGACTACGCGCAGGAACAGTTGGGCGATGTCGTCTATGTGGAGCTGCCGGAAGTCGGCAAGACCATCGCGCAGGGCGACGAAGCAGCCGTGGTCGAAAGCGTGAAGGCGGCAAGCGAGGTCTATGCGCCCGTGTCCGGCGAAGTCGTCGAGGTCAATGGCGATCTCGAAGCGGCACCCGGCGGCGTCAACGAAGATGCGATGGGCAAGGGCTGGTTCGTGAAGCTGAAGCTTTCCGACAAGTCCGAGCTTTCCAAGCTGATGGATGAAGACGCTTACAAGAGCTTCGTCGAAGGTCTCGCCTGATTTTTTCAATGTAACGGTGCCCCCATGCGCTACCTGCCACTGACCCAAGCCGACCGCCGCGAAATGCTCGGCGTCATCGGCGCGAAGAGCGTCGACGACCTGTTCCGCGATGTGCCGGAACGCGCCCGACGCGATGGCTTCGTCGATCTGCCGCGGCGGCAGGGCGAGCTTGAAGTCGAGCGCGCGCTGACCAAGATGGCGGCGAAAAACGTATCGGCGGATTCCGTGCCCTTCTTCATCGGTGGCGGCGCCTACCGCCATCATGTGCCGTCGGTGGTCGACCATCTGATTCAGCGTTCGGAGTTCCTGACCTCCTACACGCCCTATCAGCCGGAGATCACGCAGGGCACGTTGCAATATCTCTTCGAGTTCCAGACGCAAGTGGCGCTGCTGACCGGCATGGATGTCGCCAACGCGTCCATGTATGACGGTTCGACGGCCTGCGCCGAAGCGGTGCTGATGGCGCATCGCGTAACGAAGCGGAAGAAAGCGGTGCTTTCCGGCACGCTTCATCCGCATTACCGCGCCGTCGTCGAAAACCTTTGCGAGGCAGGCGGCGATCCCGTGGAGGCGCTGGCGCCCGCGCTGCCCGGCAAGACCGAAGACATCATTGCCCGCATTGCCGACGATACGAGTTGCGTCGTCGTGCAGACGCCGTCCTATTTCGGCGAACTCATCGACCTGCGCGCCATTGCGGACGCCGCGCATGCCAAGGGGGCTCTGCTCATTGCGGTCGTTCCGGAGATCGTCTCTCTCGGCCTGGTCACGCCGCCCGGCGAGATGGGCGCCGACATCGTGGTTGGCGAAGGCCAGTCGATCGGCAACGGGCTCAACTTCGGCGGACCCTATGTCGGCCTCTTCGCCACGCGCACGAAATATGTGCGCCAGATGCCTGGCCGTCTCTGCGGCCAGACGGTCGATGCCGAGGGAAAGCGCGGCTTCGTGCTGACGCTTTCGACCCGCGAGCAGCATATCCGCCGTGAAAAGGCGACCTCCAACATCTGCACCAATTCCGGCCTTTGTGCGCTCGCCTTCACGATCCATCTGTCGCTGCTGGGCGAGGACGGCTTCAAGCGTCTCGCGCGCATCAATCACGCGAATGCGGTGAAGCTCGGCTCCGCGCTTTCGGGTGTTGCCGGCGTCGAGCTTCTCAACGACGCGTTCTTTAACGAGTTCACGATCCGTCTGCCGAAATCGGCGACGGCCGTGGTCGACGCGCTGGCGGACAAGGGTGTGCTCGGCGGTCTGCCGGCGAGCCGGCTTATTCCGGGCAATGCAACGCTCGACAATCTGCTTATCGTTGCTTCGACTGAAATCAATACCGATCAGGATCGCGCCGACTTTGTGGCCGCACTGAAGGAGGTGCTCTGATGTCCGGCATGAATAATCAGGGCCGCCCCACCGCTGCGGGCGAGGCATCGTCGGGCAGCTTCGAGACCTATACGGGCAACAAGGGGCTTCGCCTCGAAGAGCCGTTGATTTTCGAGCTCGATAATCCAGGCGCGACGGGCGTCGATCTCGACGAGCCGGAAGGTTATGAGCCGAAGCTCGGCGCCTTCGAGCGCGAGGCGCGGATCGGCCTTCCCGGCATGTCCGAACCTGACGTGATGCGCCATTACGTGCGCCTCTCGCGCAAGAACTATTCGATCGACGCAGGCCTCTATCCGCTCGGCTCCTGCACGATGAAGCACAATCCGCGCCTCAACGAAAAGATGGCGCGTCTGCCGGGCTTCGCGGACGTGCATCCGCTCCAGCCGCAGAAGACGGTGCAGGGCGCGCTGGAACTGATGGACACGCTCGCCCATTGGCTCAAGGAACTGACCGGCATGCCTGCCGTTGCCATGTCGCCCAAGGCGGGCGCCCATGGCGAGCTTTGCGGCATGATGGCGATCCGTGCGGCGCTGGTCGCGCGCGGTGAGGGCGACAAGCGCACGCGCATTCTCGTGCCTGAATCGGCGCATGGTACCAATCCGGCAACTGCCGCGCTTCTTCAGTACAAGGTCGATGCGATTCCGGCGACGGCTGATGGCCGCGTCGATCTTGCGGCCTTCAAGGCGAAGCTCGGGCCGGACGTCGCCGCGATCATGCTCACCAACCCGAACACCTGCGGGTTGTTCGAGCGCGACATTATCGAGATTGCCGATGCTGTGCATGAAGCGGGTGCCTACTTCTATTGCGACGGCGCGAACTTCAACGCCATCGTCGGCCGTGTGCGTCCGGGCGATCTCGGCGTCGACGCCATGCATATCAACCTGCACAAGACCTTCTCGACGCCGCATGGCGGCGGCGGTCCGGGTGCGGGTCCGGTCGTGCTGTCGGAAGCGCTCGCGCCTTTCGCGCCGCTGCCTTATGTCGTGCACGGGGCGGATGGTTTCCGCCTCGTTGAGACGGAAGGGGAGGCCAAGGCCGACGGTTCGCACCCCTTCGGCCGCATGGTCGCCTTCCACGGGCAGATGGGCATGTTCGTCCGCGCCATGGCTTACATGATGAGCCACGGATCGGATGGTCTCAAGCAGGTCGCGGAAGACGCCGTGCTGAATGCGAACTACGTCCTCGCCTCGCTGAAGGACTACCTCTCGGCGCCCTTCGAGGGGCCCTGCATGCATGAGGCGCTCTTCGACGATCGTTTCCTGAAAGGCACGGGCGTCGAGACGCTCGACTTCGCCAAGGCGATGATTGATGAGGGCTACCATCCGATGACCATGTATTTCCCGCTGGTCGTCCATGGCGCTCTGCTGATCGAGCCGACCGAAACGGAATCGAAGCACACGCTCGACCAGTTCATCGGCACGTTGAAGCATCTTGCCCAGGCAGCGAAGGGCAACGACAAGTCGCGCTTCACCGGCGCGCCGCATTTTGCGCCGCGCCACCGTCTCGACGAGACGCTGGCCGCGCGCAATCCGGTTCTGCGCTGGCAAGCCGAGACGCCGAAGCAGGCGGCGGAATAGTGAAGGAAAGGCGCTTCATCGATCTTGCGCTCACCAATGAGGTGAACCGCACGGTTCTGGAACGCCTGCCTTTACTCGACCTTCCCGATGCCTGGCTCGTTTCGGGCTCGCTCTTCCAGACGGTGTGGAACGGGCTGACCGGCCGCGCGCCTGGCTACGGCATCAAGGATTACGACGTCTTCTATTTCGATCGCGACACGTCATGGGAAGCGGAAGACGCCGTCATTCGCCGCTGCGCGGAGACCTTCGCCGGTCTCGATGTCGAGATCGAGGTTCGCAATCAGGCCCGCGTGCATCTCTGGTATCCGGAGAAATTCGGCATCGCCTATGCGGCACTTTCCTCCTCGACGGAAGGGATCGACCGCTTCCTCGCGCCGGCCTGCATGGTCGGGATTGCACCGGGGAGCCTGAGCGTCTATGCGCCTCACGGTTTCGACGACATTGAGGCCATGACCATCCGTCCGAACCGCGTCGCGAATTTCAGCGCGGAGCGCTATGCCGAAAAGGCCGCGCGGTGGAAGGCGAAGTGGCCCGAGCTGACGGTGCTTCCGGCCTGACCTCAGGCGGATTTCAGCCGCTCCACGAAAAACGCGATCACGCGCTTGGCCGCTTCCTTTGTCGGCTGGCCGTCCTCGTCGATCAGGTCTTCGGTCAGCACCGAATGGGGCTTGGGCTCGGGCGATTTGGGATTGGCATATTTGTCGTCGATCTCGATGCCCTCGAAGGCGTCGCCCAGCTCGCGACGGAGCGTCTCGAATCGCTCTCCCGGTGAGGTGACGTCACCCTTGAAGCGCAGGCCGAGCACCTTGTCGCCCCTGCCTCCTTGTTCAACGGGGGCGCAGCGGTCCTTCAGGCAGGCGAGTTCATCCGGGCTTATATGAAGCGCGGCCTTGCGTTCGGCTCCAAAGGGGAAGGGGAGCGAGGGCTGCGAAAGGACTGGCGCCATGAGCGCCGGCTCCATCATCATCGAGAGCGCAAAATTGCCGGAAAAGCACATGCCGATGGCGCCGACGCCCTTGCCGCCCGCCTCTTCGTGGGTGTGGCGGGCGAGCGCGCGCAACCAGTCTGTTACGGGGCTTGAGCGATGGCGCGCCAGCACATGGAATTCGCGACTGATGCAGATCCTGGCGAGAGACTTCACAACATAGCCGACGCTCGGTCCCGGTCCTGCGTCGCCGACGAGGAGGGGCATGTAGACCCGAAAGCCCGCCGCGACGACCCAGTTGGCGAAGCGTACGACATTGGGCGTGATGCCGGGAATCTCGTGGATGACGATGACGGCGGGGCCGTGCCCCCGCACATAGACGGGCTTTGTCACGCCTTCATGGGTGAACTCGGACGGCGTGTAGTCGCTGAGCATGGCGCATCCTCCCTGAGCCTTGCGAGAAGGCTAACGGAGAGAGGAAAAGCGGCCAAACAAAAACCCCGCCACGAGGGCGGGGTTCTGGTCTTGGCCATTTCGAAAAAGCTCAGTGGAGCTTCGACGAAAGTTCCGCGATCGATGTTTCGACGATGCTCGCGTCCTTCGCGGCGTCGACCTTTTCGGCGATCAGCTTGTTCGCGGCGCTGACGGCGATGTCGGCGGCGACGGCACGAACTTCCTGCATGGCCTGGGTCTCGGCCTGACGGATCTTGTCCTCGGCAACCTGCTGACGACGCTCGACGAGCGCCTTGAGGTTGGCCTGGGTGTCGGCCGCGAGACGTTCAGCTTCGGCCTTGGCCTGAGCGACGATCTCGTCGGCTTCTTTCATCGCTTCCGTCTGCTTGCGCTGGTAGGAGGCGAGGAGCTGTTGCGCCTCTTCACGCAGACGGCGAGCTTGCTCAAGTTCGTCGGCGATCTCGGTCGAACGCTTGTCGAGCTGGGCGGCGAGCATGCCCGGCACCTTCATATAGATCAGGATGCCGATGAAGATGAGAAGCGCGACCAGGACCCAGAACTGGCCAGTGGCGAGAAATTCCATGTTCCTAGCTCCGCTTCAGGGCGGCATCGACCGCATTTTCGGTCGCTGCCTTGTCGGCATCCTCGCCGAGCAGGCGAGAGACAATGGCGCCGGCGACATCGATCGCCACGAGACGGACATTGGCCAGAGCCGATGCCTTCGTCGCGGCAATGCTCGCTTCCGCAGCGGCGATCTTCCCGGCGAGGCTGGCTTCAGACTCATGCCGCTGCTTGTCGGTTTCGGCCGCCAGACGGTCGCGCGTTTCCTGCGCGATCGCATGAGCCTTGGCGCGAGCCTCGGCAAAGGCCTTTTCGTAAGCCGCGATAGCTGCGTCGGTCTGCGCCTTGGCGGCACCCGCCTGCTCCAGATCCGACGAGATGCGTTCACGCCGTTCCTCGATCACGCGGGCGATACGCGGCAAGGCGAGCCGCGACATCAGCAGATAGAGAACGCCGAAAACGAGAACGAGCCAGATGACCTGCGAAGAGAAGGTCTGGGCATTGAACGGAGGAAACCCTCCGCTATGCGCCTCTTGCGGCACACCCGTTTCCGTCGTGACATGCTCAGGCGCGGCATCTGCCGCACCGGGCATTGCGCCGGTCGGGGTGTCGGTGGTCACGCCTTCATTGACCGCCATATCTTGGGCCATTTGGGACTCCAGTCAGGCTCAACTCAAGCTGGCCGCCCGAAAGCGGCCAGCATTCCGCGAAAGATCGATCAGACTGCGAAGAGAAGGATCAGCGCGACGAGCAGCGAGAAGATGCCGAGCGCTTCCGTCACGGCGAAGCCGAAAATCAGGCGGCCGAACTGGCCGTCAGCGGCGGACGGATTGCGCAGCGCGCCAGCGAGGTAGTTGCCGAAAATCGTGCCGAGGCCGATGCCCGCGCCACCCATGCCGAGGCAAGCGATGCCGGCGCCGATGTACTTTGCTGCGATGGGATCCATAGTGAAGTGCTCCTTCAGGGTTGTCCGGTTAGTCCTTGGGAACGGCGAAATGCCGAACCAAACTCTTTCATTCGAATACAGGCTTCGCGCCGCGCCTCAGTGGCCGGGGTGCATCGCGTCGTGGAGATACATGCAGGTCAGGATCGCGAAGACATAGGCCTGCAGCGCGGCGACCAGCAGCTCAAGTCCAGTCAGCGCCACGATCATCGCCATCGGCAGAATGGCGCCGAAATAACCGACGGTGCCCATGGCACCGAAGGTGAGGACGAAGCCGGCGAAGACTTCGAGCGTGATGTGACCGGCGAGCATGTTCGCGAAAAGACGGACGGAGTGGCTGATCGGGCGCGAGACGTAGGAAATCACTTCAATCGCGACCACGAGCGGCAGAAGCACGACCGGCACACCGGACGGCACGAAAAGGCGGAAGAACTTGAAGCCGTGGAGGTAGATGCCGGTAAGCGTCACGCCGAGGAACACGGTGATCGCCAGCGCGAAGGTGACGATGATGTGGCTCGTGGCAGTGAAGGCATAGGGGAAGAGGCCGATCACGTTCGTGACGAAGATGAACATGAAGAGCGTGAAGACGAAGGGGAAGAAGCGGATCGCCTCATGGCCGGCGTTGTCGCGGACCATGTTGTAGATGAATTCGTAAAACATCTCGGCGGCGGCCTGGAAGCGGCCGGGAACCATCGCCTTGCGGCCCATCGCCAGAACCGTGAATGCGGTCACGACGCAGGCCGTCACCACCATCCAGAGGCTCGAATTGGTAAAGGAGGCGTCATAGCCCCCGATCTGCAGCGGAACGATCTTGTGGATCATGAACTGGTGCAACGGATCGACGGGGAAACTACCCGCGTGTTCGGCTTCTGCTGCCACGGCGCCTGACCTTACCTTTTGTCGACGGGCGATTGCCCGCTCTGATCCTGCTTCACTCCGCCGCTCTTATGGGCTTCATCGTAAGCCCTTGTCGCGCGGAGCACATTTCTCACACCGGCTACCGTGCCAAGCCCCGTGAAAATGACGAGGCAGAGAGGCATGGTGCCAAAAACCCGATCGAGCCCCCATCCGATGGCCGCCCCAACCACGACGCCCGAAATGAATTCCGAGGACAGGCGGAGTGCAACGCTCATATCGGACGGCTTGCTCGGGGCCGTCTCTTTATCCGGCTGAGGACGAGCCCATTTTGCCGTTTTGCGCGCCGTCTGGATCCGCTGATCAAGTTCGGCAAGCAATTTGTCGTCAGCAGGCGGCTGGCCTCCGTCGTTTCGAATTTCTGTGCCCTTTTTGTCAGCCAAACTTCCGCTCCGCCGTCAAAAAGGCCCAGCAAAATTGCTTCGAAACCTCGAAAGCCCCGCCTCAAGCCGCGCGCACCCTACTTGCGGGGCAATAGGCTGTCAAGAACCGGGTAACTGTTCTTAAGTCTTTGTGATGAAACGATAATTCGGCGCTCTCTTGCGCTGCGGCAATCGGCGCCACGCCAAGGCCGAGTCGCGCCGCCGGAAGCGCCCCCTTTAGAGGGGGATTCCAGCGGCGGAATGCGTGTTTCAGACTCAGAATTCCCTGAGCGTGTCCTTGAGCAGCGTCTTGGTATAGGCGGTGCGGGTCAGGCCGCGCTTCTGAAGGGCGGGGACGAGGCCTTCCGTGATCTCGATGAGATATTTCCGGTTGATCCGGTTCGAGGGCGCGGTGATGAGGAAGCCGTCGCCGCCTACCGCCTCCATGGCCTCGCCCATCTTGTCGGCGACTTCGTCCGGCGTGCCGACAAGCTCGATCGAGGAGGAATTACCGCCCTCGATGGTCAATTGACGTAGCGTCTTGTTGCTTCCCCACTGCATGAACTTGTCAAGCGAGCCCTGCTCACCATTGGTTGTGAGTTTGTAGGGGAGTGGCTTGTCGAGGTCGAAGGGCGAGAAATCGACCTCGGTGAAGGAGCCGTAAAGCGCCAGCGCCCGCTTGAGGAAGAGATCGGAGTGCAGGAGGCGCTCATGCTTGGCCTGGGCTTCCTCGCTCGTTTCGCCGATGGTGGGGGCGATGAGGAAGAGGACCTTGATGTCGTCCGGGTTGCGTCCGGCCTCGACAGCCTTGGCGCGCACGTCGTCGCGATAGGCCTTCATGCCCTCGACTCCGTTCGCGACCGCGATGATCGAATCGGCATGTTTGCCCGCGAAGGCGCGGCCGCGCGGCGAGCCGCCTGCCTGGAGATAGGTCGGCTTTCCTTGCGGGCAGCGCACGGTGTTCAGCGGCCCGCGCGAGCTGAAATATTTGCCCTTGAAGTGGATCGGGCGGACCTTGGTGAAGTCGGCATAGGTGTCCGTCTCGTAGTCGCGGACGACGGCGTCTTCATCCCAACTGCCGAAGAGCTGGTTGACGAGTTCCACATATTCATCGGCCATCTCATAACGCAGCTCGCGCGGTGGAAGCTTGTCCATGCCGAAATTCTGCGCCGCCAGGTCTTCGCCCGAGGTCACGATGTTCCAGCCGAAGCGGCCATGCGCGATGTGGTCGAGCGTGGCGCAGAGCCGCGCCAGCAGGAAAGGCGGATAGGCCATGGTGGAAAGCGTTGCGATGACGCCGAGATTCTTCGTCGCCGAACCAATCAGCGCGGCGAGCGGCGCCGGATCGTGCTTCGGCGCCATGATCGCCCACTTCAGATAAGCCTCGGTGCTGTGCTGATAGACGTCGGACAGCATCAATGTGTCTTCGAGCATCAGGAAGTCGAAGCAGGCGCGTTCGAGTTGCTTTGCCATGTCGACATAGAAATCGCCGTCCCACGGCATGCCGCTCGAATGGAACTGGGCGTTCCATTCGTCGACGCCGAAATTCGTGAACCAACCAAGATGAAAACGCTTGCCCGACATCGAAACCCTCAAGTGAACGATACGCAGTTACAGAAAAAGCATGTCGGCGGTTCCGTTGCTTGAAAAGCATCAAATTGTTTGCGAACCTCTGCTTGAAAGGTATCGGTCGAAAAGGGGTTCTCCGTGCTTCATTCGCGGCTGTTGCGCTATCTCGACGAGGTTGCCCGCAGCGGCTCGATCCGCAAGGCGGGGCACAATCTCAATATCGCCGCCCCTGCCATCAACCGGCAGATACTGGCACTGGAACAGGAGCTCGGCACGCCGATCTTCGAGCGTCACCCGCGCAAGATGGTGCTGACGGCTGCAGGCGAAATCCTCATCGATCATGTGCGCCATACATTGCGCGCCATGGACCGCACACAAAGCGCCATCGAGGAATTGAAGGGGCTGCGCCGCGGCGAAATCTCACTCGCCATGGTGAGCGGCCTTGCCGCCACGCTGACGCCGCTCGCGATCGCGAAGTTTCGCGAGGCGCATCCGCGGGTGAAGATCAATGTGGCGCTGGTCGACGAGCCGGAAATCCTCAAGCGTCTTTCGGCGGGGGAGGCGGATCTGGGCCTTGCCTTCGATCTCAAGCTCGGCGCGCGGGTGCAGCTTCTCGCATCTACGCCATCGCGGCTCGGCGTGGTGGTGAGCCCGCGCCATCCGCTGGCCTCCAAGGCGTCTCTGCGCGTCAGCGATTGCGTGGGTTACGCGCTTTGCATTCCCGATCGCAGCATGACCATGCGGACGCATATCGACGCCGTTTTCGCGGAAGCTTCAATCGAGCCCGAACCGGTCATCGAGACAAATGCAATCGAGGTCATGCGGCATATGGCGATGACGGAAAATTGCGTGACATTCCTCAGCCAGTTCGACGTTCATTTCGAACGGGCGAATGGACAGCTCGTCTATATTCCGCTGAAGGGGCTGAAGCTTCCGCCGGAAGTCTTGATGCTCGTCGGCAACGCACGGCGGATCACGCCGCTGGCGCGGGCGATGACTGAAAACTTCAAGGAGGTGATGGAGACGCTGAGATAGCGTCTCCATGAGAGATTGAAGATCAGGAGGCTTCGAGGAAGCGCTCGGCGCGTTCGAGGTCGACCGAGACGAGCGTCGAGACGCCGCGTTCTTGCATGGTGACGCCGAAGAGGCGGCTCATGCGGGCCATGGTCAGCGCATGGTGGGTGATGATGAGGAAGCGGGTATCCGTCGTCCGCGTCATCTCTTCCATCAGGTCGCAGAACCGCTCGACATTGGCGTCGTCGAGCGGCGCGTCGACTTCGTCCAGCACGCAGATCGGTGAGGGGTTCGTGAGGAACACCGCGAAGATCAGCGACATGGCCGTCAGCGCCTGCTCGCCGCCCGAAAGCAGCGACATGACCTGAAGGCGCTTGCCCGGCGGACGCGCATAGATTTCGAGGCCGGCTTCCAGCGGGTCTTCGGATTCGGTGAGCTTCAGATGGGCTTCGCCGCCGCCGAAGAGATGCGTGAAGAGGCGCGAGAAATTCGAGTTCACCTTCTCGAAGGCTTCGAGCATGCGCTCACGGCCTTCGCGGTTGAGGCTGCCGATGCCCTGGCGCAGCTTCGCGATGGCGCTGACGAGGTCTTCACGCTCGGTCGTCATGGTTTCGAGCTGTTCGGTCAGTTCGCGCGATTCTTCTTCGGCGCGCAGGTTCACGCCGCCAAGGCTTTCGCGCTCGCGCTTCAGGCGATCGAGCTTCGCGTCGATCTGTTCGACGGTCGGCAGTTCCGTACCTTCCTCGAGATTGGCCTGTGCGAGCGCTTGCGCCGGTTCGCATTCGAGCACTTCGCGCACGCGCGCTTCCGATTCAGCAAGGCGTTCACGCGCGCCTTCGACGAGGCCGTCGATGCGGGCGCGTTCCTCGCGCGCCTCGCCGAGATGGGCCTGGAATTCACGGGCGAGCTTCGCGCATTCGGAGAGGCGGCGTTCGGCTTCTGCCAGCGCATCGGCGGCAGCGCCGCGCGCGGCTTCGGCTTCGCCGATGAGGTCGAGCAGCGCGTGACGCTTTACCTCGATCTCGGCGGGCACGCCTTCGAGTGCTTGCAACTCGCCAAGCGCTTCATCCTGACGTTCTTCGAGCGTCGCGATCTGGCGCTGCGCGTTCGCGGCGCGGCTCTCCCACTGGGTGCGGTCCTGCGCGATGGTGGCGAGACGGCGCGTGCGCGCTTCGGATTCGCGGCGCAGGCTTTCATGCTGGGCGCGGGCTTCGGCTAGGCCGATGCGGAGCGCGGCGACCTGATCGCGCAGTTCGCTGGCGCGGATGCTCAGATCGACGTCGGGCTGAAGGCCCGCCAGCGCCACTTCGGCCTCTTCCAGCGCGCGTGTCGCCTCGCCGTGATCGCCGGTGAGGCGCTCCTGCGCTTCCGTCAGAGCGGCGAGGCGGTTCAACTGCGCGGAGGCTGCGCGTTCGGCGGCGGCAAGCTGCTCGCGGATGCGGTTGTGTTCGGACTGCGCGTCGCGCTGGGCGCGGCGAGCTTCCTGTTCGGCGGAGGCCGCCGTTTCCGCCATGATGCGCGCCTCATCGAAGGCGGCGCGGGCTTCGGCAGCGGTTTCCCGCGCGGCCTGAAGTTCGATCTGAAGGTCGGCCAGGCGATTGCGCTGTTCGAGGCGGCGGGCGGCGGCGGTCGGCGCGTCGGCGGCGGCCGTGAAACCGTCCCAGCGCCAGAGCGCGCCTTCGCGCGTGACGAGGCGCTGGCCGGGCTTGAGTTCGCGCTGCAGGCGCTTGCCGTCGCTTGCTTCAACGACGCCGATCTGGGAAAGGCGGCGCGAAAGAGCCTCGGGGCCCTTCACGAATTGAGCGAGCGGTGTCGCGCCGTCGGGCAGCGAGGGCGCAAGATAAAGAGCGGGCAGCGTGTCCCAATGGACGGGCGCCGCGACATCGCCCGGCACGGCGAGATCGTCGCCAAGGGCGGCGCCGAGCGCCGTTTCATAGCCGTGATCCACCTGAACGGCGTCGATCATCGGCGGCCAGAGATCGCTTTCACCGCCGGTGAGCAGGTCGGCGATGGTCTTTGCCTGGGCGGCGAGATCGCCTGCATTTCGCTCGGCAAGCTGCATCGGCTCGCGGGATGCCTTTTCGGCTTCCTGCGCCATGCGGCGGGCTTCTTCCGCTTCGAGCGCTGCGCGCTCGGCTTCTTCGACGCGCTCGGCCACCATTTCGAGCTCGCTCGACTGAAGCGCGATCTCCGCCTGCTTTTCGGCGGCGTCGGAGAGCGAGGCCTGCTCCGCCGCGATCTCGTCCATCTGGCGCTTCAGCCGCTCGATGCGGCCGCGCGCGGTTTCGATGGCGCGTTCAAGGCTCTGGCGCTCGGCGGTGAGCCGAGCGATTTCGCGGTTGAGGTTGTCGAGTTCGCCTTCGCGCGTGGCCAGAGAGCCTTGCGTCTCCTCGACGCGCATCTCGGCCATCATCTGCGCTTCGCCCTGACCGTCGGCGGCGGCGTTGAGTTCTTCCGCTTCGGCGTCGAGGCGTTGGATCGCGCTCTGCGTGTCCTCGATCAGGTGACGCTCGCGGGCGAGATCCTGTCCGATCTGGTCGAGACGCGCCGTGAGGCGCTGGGCCTCTTCGCGGGCGCGGGCTTCCTCGGCGTCGAGATTGCCGCGTTCGATGGTGAGGCGGTGGAGTTTCGCCGCTTCCTGCGCTTCGGTATCGCGCAATGAGGGAAGCACGGCGGCGGCATCCGTTTCAGCAACGGAGGCGGCAGCGGCTTCGCGCGTGAGTTCGGTGACGCGCTGGTCGGTGGCAACCAGGCGATCTTCCTCGCGCTTTAAGCCTTCGACGGCCTGCGTCCATTTCAGATGAAGCTGGATCGACTCCGTCTCGCGGATCTGGCCGGAGAGGTTGCGGTAGCGCACCGCCTGCCGCGCCTGGCGCTTCAGGCTCGCGAGCTGGGATTCGAGCTGGGCCACTACGTCGTCGAGGCGGGTGAGATTGGTTTCGGCGGCCTTGAGGCGAAGCTCTGCTTCGTGGCGGCGCGTATAGAGGCCGGTGATGCCGGCTGCTTCTTCAAGAATGCGGCGGCGGTTGATCGGCTTCGAGGAAATGAGCTGCGCGATCTGGCCCTGGCGGACGAGAGCGGGCGAATGCGCGCCGGTCGAAGCGTCGGCGAAGAGAAGCTGCACGTCGCGCGCGCGGACTTCGCGGCCATTGATGCGATAGGTCGAGCCCTGTTCGCGCTCGATCTTGCGCGAGACTTCGATGATCTCGCAGTCGTTATACGCGGCGGGCGCCGAGCGGTCGGCATTGTCGATGATGAGCGTGACTTCGGCGTGGTTGCGCGCGGGCCGTCCGGCGGTACCGGCGAAGATCACGTCTTCCATGCCGGTGCCGCGCATGTTCTTGAACGAGTTCTCGCCCATCACCCAGCGCAGCGCTTCGAGCAGGTTCGACTTGCCGCACCCGTTCGGGCCCACGACGCCGGTCAGACCGGGCTCAATGATGAGGTCGGTCGGATCGACGAAGGACTTGAAGCCTGAAAGACGCAGCCGGTTGAACTTCACGTTGATCTCGATCTTTGCTTGGTATTGGGCCGGATACTGAGCCGGGTACTGAACTCGAAACTGCCGTGCAGGCCGATTATTGCTGCTGTCCTGCGGGCGTCGACTCGCCCGAGACCGGGGCGGCAGGCGCGGACTTGTCGCCGCCAGACAGCTTCTTCTTCAGCACGGCGTCGAAGTCGGCATAGGGAATGGCGCCCTCGATCTTCTCGCCATTGATGAAGAAGGTGGGCGTCGAGCGCACGCCGAACTTCTGGCCGCCGCGCTCGGCAACCGTCTTCACATGGTTGAAGACAGTCTGGTCCTTCATGCAGGCCTCGAACTTCTCCTCCGAGAAGCCGCCCTGTTTGGCGAGGTTCTTCAGCGCTTCCATCGGCGTGTCGACAAAGGCCCATTGCGGCTGGCTGGCGAAGAGCACCTCGATGAAGCCGAAATAACGCTCCGGCCCCGCGCAATGCGAGAGCATGAAGGCCGCCGTCGCAATCGGATCGAAGGGGAAATCGCGCAGCACGTAATAGACCTTGCCCGTGTCGATGTAGTTCTTCTTCACCAGCGGGAAGGTGTCCTTCGAGAACTCCGCGCAATGCGAGCAGGTGAGGGACGCATATTCATAGATGGTGATCGGGGCGTTCTTGTTGCCGAGCGTCATATCGCCGAGCGGACCCGGCACGGCCAGTTCCTTTTCGAAGGCGGTTACCTCCTTGTCGCCGAGCGAGCCCGTATCGACGACGTCCTTGTGGCCGAAAGTCCGCCAGCCGCCATAGCCAAGCGCCGCCACGGCCAGAACAGCCACCACCGCAATCGCGATAACCCGATTTTGATTCACTTTGAGCGATCCCCACTAGATGTTGAGGCATTATGGCCCTGAGCGCCGAGCCCCTCAATCAAACCTTTCGGTTGCGCGCCCCCGAGAATCGGCCTGCCGGGCACTTGTCCCCAGGATTCTTTGGCCCAGCCGCTCCAGCGCCGACCGGACGTCCGGCTCGGAGATGGGGGCGAGGCTGTGGATAAGCGTGTCGCGCTCGCTTTGCGTGAGCGGTCTGAATTTCTTGCGGCGGCTCTTTGGCCGGGGTGGAAGCGGTCCCTGCACAAGCTTCAGCCGTGCGACGGCCGAATATCCATAATACTGGTTGATGCGCTCGATGATCTGCGGCTCGAGATGGCGGATTTCAAGCGCCACCGGCCCGTCGACCCGGATGGTGAGTGTCGCGCCCTCCTGGGGCCCTCGACCTTCATTGGGCATCCGGGGGAAGGCGAGCTTTTCGGGCGAGGAATATTCCGCCAACGCCTCCCCGATGATGGCGGGCCAATGGGCGAGGATGTGGTTCTGCCCGAAGCCGCGCTTCTTGAATATGTCGCGCGCGATGCCCGCCACCCGCGCGCCTATGGGCGGCGTTGCGTAGCGCATGGGGGCGATGGGGCGGCCATATCGGGTCATGGCCTATTCTGACTCGAAACGGCGCCGGGGGCGAGGGGAGGGGGCGATCAGATGATTGACGCCTCTCCATCCGCAAGCCATCACTGACCTATGGCGAAACGGTCCACCAAAACAAAGAACGAAAGCCCCTCCGTCGCGCAGGCACTGCTCGCCTGGTACGACGTTCATGCGCGGGTGCTGCCCTGGCGGGCGCGGCCGGGGGTGTTTGCCGACCCTTATGCCGTCTGGCTTTCCGAGATCATGTTGCAGCAGACGACGGTGGCCGCCGTCGGCCCCTATTTCCAAAAGTTTCTGACGCGCTGGCCGAATGTCGCCGCGCTCGCCGTCGCACCCATCGACGATGTGATGCGGGAATGGGCGGGGCTTGGCTATTACAGCCGGGCGCGAAATCTTCATGCCTGTGCCGTGGCTGTGGCGAGCGAGCATGGCGGAGAATTTCCGGATACGGAGGAGGGGCTGAGGTCGCTTCCGGGCATCGGGCCCTATACCGCGGCGGCGATTGCGGCCATCGCCTTCGGGCGGCGCGCGACGGTGGTGGACGGCAATGTCGAACGCGTTGTCTCGCGGTTTTTTTCCATCGAGACGCCGTTGCCTGCGTCGAAGCCTGAAATTCGTGCGAAGGCGGATACGCTGACGCCCGATGATCGCGCGGGCGACTTCGCGCAAGCCATGATGGACCTCGGCGCAACGATCTGCACGCCGAAGCGGCCCTCATGTAATCGCTGCCCGATTGCGTCGTTCTGTTCCGCCCATGCGGCAGGAACCGAAGAGACGCTGCCGCGACGGCTCGCGAAGAAGGAGCGGCCTGTCAGGCGTGGCGCCTGTTTCGTGCTCATCCGGGCCGATGGCGCGGTGCTGCTGCGCAAGCGACCGGCGAAAGGGCTTCTCGGCGGCATGATGGAAGTGCCAACGACGCCGTGGGACGGCGCGGAGATCGACGAGACGGCGCTGCTTTCACATGCACCGGCGAAACTCTCATGGCGTCGTGTGCCGGGACTCGTCGAGCATACCTTCACGCATTTTCATCTGCAGCTCGCGGTCTTCGAAGCGAAGGCGAGCGCGAAAGCGGCGAGGGATGCGGAAGGAATATGGGTCGAAGCGAACGACCTCGGCGGCGAGGCGCTGCCCTCGCTGATGCGCAAGGTTGTCGATCACGCGATGCCGGATCTGGGACCGCTGTTTTCGAAGAACATGAAATAATGCGTTATGCCCCGGCTTGTCCGGGGCATCCACGTCTTCACTGCCGTGATGCAAAGACGTGGATGGCCCGAATAAATCGGGCCATGACGAACAAGGCGCGAGGCGCCTAGCCCTCGCCCATCTCGGCGCGGACCTTCTGGCGCAGGATGTCGATGGGCTTGAGTTTTCCGTCGGTCTTGAAGTGCCAATAGGTCCAGCCGTTGCAGGCATCGAGGCCCTGCACATGGGCGCCGATCTTGTGTATCGAGCCTGTAGCGTCGCGGCAGACGATGGAGCCGTCGGCGCGGACGCGGGCGGCGTGGCGGCGCGAGGGATCGGTGAGCACGGCGCCGGGTTCGAGGAGGCCACGTTCGACGATGACGCCGAAGGGTACGCGGGGCTCTGCCTTTTTCGAGGTCGTGACTTTCAGGTCTTCTGCTGCGCCCGGAATGATGCGGGCGATGCGCTGGCGCGCGACCTTGAGATAACGCTGATCGCGCTCGATGCCGATGAATTTGCGGCCGAGCTTCTTCGCCACGGCGCCCGTTGTGCCCGTGCCGAAGAAAGGATCGAGCACGGTGTCGCCGGGATTTGTCGTCGCGAGCAGCACGCGGTGGAGCAGGGATTCCGGCTTCTGTGTCGGATGCGCCTTGCCGCCATCTTCGTCCTTCAGGCGCTCGCCGCCGGTGCAGATCGGCAGCACCCAGTCGGAACGCATCTGAAGGTCGTCGTTCAGCGCCTTCATGGCGTCGTAGTTGAAGGTGTATTTCTTCTGGTCGGCGTCACGCGTCGCCCAGATCAGCGTTTCATGCGCATTGGTGAAGCGCGTGCCGCGGAAATTCGGCATGGGGTTCGACTTGCGCCAGACGACATCGTTCATGATCCAGAAGCCCAGATCCTGAAGCGTCGCGCCGACGCGGAAGATGTTGTGATAGGAGCCGATGACCCAGATCGCGCCTGTGTCCTTCAACACGCGCCGCGCGGCCTTCAGCCAGTCGCGCGTGAAGCGGTCATAGACTTCGAAGCTTTCGAACTTGTCCCACTCGTCATTGACCGCGTCGACCTTCGACTGGTCGGGCCGCGTCAGGTCGCCGCCGAGCTGAAGGTTGTAGGGCGGATCGGCGAAGATGAGATCGACCGACTTTTCGGGCAATGAATTCATCGCCTCGATGCAATCGCCCTCAATGATCCGTTCGGCCGATGTCTTGGCCGTCTCGCTCTGCGCGCGCCCCACGATGAACCCCTCATTTGAATAAGGGCGCGATCATGAGTCAGTGGCGATTCTGCGTCAAGAATCAAAGGGTTAAGCGATTCTCGACCACAAGATCGAGTCATTCCGGAATCGCGGGACTCAACATGTTGCGTATGGGCGCGAAGCTTTTGCGGTGGTGCGGCGTCACTCCGAGCCGATTCAGTGCATCGAGATGCTCCGGCGTGCCATAGCCGCGATTGGTTTCCCAGCCATAGCCGGGGTGGGCGGCGGCGAGTTCGTTCATGATCCGGTCGCGCGTTACCTTGGCGACGATGGAGGCCGCCGAGATCGACAAGACGCGCGCGTCGCCGCCGATGATGGCGCGGGCAGGACAGTCGAGTTTCGGCACGCGGTTGCCATCGATGAGTGCGAAGGCAGGCGGATTTTCGAGCGCGGCGCAGGCGCGGCTCATCGCGAGCATGGTCGCCCAGAGAATATTGAGGTCCTCGATTTCATCGATGTTCGCGATGCCGACGCCGATTTCCGCGCGCGTTGAGAGTTCGGCGAAAAGCGCCTCGCGCTTTGCTTCATCGAGCTTCTTGGAATCGTCGAGGCCGTCGGGGCAGTTCTCCATGTCGAGGATAACGGCCGCCGCGACCACCGGCCCCGCCAGCGGTCCGCGACCCGCTTCGTCAATGCCGCAGATGCGGACCTGCGGTGCGCCATGTTCCCGCTCGAAGGCATAGTCGGGCTTCAGCATGATCATGCGCGAAGCGGGCTTCACGCGCGTCTTCGGCTTCGTAATTGTAGAGTCTGTTTTCGGGGGGCGAGTCATGCGGCGGAGTTTGCCGCATAGGCAATGGCGTGTCATCTGACACTGTTTATCTTCTCGATATTTGAAACTGAAATGTCATCCCGGCGAAAGCCGGGATGACATCAACATTGGAATGAAAGAGTTCAAAGAAGCGCCAGTTGATCCCCCACACGCGGCGGCACCTTGAACTTCGTGCAGTCGAGTTTCCAGCCACCACGGTCGAGGCCAAGGCGCTTGGTCGCTATCTCGAAGCGGCGGCCGATTTGCCAGGCATAGGGGCCTGTGCCGCGCATGCGCTTGCCCCATTCGGCGTCATAGTCCTTGCCGCCGCGCATCGAGCGGATGAGCGACATGACACGTTCGGCGGCGTCGGGCCTGTTCTCTTCCAGCCATTCGCGGAAGAGGTCCTTGATCTCGAGCGGCAGGCGCAGCAGAACGAAACCCGCCGACTGCGCGCCCGCATAAGCCGCACCGGCCAGTATTTTCTCGATCTCGCTGTCGTTGAGTGCAGGGATCACCGGCGCCACCATGACGCCGGTGGGCACGCCCGCTTCGGAAAGAAGCTTCATCGCTTCGAGGCGGCGCGACGGCGTCGAGGCGCGAGGCTCCATCGTCCGGGCGAGCTTCGCGTCGAGCGTCGTCACCGAAATCGCAACCTTGGCGAGGCCGCGCCTGCCCATATCGGACAGAATGTCGAGATCGCGCGTCACCCGCGCCGACTTTGTGACGATGGTGACGGGGTGATTGTAGGCCGACAACACTTCCAGAATGCTGCGCGTGATGCGGTAGCGCTGCTCGATGGGCTGATAGGGATCGGTGTTCGTGCCCATGGCGATGGGCGCGACTTCATAGCCCTTGCGCGAAAGTTCCTTCTCAAGGAGCGCTGCCGCATTGGGTTTGGCGAAGAGACGGCTTTCGAAATCGAGCCCCGGGGAGAGACCCATATAGGCATGGGTCGGCCGCGCGAAGCAGTAGACGCAGCCATGCTCGCAGCCCCTATAGGGATTGATTGAGCGGTCGAAGGAAATATCGGGCGAGGAATTGCGCGTGATGATGGTGCGCGGCGTCTCGTTCGCCACATGCGTCTTGAGGGGCGGTGGCGCGTCGATCGTGCCCCAGCCATCGTCGAGCAGAACGCGGCGCTCGGCCTCGAAGCGCCCGCTCTCATTGGTAAGCGCGCCCCGGCCGCGGCGGCCATTCTGGGGAACCCCTGTCTTTGCGAGAGGGGCGGGGTCCGCCAGGCGGGGAGGCCGGGCTGCCGGCGCAGGGCCAATCGGGGAATTGGCGGGGGTGCGGGCAGGGCGACCGGGGCGTGCTATGTCGTGACTCGCTGTCATGCTCAAAAAACTAGCGCAAAAATGAGAACATAACAAGAACATTACCGCTCTTTGTCTCGCCTTCGCACACGCAGCAGCTATGATGGCGAACGCATGATCAGTGTTGTCATTCCCACGTTGAACTCCGAGGTGAGCTTGCCGCGCGTTCTGTCCGCGCTGGTGCCTGCCGCCGTGCGTGGCACGGTACGCGAGGTCGTCATCGCTGATGGCGGTTCGACCGATGCGACGGCCGATATCGTCGAGGCAGCCGGAGCGCGGTTCGTGCGCGCGCCACGCGGCCGGGGCAGCCAGCTCGCCGCAGGCGCAAAGGCGGCGAAGGGCACATGGCTCCTCTTCCTACATGCCGACACGTTGCTTCAGCCGGGTTGGGAAAGCGAAGTCGAAAAGCTTTTCGAGCACATCGCCAATGGCCGTTTTCGCGGGCCGGAGGTTGCTGCCGCCTTCCGTTTCACGCTGGATGACTTTTCGGGCGCGGCGCGTTTGGTCGAACAGGCAGTGGCGCTGCGCTGCGCGCTCTTCAAGCTTCCCTATGGCGATCAGGGATTGCTCATAAACCGGCGTCTCTATGAACGCGTCGGCGGATTTCGCGAAATACCGCTCATGGAAGATGTCGATCTCGTCCGTCGTATCGGCAGGCGCAGGCTTGTCATGTTGCGGGGACGCGCGGTGACGAGTCCGGAGCGCTATGTGCGCGACGGCTTCGCGCGGCGCATCGCGCGAAACGCGCTCTGTCTTGCGCTCTACTATATGCGTGTGCCGCCGCGTGTGATCGCGCGCATCTATTCCTGAATGTCGCTGACGCGCCAGCTCGTCGTGATGGCGAAGGCGCCGCGCATGGGCCGTGTGAAGACGCGGCTCGCGAAGGGCATCGGCGCGGTTGAGGCGACGCGCTTCTATCGCCGCGCGAGCCTTGATCTTCTGCGCCGCGTCGGCGCGGATCCACGCTGGCAGACAGTGCTAGCGCTCTCGCCTGACAGGTCCGTGCATGAAAATGGCGTTTGGCCCGCGCACCTGCCGCGCATCGCGCAAGGGGAGGGCGATCTCGGGCAGCGCATGGGCCGCCTGATGCGCGATCTGCCGCCCGGGCCCGTCGTCATCGTGGGTTGCGATATCCCCGACATTGCCCCACGCCACATTGCGCGCGCCTTCGAGGCACTGGGGCGGGCAGACGCGGTATTCGGTCCGGCGGATGATGGCGGCTATTGGCTTGTGGGATTGCGCAGACGTCCGCGTGTCGTCGAGATTTTTGAGCATGTGCGCTGGTCGAGCGAGAACGCGCTTGCGGACACGCTCGACAACGTCGCGCAGGTGGGCCTCCGTGTGGCGATGCTCGACAGGCTTTCGGACATCGATACGGCGGAGGATTTCCTGCGTTGGCGCCGTCGGCCTTAGCCGCGCGCCTTCAGCAGATCGCGGATTTCTTCCAGCAGCACTTCCTGGCGCGGCGTCTCGACGGCGGGGGCCGCTTCCTCGCCCTTGGCGATGCGCTTCTTCAGATTGTTCATCTGGCGGATCACGATGAAGAGGGCGAAGGCCACGATCGTGAAGTTGATGATGGCGTTGATGAACTTTCCATAGGCGAGCACGGGAACGCCGGCTGTCTTCGCCGCTTCGAGAGAGGCGGGCGCGTGGTCCATGGTGAGCGCGAGGAAGTAGTTCGAGAAGTCGACGCCGCCCAGGAGAACGCCGATCGGCGGCATGATAATATCACTGACCAGCGACGTGACGATGCCGGTGAAGGCGGCGCCGATGATGATGCCGACCGCCATGTCGAGCACATTGCCCTTCAGCGCGAAATCGCGAAATTCCTTGAACATCCTGTTTCTCCCGTGTGACCGATCTTGTTCGCCAGTTCCCAGCCAGATTGAACGGCTGGACGGACGGGATCAAGACGCCTCACCTCACTTGTGTTCCTGCAGGCGCGGCAGAATTTCGACGAAGTTGCACGGGCGGTAACGATTGTCGAGCTGGTATTGCAGGATTTCGTCCCATCCGTCCTTGCAGGCGCTCGGCGAGCCGGGCAGCGCGAAGAGATATTTGCCATGGGCCACACCCGCAGTCGCGCGGGACTGGATGGTCGAGGTGCCGATCTTCTCGTAGCTGATGCGATGGAAGATCGCTGAGAAGCCGTCGATCTCTTTTTCATAAACCGATTTGAAGGCTTCCGGCGTCACGTCGCGGCCAGTGAGGCCGGTACCGCCGGTCGAAATGACGATGTCGATGCCCGCATCGGCGATCCAGGTGCGGAGCTGGTTGCGGATCATCTGTATGTCGTCGGTGACGATGACCCGGTCGGCGAGATGATGGCCCGCCTTTTCGATGCGCTCGGCAAGGACGTTGCCGGATGTGTCCGTTTCGCTCGTGCGCGTGTCGGAAACCGTCATGACGGCGATGTTCAGCGGGATGAAGGTGCGTGAGGTGTCAATGCCAGGCATGGGAGTGCCCTTCCGTGGTTACTGCAACGTGGATGGGGCGGCGTTCCCTGCTCAGCGCAGTGAGAGCGATCCGCCCTGGGATTCTGCCGTGTCGTAAACGGGCCAGTCGCCGGAGGCGCTGGTGTCGAGAGAGTGAAGCGGCTGGCCGAGTCTGGAGCGGTAGATCCAGAAATTCGTGAGCACGCGCTCGATATAGCCGCGCGTCTCGGGTGCCGGAATGCTCTCGATGAAGAGGAACGGATCGCCCTTGAAGTTGATGCTGTCGAGCCAGCGGGTGAGATTTCCGGGGCCGCCATTATAGGCCGTCGTCAGCATGTAGAGATTGCCGCGCGGTTCGGCCGAGTTCATCAGCGTTTCGAGATATTGCTGGGCGAGCGTCAGGTTGTAGGACGGATCGAAGAGCTTGTCCTTGTTCGCCGTGGCGAGCGTCGTGTCGCGCGTGATGTGGCTCGCAGTGCCGGGCATGATCTGCATCAGGCCACGCGCACCCGCGGGCGAGGTGAGGTCGGGGCGGAACTTGCTCTCCTGCCGTATGAAGGCGAAGAACAGCGCGCGGTCGACGCGGAAGCCGTCCGCCGGTCGATAGTCCGGCACCGGAAACAGCCCGGCATTGATGGCGATTTCGCCGTTCTGCGGGCGAAGCGGCGGCAGATCGGCGGCGCTCGCGACCTGCAGCTCCACGGCGGAAAGATCGAAGGTCGAGGCAAGCGCGATCAGCGCCCCGTCGAGCGCGGGGTCGAGCCAGCCATGGGCGCGGACAAGTTCCTGCTCGGCGAGATCGCGGCGGTTGATCTGCGCCAGCGCGACGGCGCGGGCGACGGCAGGATCGGTGACGAGCGCTTCATAGGCCGCGCGATCGAGCCTCGGTTCCACCCATGTGAAGTGCGGCTCGCGGCCAAGCTGGCGCGTCGCGAGCAGGCCGTAGAAGGTTGCGCCGGTGTCGGCGGCGGTTTCGAGCATCTCGGCCACGCGCGCGGGCTGGCGATTGGCGAGATAGGCGCGCGCCGCCCAGAAACCGCCTGCGGCCTTCGACCAGTCCGCCACGCTCGTGGACCGCGCGAGCCGTTCGAAATGCCGTGCTGCGTCGGCGTAATGCTCCATGCGCCACGCGGCGAGGCCCGCATACCAGTCGGCCAGCGGCACCTGCCGCGCATGGCGGTCCGCAATCTCGTTCGCGACCTGATAGGCGCGCTCGTTGTCGTTCTCGATGAAGAAGGAACAGGCGACGCGCTCCAGCACCTTGTCGTATTCGACATCGCTGAGTGCGAGGCGCGCCGATGTCGACCGCAGGAAATTCAGCGCGTCGGCCGCCTTCTGCTCGCGCACAATCGTGCGGACGCGGGCGTCGATCTTGGCGAAGCCTTCGGAATTGATGATCTCCTCGCCATCATCCACTGAATAGGCGTTGTGCGCGGGCTGGCGGAAACGCTGCGCGGCAGGGCGTTCCGGCGCACCGGCCTTGTGCGGCTTCTTCTTCATGGCCAGCGCGTAGATCTTGTTGGCGCCCGGAATGCCCGAATAGCTGGCCATCCAGCTCTTGAGCTCGGCATATTTCGGCTTGGCGCGCGGGTCGAGATAGCGTTCCTGAAGCACGTAAGCCATCAGGCGCTTGTCGGAGAGGCTGTCCGCGATCTTGTCGGCCTTCTTCCAGTCGGCCCGCTTCTGCGCGGCAAAAATCTTGAGATAGCGCTCGCGGTCGGCGCCGCTCAGCACTTCGGGGCTCCAGATGCGAGCGCTGGCAGGCTGGGGGTCGGCGGCGGGCTTCGGTGCGGTTTCGTCGAGGCTCAGCGTGCCGAGCGTTCCGGCTGCGGCAACCGTGGGTAGAGCCGGGATGGCGACGAGGCAGCCGAAAACGAGAGCGACGGCGCCGGCAAGCCGACGGCCATACGCCCCACATGCAGCGATCCTGCCTTGCGACAGGATCGCATCGTTTTGAGACACCCCCTTATTCATGGGGAGTCATATTAGCTGTGGAGATACCCCTCACAAGCACGCATGAGTTGAATCTTTTTGCGAGTGCGAAGAGTTTTCGGCTCAATCGCGTGGCGGCAGGGAATCAATCCGCGCTTTCAGCGAAATGAGGTCGCGCCAGGCGAGCCGCTTCTGCGCGGGCTGGCGGAGCAGATAGGCCGGGTGGAAGATCGGGAGCGCCGGGATTTCGCGGGCAGGCGTGCGATAGCTCGACCAGCGGCCCCTGAGCCGCATGATGCCCGTGTCGGTGGCGAGAAGCTGCTTCGCCGAGACGCCGCCCACAAGCACCAGGATTTCCGCCCCGGACAACTCGATCTGGCGCTCGATGAAGGGCGCGCAGATGGCCTGCTCGGCGGGCGTGGGGGCGCGGTTGCCCGGCGGACGCCATGGCAGCGTGTTGGCGATATAGACCTGTGTGCGGTCGAGGCCGATCGAGGCGAGCATGCGGTCGAGAAGCTGGCCCGAACGGCCGACAAAGGGCAGGCCTTCCTGATCCTCGTCTTTCCCCGGCGCCTCGCCCACGAGCATGACGCGGGCTTTCGGGTTGCCGTCCGCGAAAACGAGGTTCTTGGCGGTATAGCGCAGCGCGCAGCCTTCGAAATTGGCGAGCGCCGCCTTCAAATCGTCGAGCGTCCGGCAACTGGCGGCCAGCGCCCTCGCGTTCGAGACGGCCTCTTTATCTTCGAGCGGGATCGTCGTGGGCGGCTGGGCGCGCAGGGGCTCCGATGTTTCAGGCGCGCTGAGGGGCGCGCGTCGCGGCTCGGCCGCCGCCATGCGTTGGGGGGCTCCGCGTTCGGCTTCGGGGGCCGCTTTCTGGGCCGGGAGCTGGTAGCGATCCACCGCATCATCGGCCAGCGCCTCGGTCACGCCGGCCTCCACATAGAAGGCAAGCAGGGCCGCCGCCTCTTCAGGCGTCAGAGGACCGGAAGGTTTCCCCAACTGCGGCATAAGGTTAAGGCTCTGCTGGATCGGATTTGAACAGGATGGGGCACAGACTAGCACGACCCTCCCGACTTGTTGACCAATCAGATACGAAGCACCATAAAGTGCCCGCATGTAGAGGCCCCGACGGTCCCAGGAGATATTGTGATGAGCGAACCGCTGCCCGAACGCGAATTCATGGAATACGACGTGCTCGTCGTCGGCGGCGGCCCGGCCGGCCTGTCGGCTGCGATCCGCCTGCGCCAGCTGGCGGCCGAGCAGGATTTCGACATTTCGGTCTGCCTGATCGAAAAGGGCTCCGAGGTCGGCGCGCATATTCTTTCCGGCGCCGTCATCGATCCGATCGGCCTCAACAAGCTGATCCCCGACTGGAAGGAACAGGGCGCCCCCATCGACACGCCCGTGACCTCCGACCATTTCATCGTTCTGGGGCCGTCCGGCAGCCTGAGCATTCCGAGCTTCCTCTACCCGCCGTTGATGAACAATCACGGCAACTACATCGTCAGCCTCGCCAGCGTCTCGCGCTGGCTTGCGACGAAGGCGGAAGAACTCGGCGTCGAGATCTATCCGGGCTTCGCGGGCGCAGAGGTTCTCTATAACGAGAATGGCTCCGTGCGTGGCGTTGCCACGGGCGACATGGGCGTCGGCAAGGATGGAGAGCTGAAGGATAGCTATACGCGCGGCATGGAACTGCGCGCGAAATACACGCTGTTCGCCGAAGGCGCGCGCGGCTCGCTCTCCAAGGAACTCATCCGCAAGTTCAAGCTGGACGAGGGCCGCGAACCGCAGAAGTTCGGCATCGGCCTCAAGGAACTCTGGGAGATCGACCCGGCGAAGCACAAGAAGGG
>Ga0255338_1001308_pt1 | contig 48503 bp, 50 predicted proteins | sample MeOH1_35cm_T4_19_FD_203715 | JGI IMG/M metagenome (GOLD analysis project Ga0255338, IMG submission 203715) | Sandy soil microbial communities from University of British Columbia, Vancouver, Canada - MeOH1_35cm_T4_195 | ecosystem: Engineered > Artificial ecosystem > Sand microcosm > Unclassified ...
GGATGATGAAGCCCGAGATGTAGTTGCTGGCGATCTTCTGCAGGCCCAGCCCCAGGCCGACGCCAAGCGCGCCGCCAAATACCGACAGCACGGTCAGGTCGATGCCCACCAGCGACAGGCTCAGCAGCAGCGACACCAGCAGCAGCAACGCCTTGGCGATACGCGTGAGCACCACCTTGAGGTTCGCGTCCAGGCTGGCCGAGCGCATCAGCCGGTCCTCCAGCCACGAGCCGAACCACATCGCCGCCAGCACCGTCAGCAGAATCCAGACCATGGCCAGCAACGTGTTGGCCAGGCTGACGTCCTGCTTGCCGCCAATGGAGAACCGCACGGACTGCATCCAGGCGATGACGTCCGCCAGCACGCCCAGCACGTAGAGCGCCATGCCGATCCACACCACCGTGGTCAGCACCTTCTCCACCAGCACCAGCATGCCGTGCAGCTGCCCATTGCCCGACAGCACGCGCCGCAACACGTAGAACGCCACGTAAAGCGAGGTGATGCCGAACAGCGGCACCAGCGCCAGCCGCAGCACGCTGACCGATACGAACGGCGCCAGCGCGTAGCGGGCCGCCAGCACCAGCAGCCAGCCGAACAGCGGGAACACCGCCCGCTCCAGGCTCACCGCCGCAAGCCGCAGCGAGAAGCTCGACGATGCATAACGCGCCTCGAGCCGCCTGACCACCTCGCGCGCCAGCGGCCATGCCAGCCCCAGGCAGGCCGCCAGCACCCCCACTTGCCAGAAGAAGCCGGGGCCGCCCGCGTCGCGGATCAGGTCTTCGAGCAGCTTGCCAAGTACGAAATGCGAGCGCGACAGCTCGCCCAGGGCGTTCGCGGTTTCCGATGCCATGTGCGATCGGCCCCCGCTCAGCGCGTGCGTTCCAGCACCGCGGCGAAGAAGCCGTCGGTCTGGTGGATGTGCGGATACAACGCCAACATGCCGCCTTCAGCCGGCAACTGGGGCACTTCGATCTTCTGCTCGGCCAGCACCTCGGCCACGGGCACGAGGCGGAAATTCTCGTGCGTAGCCAGGAAATCGCGGATGATCGCCTCGTTTTCGGCTTCCAGCACGCTGCACGTGGCGTAGACCACGCGGCCGCCGCCCTTCACCAGCCGCGCGGCCGAATCCAGGATGGCGGTCTGCTTGGCCGTCAGCTCCAGTATCGCCTCGGGCGACTGGCGCCATTTCAGGTCAGGGTTGCGGCGCAGCGTGCCCAGGCCGCTGCACGGCGCATCCACCAGCACGCGGTCGGCCTTGCCGGCCAGACGCTTGATCTTGGTGTCGCGTTCGGAGTCGATCAGCACCGGATGCACGTTCGACAGCCCGCTGCGCGCCAGCCGCGGCTTCAGGTTGGCCAGCCGCTTCTCGGACACGTCGAAGGCGTAGAGCCGGCCCGTGGAGCGCATTGCCATGCCCAGCGCCAGCGTCTTGCCACCCGCGCCCGCGCAGAAGTCCACCACCATCTCGCCACGCTTCGGGGCCACCAGGTGGCACAGCAGTTGGCTGCCCTCGTCCTGCACTTCCACGCCGCCATTGATGAACAGCGGCAACTGGTTCAGCGCGGGCTTGCCCTTCAGGCGGATACCGGCGGGGACCATCGGCGCGGCTTCGGCAGCGATGCCGGCGGTTTCCAGTTCCGCCAGCGCGTCCTCGCGCGAGATCTTGGCCGTGTTCACGCGCAGGTCCAGCGGCGCCGGACGCAGCCAGGCATCGCCCAGCGCGGCCGTGAACGCCTCGCCATGGTGGGCCACCAGGTCGTCGTAGAGCCATTCCGGCAGATTGGCGCGCACGCGCGGCGACAGGCTCGCGCGCTCGATCGTGGTCAGCCGGTCCAGCCATTCGGCCTCGTCCGGATACAGGAACGGGCCCAGCACATCGCGTCCCAGCGTGGCGGCCAGGCCGAGCAGGCCGAGCCGGCGGGTGGCGGCGCCGGTGCCGCTTTCCGCAAACTGGCCGAATTCGACGCGTCGGCGCAACACCGCGTAGATCGCCTCGGCGATGATGCCGCGGTCCCGATGCCCGAGCTTGCTGTTCTCGCGGAAGTAGTAGCTCACCACGGCATCGGCCGGGCGCGCGAACAACAGCACCTTGCCCAGCAGGCGCTCGATGTGTTGCAGATGGAATGCCTGCAGGCCGCCGGCGCGGCCATGTGCGCCATCCACCCCTTGCGGGCGCGGCGCGGCAGGCTTGCGGATGGGGCTGCCTTTGCCCTTGCTGCCGCGCGGGCGCTGGCGATTGTCCTGGGGTGTTGCGGGATTACGACTCATTGGGAGATGCCTGCCGCCGGAGCGGAGAGGGCCAGGAACCACTGCGGTTCGGCCGGTTGAACTTGAACCACGCCGTCACGGACCTGCAGACGGTCTTCCACAAACCAGCGGACGGCGCGGGGATAAATCACATGCTCGCTGTCGAGCAAACGCGTGGCGAGCGACTCCGGTGTATCGCCAGGCAGAACATCAAGTGCCGCCTGCACCACGATCGGACCATGATCCAGCTCAGGCGTGACGAAATGGACAGTCGCCCCATGCAGCTTGACGCCGGCCTCCAGGGCCTGGCGATGGGTGTGCAGGCCCGGAAAACTGGGCAGCAGCGATGGGTGGATATTCATCATCCGGCCCGCGTAATGCTCCACGAACGCGGGCGTCAGGATGCGCATGAAACCGGCCAGCACCACGAGATCGGGCTGGTACGCGTCGATGGCATCGCGCATCGCCGCGTCGAAGCTGGCGCGATCCGGATACGGCTTGTGGTCCACCACGCCCGTGGCAATGCCGTGTTCGGCGGCGAACTGCAGGCCGCTGGCCTCGGGCCGGTTCGACAGCACCGCCGCCACGCGCGCCGGCCACCGCTCGGCCGCGCAGGCCCGGACGATGGCTTCCATGTTGCTGCCACGCCCGGAAATCAGGATCACAATATTTTTCATCGGCGCGATTCTACCAAGCTGTGGTCCAAACGCTTGCAAAGCGAGCGTATTAGGTACTTAATTCACGCGAATCCCGCCGCCCGCCCCGGCGCGCGCCAAACCGTACGCCGCATATACCCCTGTGTGATGGATTGTGACGCCTCCCCCGCTCTGATAGAGTGGGACGCTACGTCCACGCGCCACTTTGCAAGGTAGGTGACAACAAGGACGAGACGGGAAATTAGACGGGAATACGCATGTCGAACGCTGCACCGACGTTGTTGGTGGTCGATGATCATCCTATGGCCCTCTCAGGCACTACCGCGTTCCTTGCGGAAGTGATGCCCGATGTCGCGGTCCACGCGGCTGGCAGTGCCAGGGAGGCCCTCAATTCACTGAACCAGGGACTGCGTCCCGATATCGTGCTGCTCGATATCTGGCTGAACGACGGCACCGGCTTCGATGCCATGCAGACGTTCAAGACCGTGATCCCCAGCGCGCGCTTCATCTTCATGTCCGCCGAGGCCACGCCAGAGATCGTGGGCCGCGCGCGGGCGCTCTCCGCCTGCGGCTTCGTGGGCAAGCACCTCGACGCCAACGCCTTCACGGCCGCCGTGCGCAAGGTGCTGGCCGGCGATACCAGCTTTCCCTCCGACGAGGCGCTGTCCGGGCGCTCGCAGTCGTTCGGGCCGGCCCACGGCATCCCGGTCACGCCCGCCGAGCTGGGGCTGACCCCGCGCCAGGGCTCCGTGCTGGCGCTGGTGCTGGAAGGGCTGCCGAACAAGGTCATCGCCCGCAAGCTGGGCCTGACCGAGAACACGGTGAAGGAGCACGTCTCCGCCATTCTGCAACGGCTCGGCGTGCGCACGCGGATGCAGGTCATGTCGCGCATGGAGCGGTTCCGGCTACGCCAGTAAGAGACGCTATCAAAACGATTCTGGCGTCGTTGCGCGGCCTTGCCGTACCCGCATGGAGCGGTTCCGGCTACGCCAGTAATCCATCGTAGGATCTTCAAGCGAGAACGCCACCCCGAGCGGTGGCGTTTTGCATGGCGGAATGCCGGTCAGGCCGAATGCAGCCAGCGGCGCAGCAGCATGCGCAGGTTGCCCGGGTCCACGGGCTTGGGCAGCACGAAGTAGCCGGCTTCCTCGGCCGCCTGGAGCGCGGCGGACTTCAGGTCGCCCGTCAGCAGCGCGCTGCGCGCCTGGGGCTGCGTGGTCTGCCAGCGTTCCAGCAGGTCCAGCCCGTTCTCGCTGCCCGGCAGGCGCAGGTCGCAGAAGATGATGTCCGGCTTCAGCCCCTTGGCGAACAGCGCGTCGGCCTCGGCGCCGTGCGCGGCGCAGGCCACGCGGATGCCCCACGCCTCCATCAGCGCGATCCACGCCTTGCGGATCTGGCTGTCGTCGTCCACCACGAGCACGGTGCCGCGCAGGCGCTCCGGCTTGGCCTCCTGGGCCTGCACGTTGGCGCGCATGGCGCGCACGCTGGCCACGGTCTCGGCCGGCACCAGCGCCAGCGCGAACCAGAACACCGAGCCCTTGCCCGGCACCGAGCGCACGCCATAGGTGCCGCGCATCAGCCGCACGCATTCCTTGAAGATCGCCAGGCCCAGGCCCAGGCCCTGCGACGGATCGCGCTGGGGGTTATGCACCTGGTAGTACGGCGAGAAAATGTCCGGCAGGTGCTCGGGCGTGATGCCGGCGCCGGTGTCCCAGACCTCGAGCCGGATATGCTTGCGCCGCTGCCGCGCGGTCACCAGCACGCCGCCGCGCTTGGTATAGCGCAGCGCGTTCTGCACGAGGTTGAACAGCGCGCGGCGCAGCAGCACCGGCTCGGCCATCGCGTAAAGCTCGTCCGGCACGCGCGGATTCAGCGTCAGGCCCAGATCGCGCGCATCGGCGGCAAACTGGCTCATCACGTCGTGGATCAGCGAACTGAGCTCGCACGGCTCCAGCGTGGGCAGCACCTTGCGGCCCTCGAGCTTGGACAGGTCCAGCAGGGACCGGAACAGCAGGTCGATGGTCTGCGTGCCGGCCGCCACCTGCTCCACCAGCGGATGGAGCGAGCTCGACTGGTTGCGCGCGCGCAACGCCTCCACGAGCATCACCAGCGCGTGCACCGGCTGGCGCAGGTCATGGCTCGCCGCGGCCAGGAAGCGCGATTTTTCCTCGCTGGCATGGAGCGCGCGCTCTTTTTCCTCCTGGAACTGCTTGGCCAGCCGGCGGCTTTCGGCCTCCAGCTGGATGGCGCGCACCAGCGTCTGCTGCAGGTTCAGCGCATGACGCGCCAGCATCAGCGCATAGACCGCCAGCAGCAGTTGCACGTAGCCGCCGTGGCCGGGAAAGGCGAAGTCGGCCAGCAGCACATTGGGCACCAGGATCGGCACGCCGGCAAAGACCAGATTCGACGGCACCGGCGACTGCGACGTGGCACCGCCCGCCAGCACGCCCAGCGTGAGCAGGTACAGCACGCTCGAGAACACCATGGAACCGGTATACAAATGCAGCAGCGCGGAGCTGCCCCAGGTCAGGCCGGTCAGGAACGCGATGGCGCGCATGTGGTTCCACCACTTGCGCGTGTGCGCGGAACGGCTCAATTTGCCGATGTCGCGCTGGTAGCCCAGGTAGAACCAGATGCCGCCGGCGGTCAGCAGCATCATGATCGCGCACCAGATCAGCAGCGCCAGGTGGTTGGCCTCGCCCCAGAACGCGGCGGCGGTCAGCCACGGCAGCAGCACCGAGGCGGCAATGCCGGTGGGCGAGACCCGGTGCACGGTGGCCAGCAGCTTGGACCGTGTCTCGGTGTCGAGTTGTGGCCCGGGCGGGGGCAGAATCTTGTTGAGCAGCGCGTTCAAGTGGGGCCCTGGCGTATCCGAGTCGCGCATATCATGCCGCCTTTTGCGGCGCGGCGCCACGCCCGGTGGGCGGGTTGACGCACAAAATCGATGCTTGCGGGCGTGGCGGAGCCGTGCATGGCATGCCTCGCCCGCTGCACTGGCCCAATGGGACGCCAAAGCGGGGCAAGCGGCCCCATTCGCCTTATAATGCCCCCTTTCCCCAAATCGCTTCTTCCGCCGTCCTCGTGAAAGTCTTCCGCGGCCTGCCCAACGCCGAAAGCCGGGCGCCCTGCGCGCTCACCATCGGCAATTTCGACGGTGTGCATCGCGGCCACCAGTCGTTGCTCGCGCGCGCGCGCGCCGCCGCCGACGCGCGCGGCCTGCCGCTCTGCGTGATGACCTTCGAGCCGCACCCGCGCGAATTCTTCACGCCGGAACACGCCCCCACGCGCATCGCGCTGCTGCGCGACAAGCTCGACGCCCTGCGCCGCAACGGCGTGGACCGCGTGGTGGTGGAGCACTTCAACGCCCATTTTGCCGCCCAGTCGCCGCAGGCGTTCGTCGAAAACGTGCTCTGGCACGGCCTGCACGCCCGCTGGGTGCTTGTGGGCGACGACTTCCGCTTCGGCGCGCGCCGCGCCGGCGACGTGACCTTTCTGCAGGAGGCGGGCCGCCAGTTCGGCTTCGACGTCGAGCAGATGGGTTCCGTCTCGGAAGGCGGCATCCGCATTTCCAGCTCGGCCGTGCGCCAGGCGCTGGCCGATGGCAACCTCGAGCACGCCCGCCGGCTGCTGGGCCATGGCTACGCGATCAGCGGCCACGTGATCCACGGCCGCAAGCTGGGCCGCGACCTCGGCTTTCCCACGCTGAACCTCAGGATCTCGCACAAGCGGCCGGCCGTGAACGGCATCTTCGTGGTTCAGGTGCACGGGCTGGCCGACCAGCCGCTGCCCGGCGTGGCCAGCATCGGCGTGCGCCCCACCGTGGAAGATGCGGGTCGTGTGCTGCTTGAGGTACATTTACTCGACTTCAACGAGAACCTGTACGGCAAGCTGATCCGCGTGGAATTCATGAAGAAACTGCGCGACGAGGCGCGCTTCGACACGCTCGAGGCCCTGACGGCGGCCATTGCCCGCGACGCCCTGGACGCCCGCGCCTTCTTCGGACTGACCGCGCCCGCCAGCGCCGAGGCAGGCATCGGCCGGCGCGACTTCGCCACCTCCGCCACCGACCGAATTAGCTAGCGGCCGGCCGCTGCCAGACGTTGCGAGACGCCGCAGCAGCCGGGACCCGCCCCGCCTTACCCCATGAATCGCGCGCGGCGGTCAAGCCCCTGCCGCGCCCAACCGAATTGCCCCGAGAATCGAACATGTCCGAAGACAAACGCGCCAAGCCCGAGAAAAACAAGTATCCGGTGAACCTGCTGGATACCCCGTTCCCCATGCGTGGCGACCTGCCCAAGCGCGAGCCGCAGTGGGTCAGGCAGTGGCAGGAAAAGCAGCTCTACAAGAAGATCCGCGCCGCGCGCCGGGGCGCGAAGAAGTTCGTGCTGCACGATGGCCCCCCCTATGCCAACGGCGATATCCATATCGGCCACGCGGTGAACAAGGTTCTCAAGGACATGATCATCAAGGCGCGCGGCCTGACCGGGCTGGACGCCGTGTACGTGCCGGGCTGGGATTGCCATGGCATGCCGATCGAGATCCAGATCGAGAAGCAGTACGGCAAGGGCCTGCCGGTGCAGGAAGTGCAGGCCAAGGCACGCGCGTACGCCACCGAGCAGATCGCCCGTCAGAAGCAGGACTTCGAGCGGCTGGGCGTGCTGGGCGACTGGGACCACCCGTACCTGACCATGAACTTCAGCAACGAGGCCGATGAGCTGCGCGCGCTGGGCAAGATCATGGAGCGTGGATACGTGTTCCGCGGCCTGAAGCCCGTGAACTGGTGCTTCGACTGCGGCTCGGCGCTGGCCGAGGCCGAGGTGGAGTACAAGGACAAGACCGATCTCTCGATCGACGTGGGCTTTCCGTTCGCCGAGACCGACAGGCTGGCGCATGCATTCCACGTGCCGGCGGCGCAGCTGGCGGGCAAGCCGGGCTGGATCGTGATCTGGACCACCACGCCGTGGACGATCCCGAGCAACCAGGCGCTGAACATGCACCCGGAAGTGGAATACGCGCTCGTGGACACCCCGCGCGGCTTCCTGATCCTGGCCCAGGACCGCGTGGAAGAGCAACTGAAGACCTACGCGCTGCAAGGCACCGTGGTGGCCACGGCGCGCGGCGACGCGCTGTCGGAAGTCCGCTTCCACCATCCGCTGGCGAAGATGGACGCCGGCTACGCGCGCACGGCCCCGGTCTACCTGGGCGACTACGTGACCACCGATACCGGCACCGGCATCGTCCACTCGGCGCCGGCCTATGGCGTGGAAGACTTCCAGTCGTGCAAGGCGCACGGCATGCCCGATTCGGACATCATCAGCCCGGTGATGGGCGACGGCGTCTACGCCAGCACGCTGCCGCTGTTCGGCGGCCTCTCGATCTGGGACGCGAACCCGAAGATCGTGGACGTGCTGCGCGAGTCCGGCAACCTGTTCAACTCGCATAAGTACGAGCACAGCTACATGCACTGCTGGCGTCACAAGACGCCGATCATCTACCGCGCCACATCGCAGTGGTTCGCGGGCATGGACGTGGACCCGGTGGACAACGGCCCCACGCTGCGCGACAGCGCGCTGGCCGGCATCGACGCCACCGAGTTCTATCCGGCCTGGGGCAAGCAGCGCCTGCACAACATGATCGTCAACCGGCCGGACTGGACGCTTTCGCGCCAGCGCCAGTGGGGCGTGCCGATGGCGTTCTTCCTCCACAAGGAAACGGGCGCGCTGCATCCGCGCACGCCCGCGCTGCTGGAGGAAGTGGCCAGGCGCGTGGAACAGCATGGCATCGAGGCATGGCAAACGCTCGATCCAAAGGAATTGCTAGGCGACGAGGCGGAAATCTACGAGAAGAACCGCGACACGCTGGACGTGTGGTTCGACTCCGGCACCACGCACTGGACCGTGATCCGCGGCTCGCACCGCGACGACCTGTACGACCCGTCCGCCGACACGCCCGACGGCCGGCTGGCCGACCTGTACCTGGAAGGCTCCGACCAGCACCGCGGCTGGTTCCACTCGTCGCTGCTGACCGCCTCGATGCTGTACGGCAAGCCGCCGTACAAGGCGCTGCTGACCCACGGCTTCACGGTGGACGGCGAGGGTCGCAAGATGTCCAAATCGGTCGGCAACACGGTGTCGCCGCAGGACATCTCGAACAAGATGGGCGCCGAGATCATCCGCCTGTGGGTGGCTTCCACCGACTACTCCGGCGAACTGTCGATCTCGGACGAAATCCTGAAGCGCGTGGTGGAAGGCTATCGCCGGATTCGCAATACGCTGAGATTCCTGCTCGCCAACCTGACCGACTACGACCCCGCCAAGCATGCGATGCCGGCATCGGAATGGCTCGAGATCGACCGCTACGCGGTGGCGCTGACCGATCGCCTGCAGAAGGAGGTGCTGTCGCACTACCAGGCGTACGAGTTCCACCCGGTGGTGGCCAAGCTCCAGACGTTCTGCTCCGAAGACCTGGGCGGCTTCTACCTCGACGTGCTGAAGGACCGCCTGTACACCACGGCGGCCGACTCGAAGGCCCGCCGCGCCGCGCAGAACGCGCTGTACCACATCACCCAGGCCATGCTGCACTGGATGGCGCCGTTCCTGTCGTTCACGGCCGAGGAAGCGTGGCAGATCTTTGCCCACGGCACCGAGCACACCGACACCATCTTCACCAGCACGTACTACGACGTGCCGGCCGTGGACGATGCCGACGACCTGCTCCAGAAGTGGCACGAGATCCGCGCCGTGCGCGCCGAGGTGACCCGGCAACTGGAAGCGGTGCGCGTGGAGGGCGAGATCGGCTCATCGCTGCAGGCCGAGGTGACCATCGCGGCCGGCGGCCCGGTGCTGGCCGCGCTGCAGAGCCTGCACGACGACCTGCGCTTCGTGCTGCTGACCTCGGCGGCGCACGTCACGGCCGCGCCGGAAGGCGGCGACCTGCTGGTCACGGTCACGCCGTCCGTGCACGCCAAGTGCGAGCGTTGCTGGCATTACCGTGCAGATGTAGGCCATAACCCCGAACATCCCACCCTTTGCGGCCGCTGCGACAGCAACCTGTTCGGCGCCGGCGAACACAGGAGCCACGCCTGATGGCATCGTCTTCCACGCGGTCGACCCGCACCACGCCGGCCCGCAAGGGCGCCAGGAGCCGCGGCAGCGCCAACGTGACGCCATGGCTCTGGATGGCGTTCGCGCTGCTGGTGGTCATGATCGACCAGTTCTTCAAGGTCGTGATCACGCGCTCGTTCCAGTATGGCGAGTCGCGCCCGGTGACCAGCTTCTTCAATCTCGTGCTGGTCTATAACAAGGGCGCCGCGTTCAGCTTCCTGGCCGATGCCGGTGGCTGGCAGCGCTGGTTCTTCACGCTGCTGGGCGTGGCGGTGGGCGCGTTCATCATCTGGCTGCTGTACCGCCATACGGGCCAGAAGATGTTCTGCCTGGCCGTGTCGCTGATCCTGGGCGGCGCCGTGGGCAACGTGGTGGACCGCATCCTCCACGGCCACGTGATCGACTTCCTGGACTTCCATCTGCGCAACACGCATTTTCCGGCGTTCAACGTGGCCGATTGCGCCATCACGGTAGGCGCGGTGCTGCTGATCGTGGACGAATTGCGACGCGTGCGCCGGCACTGATCGCCAACCCTGTATTCAGAGAGCCCAATCATGGATCTGCGAGGCAAGCACATCGTCCTTGGCCTGAGCGGCGGCATCGCCTGCTACAAGTCGGCCGAGCTGGTGCGGCTGCTGACCAAGGCCGGCGCCACCGTGCAGGTGGCGATGACCGAGGCGGCAACGCACTTCATCACGCCGGTGACCATGCAGGCACTCTCGGGGCGGCCGGTGTTCCTGTCGCAATGGGACACCCGCATCGACAACAACATGGCGCATATCGACCTCTCGCGCGAGGCCGACGCCATCTTGATCGCGCCCGCCTCGACCGACTTCCTGGCCAAACTGGCCAACGGCCTGTGCGACGATCTGCTGGCAACGCTCTGCATCGCACGTGAATGTCCGCTGCTGGTGGCACCGGCCATGAACCGCCAGATGTGGGCCGCGGCGCCTACGCAACGCAACGCCGCGCAACTGCGCGCGGACGGCGTGGCCATCCTGGGCCCCGGCACGGGTGACCAGGCGTGCGGCGAGATTGGCGATGGCCGCATGCTGGAGCCCGAGGAGATCGTCGAAGACCTGATCGCGTTCTTCCAGCCCAAGCCGCTGGCGGGCAAGCGCGTGCTGATCACGGCCGGGCCGACGTTCGAGGCCATCGATCCGGTGCGCGGCATCACGAACCTGTCGTCGGGCAAGATGGGCTTTGCCATTGCCCGCGCCGCGCGCGAGGCCGGCGCCGAGGTGCTGCTGGTGGCCGGCCCCACCGCGCTGCCCACGCCGCGCGGCGTGGTGCGCACCGACGTGCGCAGCGCCCGGCAGATGCATGACACCGTGATGGCGCAGTTGCGCGATGTCGATATCTTCGTCGCCGTGGCGGCCGTGGCCGACTGGCGGCCCGCCGAGGTGGCGCAGCAGAAGCTCAAGAAGGCCAACGATACCGACACGCCGGTGCTGCACTTCGTCCAGAACCCGGACATCCTGGCCGCCGTGGCGGCGCGTGCCGATGCGCCCTATTGCGTGGGATTTGCCGCCGAAAGCGAGCATCTGGAGCAGTACGGCGAGCAGAAGCGCCAGCGCAAGGGCGTGCCGCTGCTGGTGGGCAACATCGGCCATCACACGTTCGGCATGGACGACAACGAGATTGTGCTCTTTGATGCCCATGGCATGACGCGGCTGCCGCGCGCCGACAAGCTCTCGCTGGCGCGCGACCTGGTGGCCGCCATCGGCCAGCGCCTGCCGCGCAAACCCGTTTAAGCCATCGCCCGGCGCGGTATCATGCCGCCTTTGTCAGCCAATTGCCCCAATTCGAACCCATGACCGCTCCCCTGAACCCCGCCGTCGAGATCAAGGTACTGGACACCCGCCTCAATGACTGGGGCCTGCCAGCCTACCAGAGCGACATGGCCGCCGCCATCGACCTGCACGCGTGCGTGGACGGCCCGGTCAGCATCGCGCCCGGCACGGCCGCCCAACTGGTGCCGGCGGGCATCGCCGTGCACATGGGCAACCCGTACATGGCCGCGACGATCGTGCCGCGCTCGGGCCTGGGCCACAAGAAGGGCCTGGTGCTGGGCAACTCGATCGGCGTGATCGATGCCGACTACCAGGGTCAGATCATGGTCAGCGTGTGGAACCGCAACGCGCCGGGCACCGAGCCGATCGTGATCCAGCCCGGCGAGCGCATCGCCCAGATGATGTTCGTGCCCGTGCTGCGTCCGGTGTTCACCACGGTGACGGAATTCTCGGCGGACACCGCCCGGGGCGCCGGCGGCTTCGGCTCCACCGGCGTCCACCACGCCAAAGCCAGCTAAGCCGTTAAGCGGCCTGCGGGCCCTGCGAGAAGATCAGCGCCACGCCGTTGGCGCTGGCGGCGGGGATCAGCGCGGCCTGCGGGCCAAGATCGGCAAAGCCGATGCCATGCGAACCCCAGTGAGCGCGCGCTTTCGCCAGATCGGCTGTCTGGAGCCGAATCGCGGCATAACCGGGGATACCACGCTGAATTTGCGGTGTGCTGGTCACATTCGCTAATGCATCGGCGGTGGTGATGACCAGTTCGGCGCCATCGATGGCAATCCGTGCGGTGTGTGCATCGGCGGCGACCAGCGTACCGGCCGTCATCTCCGCATAGCTGCGCGCCGCGTCATTCACTTTTCCGGCTTCCACGACCAAATACGCGGCCTCGATGGCTGCGGCCCCGTTGGCGTGCGTCATCCATTCCGGGCGCCATAGCAGTTCGGGCGTGCGATGCTCGCAGACGAAGTAGCGCGCGCCGGGGGCATTGTCGAGCGCAGTCACGCGGAACGTGGCCGGATGCTCCGCGCCGTCGTCAAGCCGCACCGGGCGGGAAAATTCAATTGGATCCGAGGTCTGGTAGCCGGCCGCCCGCAGGCGCGCGGCCGTGGCGAACGCGTCGCGGCTCTTGCATGACATGGCCGCGCAGCCGCCACCACGCTGCTGGGCGTCCCAGTAGTACTGGCGGCTCGGGCTCGGCGCGGTCACATGGAGCAATTCCAGGTAGTCGCGCGCCAGCATGATGCAATGGTTCTGCGATCCCAGCGTGTGATATCCGCGCGGGGTCAGCGTAAAGCCCAGCGCGCGCCAGTTGGCGGCGGCGGCGTCGAGGTCGGCGCAGACCACTACCGCGTGGTCGAACGGTTCGGGGATGGCGGCCACCTAGTCGAACTGGATATTGGCCTTGCGGGCCACGGCCTGCCACTTGTCATGCTCGTGCCGGACCAGGTTGCCGAGGTCGGCGGGCGTGCCCACGGCGATCTCGAAACCTTGCGCCGACAGCGCCTCCATGACCTTCGGCTGGCGGATGGAGCCGGCCAGCGCGTCATGCAGCCGGCTCACGGCTTCCGGCGCCATGCCGGCCGGGCCGAACACGCCGATCCACGAATACGCCTCGAAACCCTTGAAGCCCTGCTCGGCCACGGTTGGCACCTGCGGCAACTGGTGGATCCGGCTGTTGCCGGTCACGCCCAGCACCTTGATGGTCTTGGCCGCGATATGGGCCTGTACCGCCGCAAAGCTGCTGAAGAACAGGTCCACCTCGCCGGCCAGCACGGCCTGCACGGCCGGGCCGCCGCCCTTGTAGGGCACGTGGAGGAAGTGAACGCCGGCCTCAGTGGCCAGCGCCTCGGCGGCCAGCTGGTTCAGGCTGCCAATGCCCGACGAGGCATAGCGCACGCCGTTCGGCTTGGCGCGCGCCAGTTCGACGAGTTCCTTGACGTTCGACGCGCCAAGTGCCGGATTGGCGGCGATGACCAGTGGAAAGCGCACCAGTTGCGTGATCGGCGTGAAGTCCTTGAACGTGTCGTAAGGCAGGTTCTTGTACGCAAATGGATTGATCGCGTGCGTATCGAACGCCATCAGCAGGGTATTGCCGTCCGGCTTGGCCCGCGCCACGGCATTGCTGGCGATCAGCCCGCCCGCGCCCGGCTTGTTGTCCACCACCACCGTCTGGCCCAGGCCACTCTTGAGGCCGGGCTGCAACTGGCGCGCCACGATGTCCACGCTGCCGCCCGGCGGGAACGGCAATACCATCGAAATGGGACGGCCGCTGGCGGCGGCCTCGGCATGGGTCACGGCGGCGAGCGACGCCAGCGAGGCAGGCACGGCGCCCATCGGCAGCGTCTTGAGCAGCAGGCGGCGCAGCCGCGTGCGGTCGGGAGAGGACATCGGGAACTCAGTCTGAGCGGTCAGGACCGCGAAAAAAGAAAGGGGCGGCATGCCGCCGCCCCGTATTTTGCCCGATGATCGTCACTGTTGCAGGCACCGCCGCCGTTGATCGCCCAGAACTGAAACAATCGGGCCGATCAGTGCCGCCGGCCCGGCGCTGGTCAGACCTCGGCGCGCTGCTCGCTTTCCGGTGCCTCCGGCGGTTCCGGATCGGCCTCGGAGAACGTCAGCTTGATCTGGTCGGACTCGTCCAGATCCACCACCACCTTGCCGCCGGTGACCAGCTTGCCGAACAGCAGTTCGTCGGCCAGCGCCTTGCGGATCAGGTCCTGGATCAAGCGCTGCATCGGCCGCGCGCCCATCAGCGGGTCGAAGCCCTTCTTGGCCAGGAACTTGCGCAGCGTTTCGGTAAAGCTGGCTTCCACCTTCTTCTCGTGCAACTGCTCTTCCAGCTGCATCAGGAACTTGTCCACCACGCGCAGGATGATTTCCTCGTCCAGCGAGCGGAAGCTGATGGTGGCGTCCAGGCGGTTGCGGAACTCCGGCGTGAACATGCGCTTGATGTCGGCCATTTCGTCGCCCTGCTCGCGCGAACTGGTGAAACCGATCGTGGCGCGGTTCATGGTCTCCGCCCCCGCGTTCGTGGTCATGATGATGATCACGTTGCGGAAGTCGGCGCGCCGGCCGTTGTTATCGGTCAGCGAACCATGGTCCATCACCTGCAGCAGGATATTGAAGATATCCGGATGCGCCTTTTCGATCTCATCGAGCAGCAGCACGCAGTGCGGCTTCTTGGTCACGGCCTCGGTCAGCAGGCCACCCTGGTCGAAACCCACATAGCCCGGGGGCGCGCCGATCAACCGGCTGACCGCGTGGCGTTCCATGTACTCGGACATGTCGAAGCGCAGCAGTTCAATGCCCATGATGAACGCGAGCTGCTTGGCCACCTCGGTCTTGCCCACGCCCGTGGGGCCCGAGAACAGGAACGAGCCGATCGGCTTGTCGGTCTTGCCCAGGCCCGCGCGCGACATCTTGATCGCCGACGCCAGCGCCTCGATGGCCGGGTCCTGGCCGAATACCACCGACTTCAGGTCGCGCTCCAGCGTCTGCAGCTTGCTGCGGTCGTCCTGATTCACGCTCTGCGGCGGGATGCGGGCAATACGCGAGACGATGTCCTCGATCTCGCCCTTGCCAATGGTCTTCTTCTGCTTCGACTTCGGCAGGATCCGCTGGGCGGCACCCGCCTCATCGATCACATCAATGGCCTTATCCGGCAGATGGCGGTCTGTAATGAAGCGGGCCGACAGTTCCGCGGCGGCGGTCAGCGCCGCGGCCGCGTACTTGACGCCATGGTGTTCCTCGAAGCGCGATTTCAGGCCGCGCAGGATCTGCACGGTCTGATCCACCGACGGCTCGACCACGTCGATCTTCTGGAACCGGCGCGACAAGGCCGCATCTTTCTCGAAAATGCCGCGATACTCGGTGAATGTGGTTGCACCGACACATTTGAGCGCACCCGACGACAGCGCCGGCTTGAGCAGGTTGCTGGCATCCAGCGTGCCGCCCGACGCGGCGCCCGCGCCAATCAGCGTATGGATCTCGTCGATGAACAGGATTGCGTTCGGATTGTCCTTGAGCGACTTCAGCACGCCCTTGAGACGCTGCTCAAAATCGCCCCGATACTTGGTGCCGGCCAGCAGCGCGCCCATGTCCAGCGAGTACACGACGGCCTTTTCCAGAATGTCGGGCACTTCGTTCTTAGTGATGCGCCACGCCAGGCCCTCGGCGATGGCGGTCTTGCCCACGCCGGCCTCGCCCACGAGCAGCGGATTGTTCTTGCGCCGGCGGCACAGCACCTGCACCACGCGCTCCACCTCGGCATCGCGGCCGATCAGCGGATCGATCTTGCCGGCCTTGGCCAGCGCATTCAGGTTCTGGGTGTATTGCTCGAGCGGGCTCTCCTTGCCATCGCCGCCCTCGCCCTCGGCATTGCCCTCGCCGTGCTTGGCCGGCTCGGACTGGTCCTTGCGGATGCCGTGGCTGATGAAGTTGACCACATCGAGGCGCGTCACGCCCTGCTGTTGCAGGTAGTAGACCGCATGAGAGTCCTTTTCGCCGAAGATAGCGACCAGCACATTGGCGCCGGTGACTTCCTTCTTGCCGTTGGACGTGGACTGCACGTGCATGATGGCGCGCTGGATCACACGCTGGAAACCCAGCGTGGGTTGCGTGTCCACCTCGTCCGAGCCGGGTACGACCGGCGTGTTGTCGGCAATGAAGTTCTTCAGGCTGGTGCGCAAGTCCTCGATGTTGGCTGCGCACGCGCGCAGCACTTCGGCTGCCGTCGGGTTGTCGAGCAGTGCCAGCAGCAGATGTTCCACGGTAATGAACTCGTGGCGCGCCTGGCGGGCCTCGACAAAAGCCATGTGCAGGCTGACTTCCAATTCTTGCGCAATCATGCTTCCTCCATCACGCACTGCAACGGGTGGCCCGCCTGCCGCGCATGGGTTGATACAAGCTCGACCTTGGTCGCCGCGATATCCCGCGTGTAGATACCGCAAACGCCCTTGCCTTCCCGGTGGACCGTGAGCATGATCTGCGTCGCGGTTTCCCGGTCCCTGCTGAAATACTGCTGCAGGATCATCACGACGAACTCCATCGGTGTGTAGTCGTCGTTGAGCAGGACCACCTTGTACATCGCCGGAGGTTTGAGCTGCTGCTCCTTCCGCTCGATGACGGTGCCTGTCTCGCGTTGTGGGGTATTCGCCAGCCGTGTCGCCATGGCTTTATTCTAACCCTTACTCACAAGTCTGCAATTTGGGGAAATGGCCACGTATTCAAGAGCCACTCCTTCGGAAAGTTCGAACGTATCCGACCGCACGGAAATCCCGCAACCGGCGTTCGGCGCACGTTAGTGGTGCATGGGTGCCCGTCTCCCGGGCGGCCGACGCACCACGGCGACAAAGGTACCATCCCGCGCCGTTTCAATCCCGCCACACCCTACGTGCAGTGGGGAATCTGCCAGCTTGACAGTGTGGTGGTTTGCCAGAAAAATCGATCGCACATTCAGGCACGGCCGGCGAGCCAAGCGTATAAGGCCGGCCTGGATGATTCCGTGAGCAGGGAGGCCCACGACCCGCGCCGGCAAGGCATTTTCCCCGGATTATCAGGGGGTTCCGAATGTCGCGCTGCGCGCATCCTCACGACCCGGCGATTCCGCCGGCCGCGTCCGACAGGACCGGTCCGGCGGGGCCTCCGATGTCATGCGGCAGGCCATAGGTTTCCCCGCTTGAAATCTGTTTTTTCGTTGGGGGAGTTTATGGCAAGCGGTATCGTCAAATGGTTCAATGACGCCAAGGGTTTCGGATTCATCAAGCCGGACGATGGCGAGGAAGAACTGTTTGCGCACTTTTCGGCCATCCAGATGTCGGGCTTCAAGACGCTGAAGGAAGGCCAGCGCGTGGTGTTCGAGGTGGTGCAGGGCCCCAAGGGGAAACAGGCCACGAACATCCAGGACGCTCAGTAAAGTCGCGCCGCGACCGCACCGGACGCAGAGCCGCGGCGGTCAACCGGATGCGGGGGGACGCCTCCCCCGGGAACGGGATCCCGTGCCACGCTGGCCCGCCAGCCGGGGCACACTGTACAAGCGGTACGCCACGCATCCGACAAGACGCCCGGTGAGAACCGGGCGTCTTGCTTTGTGCGGCGGTCCCCCAACGCGGATAAGCCGACCGGCCGGTCAGTCGATCCAGCCGTCGATCTTCAGCCCGCTGGCCAGTTCGGCGGCCTCGCGGCTGACCTTGCGGACCGATTCCCCGAAGCTCCAGACATGCCCTTCCGGGTCGCGCGCGGCATAGACCCGGTCGCCGTAGAACTGGTCTTCCGGCTCGCGCACGATCACCGCGCCGGCCGCGCGGGCCCGTTCGCAATGGGCATCGAGCCCGTCGGGCATGTGCACGTGCACGGCCTGCGTGTTCTTGCCGCCGATGGATGCCGGGCTGGCCGTATAGTCGGCCCATTCGCTGCCCACCATCAGGTAGCTGCCGCGATAGCGCATTTCCGAATGGACGAGATTGCCTGCCTTGTCAGTAATCACCATCACGCGCTCGAAACCAAACGCGCGTTCGAGCCAGTCGAGCGCGGCCAGCGGGTCCTTGTAGAACAGCGCGGCCCCGAGGGCCGTGCGGCGGAACGGGTCATCCATCTTGTTCTCCTCGTAGAACCTCCAGTTTTGATGTTGTAGCGGACGGGCTGGCCGATAAGCAAGGCTTTTGGATTCGGCCGGCCGGGATCCGGACGACGACGGATTGCTCAGGAAGCAGCGTCACGGAACAGCGCACCCGGATCAACATAGAACATGCGCAACCAGCCTTGCGTGGTCGTGCTAAAGCGCCACGGCAACGGCACGATCCCCATAACGGAGTAGTGAAGGTGCGGCGGCTTGCCGACCGCGTTCCCGGTTGTGCCAACCTTGCCGATCCGTTCTCCCCGGGATACAAACCATGGCAGGCTGGCGGTTCCGTCGGCAAGATGCGCGTAATAGTGGATACGCCATTTTGGGCCGAGAACTGCAACGATATTGCCCCCCAGGCGAAGTTGCCCCTGGTAGAGGACCAGGCCCGGCGTCGCAGAAAGCACATCGACGCCCGCTTGCGCGAATATGTCGATACCCTTGTGCACACCGGCCGCGCCCCATGGCTCGTACCAGAACGACTTCGGATGCCAGTCACGGGTGCGTGCCCCACTTACCGGGATCATCGGCGTCTCGGGTACGGCGAAGCCGGCAACCGCCAGCAACAAGGCGGCCACTACAAAGACATAGCGCCATGCCCGACGCGTATTTTGCTTGTTCATTTTGGAATAGGGCCGGGGTAGCAAGGGTGCGGGCAACGCGGATTGAGATTAATGGTTAGCGTGTTGACGTTATCAGCGCCCGGCGCCATTGAAGGCCTTGAACTTCTTCACGTCTGCCACCTTGTAGCGGAGTTTCAGCGTGGATCCTTTAGATGATGGAATTCGGCCCACAAAGGCCGATCTCACAAACGCGGCACTGCCGTTGCCGTTGCTTTCCATCACGCACACGTATTGGCGCTCACGTTGGCGCAGCACTGCATAAGCCGCAAGGCCCGGCTCAGTAACTCTCGTTGGCTGGAACCTTCCCACGGCAACCGCCCGCATAATGTAGCCACGATGTGGACCGACGAAGACGTAGTCTTTATTCCCCTGCTTGCTCGTTGCATAGCCAATCCGAAGCTTGTTGCTATCACTGGCAGGTATGAATAACTGATATCCGGGCGCCGTAACATCATCTATCAGTTGCGCACCGCCTTCAATTCTTGCAATGGAAATCGAAGCGTCAGTCGATTTATCAAATAATAGACAACTATCGATGACCGCCTCGGGTACTCGTTCTGCATGCGCGGAAACCGAGAGCACGAGAAGGAATGATAAAACGACGGGGCGTATCATTTGTACTCCTTCGCGCGGGTGACCGTGGCCCAATCCCGACCATAACGCCAGAAAATCGTGCCCCCCACACCTGCGGAAGACTCGTAGACCCAGGAATATCGGCCAATCTCTTCCTGTACAATCTTCACGTGCCCGTCCACCTTCTTCTTGACGGTCTTGTACAGAATCCTTGTCTTCCCTGAGTCGCTGATTCCGTAAATATTATGAGCAGGGTCGGTGATATGGATTCCGGACCTCACCTTCGCATGATTCTTATAGTTTGACTTGATGTCCGCTCCGTCCCAAAAATACGCGCCATTCGAGTAGTCAGTGCCTCCAGAAAAGGCATTTCTTGCAGCTTTGACTGCATTAGACATGGCCGGACTCTTTTCAATGCCCTTCTCCGTGGCCTTCATTAGCATAGCGTAACGCGCGTTGCCGTCCGTTCTTACAAACGAGAAATTCTTGTCCTTCGATGTGAAGGCGTCGATGGTCGAATAGCGGCGGGCTTTTATTTGGCGAACCATGACGCTCGCCAGCGCAGCCATCTCTTCATACTTATCTTGCGTCGAAGATTCGCCGTAGGCAATGGCCGCCAGCAAGCGCACTTCAGAAGTCAGCTTTGAAGTTTCCGTCATGCTCGTGTTTCTCCTTTCTTGTCCAGCCACATGACAATACTCATCGAGACACCGCCGCGCACCGTTACACTTGTCCCCTCGCTGAATGGGGCATCCCGGCTAATTTGCTGGCCATCAACGAACAGATCATAGCGAAAGCCGGACACCGGCTCCCCGGTGTCGGCATCAACAAGTTCGTAATACTGCTCAATGATTTGATTATCATGACTTGCCACGTCTGTATTGGCTGTAGCCGCCGACGAGAGCGGCGGCGGTGCATGGCGGCCCCCGCGATTTACTTCAATCGTGAAATTGGTTTGCGAGTGTACGACTATTGGGCGGGTAGGACACTTGCAATGGACGCGCGCACCGCTCACCAGAATCTGCTTGCCCCGTATATCAAAGGCCGGGTAACAGTCGTTCATCACAGCCCCGCCAGCCTTGCAGGCCGGACAGGTTGCATAGTCACCTTCGACACCCACCTTCACACCATGGTGGAACATGGTCTCACCGGTAGCGATGAGTACGCCGTTTGTGCTGGTCGCGTCTCCGTTCCGAAGTGCATAGCGAGTATCAGGCATTACGCTTCCTTATTGTCTGGGTCAGGGTAAGAGATATCGATACGGACGAAATGCCATTGCGCCGCATTGAAGTCGTACATCGCCATCTGGTTAATTGTCCAGGCAGTCTTCCTTCCGGGACATGCTTTGCATCACAGCGTGCCTCGCGAGGATGCGCCGATAGGCCCCCACATCCTCCTTTTTGCGCTGAGCTGCAACGCCAATCAATGAGACGAGTCTGAAAAGCGTTCCGGATGCGTTCGGAATTCACGAAAACTCCGCGAGCCAATGAAAAAAACCCCGGCAGCCTTCCGGCCACCGGGGTTCTGTCTACAGATTGGGCCGACGAGACCCGATCCGTCCTCACATATTATCGATCATCACCTGCCCAAACCCGGAACACGACACCTGCGTCGCCCCTTCCAGCAGCCGTGCGAAGTCATACGTCACCTTCTTCGACTGGATCGATTTCTCCATCGACGCGATAATCAGGTCGGCCGCCTCCGTCCAGCCCATGTGCCGCAGCATCATTTCCGCCGACAGGATTTCCGAGCCCGGATTCACATAATCCTTGCCCGCATACTTCGGCGCCGTGCCGTGCGTGGCTTCGAACATCGCCACGGTGTCAGACATATTCGCACCCGGCGCAATGCCGATGCCACCCACCTGCGCCGCCAGCGCGTCGGAGATATAGTCGCCATTCAGGTTCAGCGTGGCAATCACCGAATATTCGGCCGGACGCAGCAGGATCTGCTGCAGGAACGCGTCGGCAATCGCGTCCTTGATAAGGATGTCCTTGCCCGTCTTCGGATTCTTCAGCTTGCACCACGGGCCACCATCCACCAGCTCCGCGCCGAATTCATTGAGCGCCAGCTCGTAGCCCCAGTCACGGAAGCCACCCTCGGTGAACTTCATGATGTTGCCCTTGTGCACCAGCGTGACCGACGGCTTGTCGTTGTCAATCGCGTACTGGATCGCCTTGCGCACCAGGCGCTGCGTGCCCTCGCGCGAGACCGGCTTGATGCCGATGCCCGAGGTCTCGGGGAATCGGATTTTCTTCACGCCCATCTCTTCCTGCAGGAACTTGATCAGCTTCTTCGCGCTGTCGCTGCCAGATTCCCATTCGATGCCGGCATAGATGTCTTCCGAGTTTTCACGGAAGATCACCATGTCGATCTTCTCCGGCTGGCGCACCGGCGAGGGCACGCCCTTGAAGTAGCGCACCGGCCGCAGGCAGACATACAGGTCCAGCTGCTGGCGCATCGCCACGTTCAGCGAGCGGATGCCGCCGCCCACCGGCGTGGTCAGCGGGCCCTTGATGGACACCACGTAGTCCTTCACCGCGGCCAGCGTCTCGTCCGGCAGCCAAACGTCCGGGCCGTAGATGCGGGTCGATTTTTCGCCGGCGAAGACCTCCATCCAGGCCACCTTGCGCTTGCCGCCGTAGGCTTTCTCCACGGCCGCGTCCACCACCTTGATCATGACCGGCGTGATATCCACGCCCGTGCCGTCGCCCTCGATATACGGAATGATGGGATTGTCCGGCACGTTGAGCGAGGAGTCGGCGTTGACCGTGATCTTCTCGCCTGCCGGGATCTTGATGTGCTGGTACATGAACGTCTCCACTAGCGGGGGTTGGGTCCGTTGCCCGGCCAATGCCCGGCAACGCAATGCGAGACTGCCGCGCAGCATTGTAGCGATCGGCCATGTCACGCCGCGCGGTCTGCATGCGAGGATGTCAAATGAGTCTTATATAAGACATAAGACTTACCTTACATTATGCAGCATAGCCTTGCGATTCGCCAAATCGGACAACCCTTTCGCCCTCCTGCGCCCGGTCGCGGCTGGCTCGGGCATACTTCGCGCCCATGACCCTGATCGCCCTCAACAAGCCGTTCAATATGATGAGCCAGTTCTCCGCGCATCCCACGCGGGCTACGCTGGCCGACTGCGTGCGCGTGCCCGGCGTGTATCCCGCCGGACGGCTCGACGCCGACAGCGAGGGCCTGCTGCTGCTGACCGATGACGGCGCACTGCAGGCGCGCATCGCCGACCCGCATCACAAACTGGCCAAGACCTACCTGGCCCAGGTGGAAGGCGTGCCCGACGCCGCCGCGCTGGCCGCGCTGGCCGCCGGGGTGGATCTTGGCGATTTCCGCACGCTGCCGGCCGCCGCGCGCGTGGTGGCCGAGCCCGGCTGGCTTTGGACGCGCGATCCGCCGATTCGCTTCCGGGCGGCCATTCCCACGACCTGGATCGAACTGCAGATTCGCGAGGGCAAGAACCGCCAGGTCAGGCGGATGACGGCCGCCGTGGGGTTTCCCACGCTGCGGCTGGTGCGCGTGGGCATCGGCAACCTGGCCTTGCCCCAACTGGGGCTGGCGCCAGGCGCGTGGTGCGAAATCGACCCCGCCGCGCTCGGCCTTTCCCGGCAGGCACCCCGGCCTCCGGTAAGGCGCCGTTACAAATCGTGACAACAGTGGCGTCAACGCCGCCATCGCGCTTCCCGTTTTGGAGGACAGACACGTCAACGACGGGTCAATTTCCCTCCCGCAGAACTCACTTTGAGGTACTCGCAATGAAAAAACTGATCGCTGCTCTGGTTGTCGGCCTGTTTGCTACCGGCGCCTTCGCCCAAACTGCCACCCCTGCGACGCCTGCGACCCCTGCGACGCCTGCCGCCCCGGCCGCCAGCGCTGCCGCACCGGCCGCCAAGGAAACCAAGGAAGCCACCAAGCCTGCGAAGACCACCAGCAAGAAGAAGACCACGAAGCACGCCTCCAGCAAGAAGGCAGCTTCGGCTCCCGCCGCCCAGTAACGGACGGCGATGCGGCGGCCCGGCGAGAAGCCAGGCGCGCCGCCGCTCAGGAAGGCAGGTCCGCCTCATGCGGCCTGCCTTTTTTCATGCGTACGGGGTATCCGCGCAGGCCGGACCGCGCTGCGCTATGCTCTCGGCTGCGGTCGATTGACCTCCCAACTCCTCTCCCACGCCATGCAACTCGTGCCCAAGATCCTGCTGGCCGCCGGCGCCGCCATGCTGACGACCCTCGCCCAGGCGCAACCCGCGCAGTCCGCGCTGCCCGTGATTCCGCTGACGGCCGGCATGTATGCCATCCAGGCCGAACTGGCGGCCTCGCCCGAGGCACGCGAGCGCGGCCTGATGTATCGCAGATCCATGCCCGCCAACGCCGGCATGCTGTTCGTCTTCGACGAGCGCGCCGGCCACTGCTTCTGGATGAAGAACACGAACCTGCCGCTCTCCATCGCCTTCCTGGCCGATGACGGCAGCATCGTGAACATCGAGGACATGGCCCCGCAGACCGAGGACAACCACTGCCCGCGCGCGGCCGTGCGCTACGCGCTGGAGATGAACAAGGGATGGTTTGCGCAGAAGGGCATCAAGCCCGGCGCGAAGATCGGCGGCCTGCCGCAGCCGCGGCAGCCGCAGTAAGCGCGGCAGCGCCCGTCCGCGTCAGTCGCGGAAGTTGTTGAAGTCCAGCGGCGCCTCGGAAACATCCTTGCGCAGCAGCGCGATCACGGCCTGCAGGTCATCGCGCTTGGTGCCGGACACGCGCACGGCATCGCCCTGGATGCTGGCCTGCACCTTGATCTTGCTGTCCTTGATCATGCGCACGATCTTCTTGGCCAGGTCGCCGGTCACGCCCTTCTTGATGGTGATGACCTGCTTGACCTTGTCGCCCCCGATCTTCTCGGTCTTGCCATGGTCCAGGAAGCGCACGTCCACGTTGCGCCTGGCCATCTTGTTGATCAGCACGTCCTTGACCTGGCCGAGCTTGAAGTCGTCGTCGGCGAATGCGGTCAGTTCCCCCTCCTTCTGCTCCACGCGGGCGTCGGAGCCCTTGAAGTCGAAGCGCGTGGAGATCTCCTTGTTGGCTTGCTCCACGGCGTTCTTCACTTCCACCATGTTGGCTTCACACACTACGTCAAACGACGGCATTTTCAATTCTCCTACGTATAATCGGGCCTACCCCGCAGTCCGGGTCGCCCGCCGCGGCGGCCGCAATCCCTTCCCTTGATGGCAGATTTCCACGAATTCTATCCCCTGCGCCGGCACAATACATTCGGTTTCGACGTCCGCGCGCGGCTGGCCGCCCATATCCACACCGAGGCCGACCTGCTGGCCGCGCTGGCCGACCCGCGCGCGCAGGGGCTGCCGCTGGTGGTGCTGGGCGGCGGCAGCAACGTGGTGCTGACCGGCGACCTGGACGCGCTGGTGCTGCTGATGGAGATCCCCGGCTACCAGGTGGCCGACGGCGGCGCCAACTGGCTGGTCACCGCGGGTGCCGGCGAGAACTGGCACGCGCTGGTGTGCCGCACCATCGACGACGGCCTGCCGGGCCTCGAAAACCTGGCCCTGATCCCCGGCACGGCCGGCGCGGCGCCGATCCAGAACATCGGCGCCTACGGCGTGGAGCTGCGCGAGCGGTTTGCCAGCCTGCGCGCCTACGACCGCCAGACTGGCGCATTCGTCACCCTGGACCTCGACCAGTGCGCTTTCGGCTACCGCGACAGCCTGTTCAAGCGCGAAGGCCGCGACCGCTACCTGATCACGGCCGTGACGCTGCGCCTGCCCAAGGCGTGGGCGCCGACGCTGCACTACGGCGAACTGGCGCGCGAACTGGAAGGCGGTTCGGGCGAGGACAGCCCACCCGATGCCGCCCGCATTCGCGACGCCGTGGTCGCCATTCGCTCGCGCAAGCTGCCGGACCCCGCCCAGCTGGGCAATGCTGGCAGTTTCTTCAAGAATCCGGTGGTTGACGCCACGCTGCGCAACGCGCTGCTGGCCGACCATCCCACGCTGGTCAGCTATCCACAGCCCGACGGCGGCTACAAGCTGGCAGCCGGCTGGCTGATCGATCAATGCGGATTCAAGGGTGTCGATGACGGCCCGGTGGGCGTCTATGGCAAGCAGGCGCTGGTACTGGTGCACCACGGCGGCGGCACAGGACGCGCGCTGCTGAAGCTGGCGGACCGCATCGCCGATACGGTCCAGGCGCGCTTTGGCGTGCGGATCGAGCCGGAGCCGGTGATCCTGTAAGAGGCACTATCAAAACGAAGCGCAGCGGTTCTGGCTAGGCGCGCGGCCGCAGACAGTACAAGTGGTACGGCAAGGCCGCGCAACGACGCCAGAATCGTTTTTATAGCGCCTCCCCCAAAGCCCCGGGCGGGTTACGCGAAGTGGCAGACGTAGTCGAGCGTCTCGGTCACCTCGATGTCGAAGTTGCTGTTGCCCGGCACGCTGAACTGCTGGCCGGCGCCGTAGGTCTTCCATTCCTCCGAACCGGCCAGGCGCACGCGGCAGCTGCCGCCGTTGATCTCCATGATCTCGGGCGCGCCGGTGTTGAAGTTCAGCGTGGCCGGAAAGATCACGCCCAGCGTCTTGCGGGTGCCATCGGCAAACAGCACCGTGTGGCTGACGCACTTGCCGTCGAAGTACAGGTTGGCCTTCTTGACCACGGACACGTTGTCGAACTGACTCATTGCTCACTCTCCTCGGGGATTTTGGTAACGAAACGGGCAGACGTAAAAAGGGGCCGTCACGGCCCCTTTTTCCAGGCTTCGCGGCGCGCTCAGTAACGGCCGCAGAGCAGGTATTCCATCAGCGCCTTCTGCACGTGCAGGCGGTTCTCGGCCTCGTCCCAGACCACGCTGCGCGGGCCGTCGATCACCGCCGCTTCCACTTCCTCGCCACGGTGCGCGGGCAGGCAGTGCATGAACAGCGCGTCGCCGGTGGCGCGGTCCATCATCGCGGTGGTCACCATCCAGTCCTTGAACGCCCGCTTGCGCGCGTCGTTCTCGGCCTCGAAGCCCATGCTGGTCCACACGTCCGTGGTCACCAGGTGCGCGCCCTGGCACGCCTGGAGCGGGTTGTCGAACACCTTGACCAGCCCGGCGGCTGTGGCCGGCACCATGGCCGGATCGAGCTGGTAGCCCGGCGGCGCCGAGAAATGGAACGTGAAGCCCAGCCGCTCGGCGGCCTGGATCCAGGTATAGGCCATGTTGTTGGCGTCGCCGATCCACGCCACGACCTTGCCGGCGATGCTGCCGCGCTGCTCGATGTACGTGAAGATATCGGCCAGCACCTGGCACGGGTGGTATTCGTTGGTGAGCCCGTTGATGACCGGCACGCGCGAGGGCGCGGCAAAGCGTTCCAGGATCTCCTGCCCGAACGTGCGGATCATGATGATGTCCACCATGCGGGAGATCACCTGCGCGGCATCCTCGATCGGCTCGCCACGGCCCAGCTGGGAATCGCGCGTGTTCAGGAAGACCGCGTGGCCGCCCAGCTGGTGGATGCCGGCTTCGAACGAGAGCCGCGTGCGCGTGGAACTCTTCTCGAAGATCATGGCCAGCGTGCGGTCGTGCAGCGGGTGCCAAGTCTCGTAGTTCTTGAACTTGGCCTTGAGGATCCGTGCGCGGTCCAGCAGGTATTCGTACTCTTCGGGTCCGAGGTCGCTGAACTGGAGGTAATGCTTGATCGGGGTTGGGCTCATAAAACAAAGAAGGCAGCTCGCCATGGACACGGGGCCCGGATGCCAAAAGTGGCAGTCCTTGAGGGCTGAAGCGTGTCGCGGAGCCGCCTTTCGCGTCGCTTACGCAATGTAGTTGCAAGAATCATAAGGGATTATTTCGGCTTTGGCGAGTGTGTCAGAAGTGTGCCAAAACCCGCTGCGCATGCTGGCTGACAGCTTGCCGACAGGATTCGCCCCTATGCGCAGGTCTTATATAAGATATAATACTGGCTGATTCACGCGGGGCCCGGCATACCCATGCCACGCCCGCCACCGGCATCATAAGTGCCCCCGCAGACGTCAACGCCCCGCTCTCTCATCCGGATGCGTGCGAACCAATCGCCGGCCGGATGCGTCAAACGGGCGCCCGTCCAGCGGGTTTACCGTCGAGTCACCGTCTGATCCCCCGCAGTCCCATGACCACCCGCAACGTTCGCGAATACTTCATCCAAGGCATCACCAAGGAAGGCAAGACCTTTCGACCGAGCGACTGGGCGGAGCGGCTGTGCGGCGTCATGGCGCAATTCCGCCCCGAGGGCGATAGCGGCGACCCCCGCCTGACCTACTCGCCGTACGTGCGGCCCGTGATCGTCAGTGGCGTGAAGAACGTGGTCGTGGACACGCGCCTGCGCGACATCGAACCCAAGGCGCTGGATTTCGTGCTGAATTTTGCCCGCGACAACAACCTGCAGGTGGTGGAAGCCTGCTTCCTGAAGGACCACTAGCGATCAGCCGGCCGGTTGCATCCGGCCAGCCGGCGCGGCAAAACAAAAAAGCTCGTCGCGATGACGAGCTTTTTTCGTGCCGGATGCATCACCCGACGTACCGCCAGGCCACCGGAGTGGCCCGTGCCGCTATCAGGCAGCCATCGACTTGATGGCAGCCGACAGGCGCGACTTGTGACGTGCAGCCTTGTTCTTGTGCACGATCTTCTTGTCGGCGATGCTGTCGATCACCGTTTGCGACTGCTTGAAGATCTCGGCCGCGGCGGCCTTGTCGCCAGCGTTGATGGCCTTGCGAACAGCCTTGACGGCGGTGCGCAGGCGCGAACGCAGGCTGGAGTTGTGAGCGTTCTGGGCGACGGCTTGACGCGCGCGCTTGCGGGCTTGTGCGGAATTTGCCATGTAATCTCTTCCTGAATTCAGAATGCGCGCCCGGGGCGACGCAATAATTTGGGACGCAACACTTAAGTCACATCGTGCGACCCGGGATGCTCTGGCACACGAATCCGGAACGCGACTGTCCTTGCGAATCGGCGATTATACACACATGCCGGTGGCCTGGGCAAGGCCGATGCGTTCTTGCCGCATCAAAGCGGTCGCTGGCGGCCCGATCCGTATAATAGCCGCCACATTCCTCCCGGCTCGCGCGTCGCGCGTGGCGCCACAGCCACTTTACCGTCCATCTTGAACCTGCTCAAAGCGCTCGCCACCATCAGCAGCCTGACGATGCTCTCGCGCGTCACGGGCCTGGTGCGCGAAATCCTGATTGCCCGGGCGTTCGGCGCCTCGGACATGACCGACGCCTTCAACGTGGCGTTCCGCATCCCCAACCTGCTGCGCCGTATCTTCGCCGAAGGCGCGTTCTCGCAGGCGTTCGTGCCCATCCTGAACGAGTACCACGGCAGGCGCGGGCCCGAAGAGACCCATCACCTGATCGACGCCGTGGCCACCGTGATGGCCTGGGTGCTGGTGGCGGTGTCTGTGCTGGGCGTGATCGGCGCCCCGGTGGTCATGACCGTGGTGGCCACCGGCTTCCGGGGCGATTCCGAGACCTATAACGCCGCCGTCTTCATGACGCGTGTGATGTTTCCGTACATCGGGCTGATCTCGATGGTGGCGCTGGCGTCGGGCATCCTCAACACCTGGCGCAACTTTGCGGTGCCGGCGTTCACGCCGGTGCTGCTGAACCTGTGCCTGATCGCGGCCGCGCTGTTCGTCGGCCCGCACATGAGCCAGCCGATCTACGCGCAGGCGTGGGGCGTGCTGGCCGGCGGCGTGCTGCAACTGGCCATCCAGGTGCCGGCGCTGCGCAAGCTCGGCGTCATGCCGCGCCTGACGGTCAACGTGCGCGCCGCGTGGTCGGACCCCGGCGTGCGCCGCGTGATCCGGCAGATGCTGCCGGCGCTGCTGGCCGTGTCCGTGGCCCAGATCAGCCTGATCATCAACACCAACATCGCCTCGCACCTGGCCGCCGGCAGCGTCTCGTACCTGACCTATGCGGACCGCCTGATGGAATTCCCCACGGCGCTGCTGGGCGTGGCGCTGGGCACCATCCTGCTGCCGAGCCTGTCGAAGGCCAGCGCCGCCGATGACCGCGAGGAATACTCGGGCCTGCTGGACTGGGGCCTGCGGCTGACGTTCCTGCTGGCCGTGCCGTGCGCGGTGGGCCTGTTCGTGTTCGGCACGCCGCTCACCGCCGTGCTGTTCCACTATGGCAAGTTCGACGCCCACGCGGTGGAGATGACGCGCCAGGCGCTGGTCTCTTACGGCACGGGCCTGCTGGGCCTCATCCTGATCAAGATCCTGACGCCGGGCTTCTACGCGCGGCAGGACATCCGCACGCCGGTCAAGATCGCGCTGCTGGTGCTGGCCATCACGCAGGCATCCAACTACGTGTTCGTGCCGATGCTGGGCCACGCCGGGCTGGCGCTGTCGATCAGCTTCGGCGCCACGGTCAACGCGCTGCTGTTGTTCTTCGGCCTGCGCCGCCGCGGCTTCTACCGGCCCGCGCCGGGCTGGGGCCTGTTCCTCGCGCGGCTGCTGGCGGCCGTGATGATCCTGGCCGGCATGCTGCTCTGGTTCACCCGCAACTTCGACTGGGTGGCCCTGGGGGCCACGCCGCTCGCGCGCGTGGCGCTGATGGCGTCGTGCCTGGTACTTGCGGCGGTAGTCTACTTCGGTACACTGTGGCTGATGGGGCTGCGTTACGCGTCCTTCCGGCGCCGCGCCGGCTAGTCAGGAACCCGCAATGACATCCACGAAAGTCCTGGACTACTTCGCCAGTCTCGTGGCCGACGAGAACGGCATCCCGCTGACGGAGACTGCGCTCTCCATCGCCCAGGACGCGTACCCGGACCTGGACCTGCAAGCCGAGCTGGCCGCGCTGGACGTGCTGGCCCTGCGGCTCAAGCGGCGGATTGCCGAGGGCACCCCGGCCATCCAGCGCCTGCGGCTGCTCAACCATTTCTTCTACCGCGACCTTGGCTTCGGCGCCAACGCCAACGACTACTACGATCCGGACAATTCGTACCTGAACGTGGTGCTCAGGCAGCGCCGCGGCATCCCGATCACGCTGGCCGTGCTCTACATGGAGCTGGGGCAGCAGATCGGCCTGCCGCTCAAGGGCGTGTCGTTCCCGAGTCATTTCCTGGTGCGCATGACCATCCCGGCCGGCGAGGTCGTGCTGGACCCGCTCACCGGGGAGACGCTGTCGAAGGAGCAGTTGCAGGAGATGCTGGACCCCTACCTCGAAGGGGAAGGGATTTCGGACCCGAACCAGGTGCCGCTGGGGTTGTTCCTGCAAACGGCCAGCCACCGCGAGATCATCGCCCGCTTGCTGCGCAACCTCAAGTCGATCTATCTGCAGGAGTCGCGCTGGCAGCGGCTGCTGGCGGTGCAGAACCGCCTGGTCATCCTGTTGCCGAATTCGATCGAGGAAGTGCGCGACCGGGGCCTGGCCTATGCCAACCTGGAGTGCTTCCGGCCGGCGCTGGAGGACCTGGAAGCCTACGTCCAGGCCCGCCCCGATGCCGCCGACACCACGCAGATCCGCGACCGCATGCCGGCGCTGCGGATGATGAGCCGCAGCCTCAACTAGTTAACGAGTTAACCTGCCGTTAACTTAACGATCGGCCGGCGCGCGCGGCTTGCCGCGCACCAGCTTCCAGAGCCCGCCCAGCACCAGCGGCACCACGGCCGCGCCAATGCCCGCCAGCACGATCAGGTTCAGATACTGCTTGATGAACGGCAGATTGCCGAAGAAGTAGCCGGCGAACACCAGCCCGCAGACCCAGCCCAGCGCGCCGAGCACGTTGAACATCTGGAACCGCGCGAACGTCATCTGCGAGACCCCGGCCACGAATGGCGCAAAAGTCCGCACGATGGGGATGAAGCGCGCCATCACCAGCGTCTTGCCACCGTGGCGCTCGTAGAAATCGTGTGTCTTGCGCAGCGCATTCTGGTCCAGGAAGCGCCAGTGATGGTCGAACACCTTGGGCCCGATCCAGCTGCCCACGAGGTAGTTGACCGTATTGCCGGTGATGGCCGCCGTCAGCAACAGCCCGCTGAGCGCCCATTCGTTCATCGCCCCCGAGGCGCACATGGCGCCGGCAATGAACAGCAGCGAGTCGCCAGGCAGGAACGGCAACACCACGAGGCCGGTCTCGGCGAACACGATGGCAAACAGGATGCCGTAGACCCAGACGCCATAGTCCTGGACGAACTGCCCAAGGAATTTGTCGACATGCAGCACCATGTCGAGCAACTGCAATACGGTATCCAAACTTACCCCCTATCGAAGAAGGCCCCCATCATACAAGAGCCTGCGTGAAATATCGGGCGCGGCCGCCCTGCCGGCCCGCGCCACTGTGCCGAAAACGTGTCCAGCCGCACGTATAATCGCCGCATGCCTGCCGACGCCCTCCGTACCGCCCAGCCCGCCCGCCCGATCCGCCCGCTGCCGGACCAGCTGATCAGCCAGATCGCCGCCGGCGAAGTGGTGGAGCGGCCGGCTTCGGTGGTCAAGGAACTGCTCGAGAACGCGCTCGACGCCGGCGCCACGCAACTGGCCATCCGGCTCGAGGAAGGCGGCGTGCGCCGCATGGTCATCACGGACAACGGCTGCGGCATTCCCGCCGACGAGCTGCCCGTGGCCCTGATGCGCCACGCCACCAGCAAGATCGCCTCGCTCGATGAGCTGGAATCGGTCCTGACGCTCGGTTTCCGGGGCGAGGCGCTGGCCTCCATCGCCTCGGTCTCGCACCTGGTGCTGACCAGCCGCACGGCCGGCGCGGCCCATGCCACGCAGGTCAGCGCCGACACCGGCCACCTGCAGCCCGCGTCCGGCGGGGTAGGGACGATGGTCGATGTGCAGCACCTCTACTTCAACACGCCGGCACGCAGAAAGTTCCTCAAATCGGAACAAACCGAGCTGGGCCACTGCCTGGAGATGATCCGGCGCGTGGCGCTGGCCCGGCCCGACGTCACGATCTCGGTGCACCACAACGGCAAGCCGCTCGAGCACTGGAATGGCGGCGACGTGGCCGCGCGGACCGCGCAGGTGCTGGGCGGCGATTTCACGCGTGCGCGGCTGGCGCTGGACGAGGAAGCAGGCACGCTGCACCTGTACGGCTTTGCGGGCCTGCCCACGGCCTCGCGCGGCCGGCCGGACCAGCAGTACTTCTTCGTCAACGGCCGCTTCGTGCGCGACAAGCTGCTCAACCACGCCGTGCGCAGCGCCTACCAGGACGTGCTGCACGGCGACCGCTTCCCCTCGTACGTGCTGTGCCTGGACCTGCCGCCCGAGATGGTCGACGTGAACGTGCATCCGTCCAAGATCGAGGTGCGCTTCCGGGAATCGCGCGCGGTGCACCAGTTTGTCTACCACGCCGTGCAGCGCTGCCTGGCGCGGCAGGCGGGCGAGTTGGGCGACAGCCTGCAGACCGGGGCCGGCAATGCCAATCCCGGCAACGATGGCGGCGGCGTGCCCGGTGCCGCGCCGCAGTGGGTGAACTATTCGGCGGGCCGCCAGACCGAGCTGGGCATTGCCCAGCCGCGCCAGGCCTACCTGGGCATGGTGCGCGATGCCACCGGCGGCGGCGACACGCGGCCCTGGCAGCCGCCGCAGCAGCCGCCCGCCTGGCTGGCCGATGCCCAGGCCGCGCGGGCCGACGAGCCGCCCGGCCTGCTCGACCGTTTGCCAACGCGCGCCACATCGCCATTCGTCCAGAATGAAGCGAGCGAAGACGGTGCCGACGCCGATGCCGATCATCCGCTCGGCTACGCGGTGGCGCAGTTGCACGGTATCTACGTGCTGGCGCAGAACGCGCGCGGACTGGTGCTGGTGGACATGCACGCCGCGCACGAACGCATCCTGTACGAGCAGATCAAGACCGCGCTCGAGGCGCGCGAGCTGGCCGTGCAGCCGCTGCTGATCCCGGTCACGCTGCCCGCCAGCCCGGTGGAGATCGGCGCGGCCGAAGAGCATCAGGACACGCTGACGCTGCTGGGCTTCGACATTGCCCCGGTATCGCCCACCACGCTGGCCGTGCGCGCGATTCCCGCGCTGCTCAGGCAGGCCGATGCCGAGGCGCTGGCGCGCGACGTGCTGCGCGACCTGCAATCCTATGGCGGCTCACGCGTGCTGGCCGAGCGCCAGAACGAACTGCTGGCCACGCTGGCCTGCCACAGCGCGGTGCGCGCCAATCGCAAGCTCACGCTGGAAGAGATGAACGCGCTGCTGCGCCAGATGGAGCAGACCGAGCGTGCCGACCAGTGCAACCACGGCCGTCCCACCTGGGTGCAGCTGACCGTGGCGGAACTGGACCGGCTGTTCCTGCGCGGCCAGTAGGTTTTCGTCGATGTCCGAGTTGTCTTCCTTGCATCCACCGGTCGTCTGCCTGCTGGGCCCCACGGCGTCGGGCAAGACCGCCGCGGCGCTGGCGCTGGCCGCGCATACGCCGGTGGAAATCATCAGCCTCGATTCCGCGCTGGTCTATCGCCAGATGGACATCGGCACGGCCAAGCCCACGCCGGCCGAGCTGGCCAGCGTGCCGCACCACCTGATCGACATCATCGACCCGGCCGACAGCTATTCCGCCGCGCAATTCGTGGCCGATGCCGGGCGGCTGATCGGCGAGATCCGGGCGCGCGGCCGGGCGCCGCTGATCGTGGGCGGGACGATGCTGTACTACAAGGCGCTGACCCAGGGCCTGAACGACCTGCCGCAGGCCGACGCCGCCGTGCGCGCGGCGCTGGACGCGCTGGCCGCCGAGCGCGGCTGGCCGGCGCTGCACGCGATGCTGGCCGACGTGGACCCTGTCACCGCCGCGCGGCTGGCGCCCAACGACGCGCAACGGATTCAGCGCGCCCTGGAGATTTTCCGATTGAGCGGCCAGCCGATGTCCGCGCTGCTGGCCCGCCAGGCCGACGCGCGCACGTTCACGGGCGCCGCCGATGCCCGGTACCGCGTCATCGCGCTGGAGCCATCGGACCGCGCGGTGCTGCACGCGCGTATCTCGGAAAGATTCGATGCGATGCTGTCTGGCGGATTGATCGAGGAAGTGGAGCGGCTGCGCGCGCGCGGCGACCTGCACCTTGGCTTGCCGTCGATGCGCTGCGTGGGATATCGGCAGGTGTGGGAATACCTGGATGGCGATTGCGACCGCGCGACGATGCGCGAGCGCGGCATCGCGGCCACGCGCCAGTTATGCAAGCGGCAGCTGACATGGCTGCGCAGCACGCCGGAGCGCGTGAGCGTGGATTGCCTGGCGCCGGACTACGTGGCGCAGGTGGGACGGTTGGCGGGAATGCTGGGGTAGGCGGCGGTTCTGCTGGCGCCTGCCCTCTCCCCCGGCCCCTCTCCCGGAGGGAGAGGGGAGACAACCCACAGCAATTGAAATCGCCAACGGTTTGCTCCCCTCGCCCGCTTGCGGGAGAGGGGTCGGGGGAGAGGGCCAGCGCCTCCATTGCCGACACCCGGCCCCTCGCCGATAATCGCCATTTCGTACATCGGCTTTGCTCCTCATGACCGCCTTCGCCATCCGCCCCGCCACGCCCGCTGACAGCGCCACGCTGTTCCACCTGATTGCCGCGCTGGCCGAATACGAAAAGCTCACGCATCTGGTGGAAGCCACGCCGGAAAAAATCCAGAACGCGTTGTTCGGCGACCGCCCCCACGCCGAGGCCGTGCTCGTGGAAGTGGACACCGGCCATGGCAGGCAGGCGGTAGGGTTCGCGCTGTTCTTTCACAATTTCTCCACGTTCCTGGCCAAACCTGGCCTGTACCTGGAGGATTTGTTCGTCGAACCCGCATGGCGCGGCCATGGGTTGGGCAAGGCGCTGCTGCGCCATCTGGCCGCGATTGCGGTGGAACGCGGCTGTGGCCGCTTCGAATGGTCGGTGCTGGACTGGAACCAGCCGTCCATCGATTTCTATCAGGCAATGGGCGCCGACGTGATGCCCGACTGGCGGATCTGCCGGGTGACGGGGGATGCGTTGGCGAGGCTGGCCCTATAACGCGGGATGGATGACGCAACATCGCCGCGATCCCGCTCAATCTTGATTTGCCGCACGGCATAGTCAAATCCAGTTGACTAGAGTTGTACGCCATTCCAACCTTCGACATATAGAGGGCGTATGGCCAGGGCGGTAGCACGAAACCACGACGTGACAACAACGCGCGGCGTTGTCATTGCACTCTCTTCCACCATCTACGACATGGGCAAGCAGGTCGCACTTGATGGCGACCGCGCGACTTGCGGGAACTGTAAGGGCACCTATCCGATTTATGGCACAGGCACCGGAATGTTCGATCACGGCCGAGCCGTTGCCGTGGACGGAGACCTTGTGCTTTGCCCATGCGGCAAGAATCGCGTTATTGCCGGCGCTGACGCCACTATTTTCCTGGAAGCCAAACGCAGCGCCGTGGCCGCTCAGGCTGCAACGACCGGAGCAACTCTCGCCGCCACGGCTGACATCGACCGCGGCCACTGGATCGATTTTTCACTGCGCGACTCGGTAAATTGCGAGGGCCTGCGATGCACCGCGCATTTTGATGATGGTAGCGTCGAATCCGGGACATTTGACGGGAGCAACTCCGTGCGGTTCACTCGACGGAGCGACGCCGCCTGTATCAGGGTTGAGTTATCGCTCGCCGATAATCTGGCCTCCCCCTCAGTGACAGACGCCCTGCTGTCCGCCATCAGAGGATGATCGATGCCAGATAACGCGCTGACTCTGACTGTCGTTGAGGGTTCATTTGCTGCCGATCGTGAGCACATTCTGCGCACTGACGTCTTCGAATCGGCAAGACATTCCCTTGAATCCGCTGCCCTGTATTTTTCAGAAAATGCGATTGCTGACGCGACTGTCCGAGTGAAATATGTCGACGGCATTCGCCGGATGAGCAGGATGGTATTGGAGGAGGTAAGCGCCGGTCGCATGTCGGCCGCAGAGGGTGCTGCTTTCTGCCACAACATGCGCAATCGGATCATGGAGGCTACCCGGAAGGTAACATCGCCTCAAGGATTGGCCTTTGCGCAGGCCAAAAAAGCGGACGGTCGACGATTGGGAGCATTACTCGATCGATACGCCAATCGAATGTTCTCCAAATCGTTTGGCGCGCTGACGGAGGCACAGAAGGATCAGGCCTACTACGCGGTCATCGACGCCGCGGGGCGAAACAACGCGAAAGTGACGGCCAGGACGGCAAGGCTTCGCGTTGCAGGCAAAGTCGGCATACTTCTGACGGGTGCCCTTGCCGGCCATGCCATTGTTTCAGCCGAGGACAAGGCGACCGAGGCCGCCCGGCAGGTTACGATCCTCGAAGGCGGACTGGTCGGTGGAGCGCTTGCCGGGATGTCGGTATCCGCACTCTGCGGCCCCGGTGCGCCGATCTGCGCCATAGCGGTCCTGATCGTCGGCTCGACTACGGGTGCACTACTCACCGAAAAGGCCTACGACGTATATCTGGATGAGGTAAGGGAGTTTCGCGAATGGGGAATCCGCTGACCGACGCCGAGCGAGAGGTCATCTGGTGTGTCATGTCGGAATATTTCGTCGACAACGAAATCGACTTCCGGCATGAGGCCAGCCGCCTGAACGCATTCCCGCAGGACACCCTCAGGGAGATATTCTTCCGCGAGGTCGCCCCGGTTTGCGGACCGAACCTGATGACTCCGGCGCCGCCGATTTGGACCGGATTCGATGAGCGCTGGCTTGTACATGAGATTCGCGGCATGCTCGCGGATCGCAGCAAGTCCCACGTTACGCGCATCGCGTATGAGATCCGCGTCCTGTATTACCGATTTCGCCTTGCCGGGCTGTGGCGCAGTATCGAAACATCGCTTCGCTGAGCGCCGGCAACCGCCATGAAAAAACCGAGTCGCGCAATACGGGACTCGGTTTTATCTGACTTCATCGAAAAAACGCGGCCGCTCTCAAACCACCACGGTCTGCGCCTGGCCTTCCACGCGCTCGCGGATCTCGCCGATCTCCCAAACGGCCTCGCCCGCCGCCTGCAGGTGGCGAATCGCGCGTTCGGCGTCGGCCTTCGCCACGATCACCACCATGCCGATGCCGCAGTTGAACACGCGGTGCATCTCGGCGTCGGCCACGCGGCCCTGGGCCTGCAGCCACTGGAACAGCGGCGGCAGCGTCCAGGCGTCTTGCTGGATCACCGCCGTCACGTTGTCCGCCAGCACGCGCGGTACGTTCTCGGTCAGGCCGCCGCCAGTGATGTGGGCCATGCCCTTGACCGGCAGCGTCTCGATCAGCGACAGCAGCGGCTTCACGTAGATGCGCGTGGGCGCCATGATCGCGTCCTGCAGGCGCTGGCCGTGGAAGTCGGCATTCAGGTCCGGCCTGGCCACGTCGATGATCTTGCGCACCAGCGAGTAGCCGTTCGAGTGCGCGCCCGACGAAGCCAGGCCCAGCACCACATCGCCCGGCACAATCGTGCTGCCGTCGATGATCTTGCGCTTTTCCACCGCGCCCACCGCAAAGCCGGCCAGGTCGTATTCGCCGTCCGGGTACATGCTCGGCATCTCGGCGGTCTCGCCGCCGATCAGCGCGCAGCCGGCCAGCTCGCAACCGTGGGCAATGCCCTGGATCACGGTGGCGGCCGTGTCCACGTCCAGCTTGCCGCAGGCGAAATAGTCCAGGAAGAACAGCGGCTCGGCGCCCTGCACCAGGATGTCGTTGACGCTCATCGCCACCAGATCCTGCCCCACCGTGTCGTGGCGGTTCAGCTGGAAAGCCAGCTTGAGCTTGGTGCCCACGCCGTCGGTGCCGGACACCAGCACGGGCTCCTGGTACTTCTTGGACAGCTCGAACAGCGCGCCGAATCCGCCGATACCGGCCATCACGCCCTCGCGCATGGTGCGCTTGGCAAACGGCTTGATGCGGTCCACCAGCGCGTCGCCGGCATCGATGTCAACACCGGCGTCGCGGTAGGAAAGGCCTGCCTGGCCGGCGGTCGGGGATGCGCTCATGAGATCCTGCTTGTCTTTGACGAGTAAAGTGTGGATTACGGCGCTCGGCGGCGCCGAGGGCGGGCGCGAGTCCGTTAGAATCGCGATTTTAACGGATACAGGCTCCCGGCTACCAGTTCCGCGGCCAAGCGCCCCTGACTGACCGCCTGCCGGCCCTTCGATGAACGCACCCCTGCTCTCGCAAGACTCCAAACGTATCCTGGTCTGGCTCGTCGTGGCCGCCGGCCTGTTTGCCGCCATCGTCGCGCTGGCGCCCGTGCTCACGCCGTTCCTGTTCGCGTTCATTTTCGCGTACATCCTCACGCCTGGCGTGGACTGGCTGCAGCGCCACCGCGTGCCGCGCTTCATCGGCGTGACGCTGATGATCGGCCTGCTGGTGGTCATTATCGTGCTGCTGGTGCTGCTGCTGATTGCCGTGCTCCAGCGCGAGATCCCGCAGATCCGCGAACAGGTGCCAATCCTGTTGCAAAAGCTCAACAATGTGGTGGCGCCCCGCCTGGCGGAACTGGGCGTGCGCGTGCGCTTTGACTTTCCCGGCCTGCGCAACATGCTCCAGGACCGCTTCGCGGCCAGCCCGGAAGACCTGCTTCAGGTGCTGCTGAACTACGTCAAGGTGTCCGGCTCGGCGCTGCTCAGCGTGGCCGGCATGCTGTTCATCATTCCCATCGTCATGTTCTACCTGATGATGGACTGGCACATGGTCATGCGCCGTATCGAGCGCATGGTGCCGCGCCGCTGGGTGCCCAAGGTGCGCGAACTGTCCAATGAGACCGATGCGTTACTTTCTCAGTACCTGCGCGGCCAGATCCTCGTGATGGTGATCCTGGCGGCCATCTACTCGATTGGCCTGACCATTGCCGGCTTCGACGTGGGCGTGCCCGTGGGCGTGTTCACCGGGCTGGCCGTGTTCATCCCATATATCGGCTTCGGGCTGGGCCTGGCGCTGGCGATCGTGGCGGCGTTGCTGCAATTCGGCAACTGGTACGGAATGGGCGCGGTGGCCGTGGTATACGGGATTGGCCAGTTCGTGGAAAGCTTCTACCTGACGCCGCGCCTCGTGGGCGAGCGCATCGGGCTGCACCCGCTGGTGGTCATCTTCGCGCTGCTGGCATTCGGCCAGCTGTTCGGCTTCTTCGGCGTGCTGCTGGCATTGCCCACCTGCGCGGTGCTGCTGGTGGGGGCGCGGCAACTGCGGCGCGCCTACATGGCCAGTGATCTGTATCGAAATTGAGTCGAAACCGAGGCAGGAAGTTACGAAATCGTCATGTTTCCGCGTCATAAGCAGCTCTCGCTCGAACTGGGCAGCCCGCCGCCGTCCACCTTCGAGAACTTTTTCGTGGCTTCGAACCGCGAGCCGGTGCAGCGCCTGCGCGACCTGCCGGGCGCCATCGCCCAGGAGCACGCCAACGACCGGCTGATCTACCTGTGGGGCGAGGTCGGCTCGGGCCGCACGCACCTGCTGCACGCGGTCTGCGACGCCGCGCTGCATGCCGGCCTGAACTGCCGCTACCTGAGCCCGCACCATGCGCTGGCGGACTTCAATTTCGACCCGTCCTGCCGGCTCTATACCGTCGACGATGTGGAATTGCTCGACGAAGCCCGCCAGATTGCCGTGTTTTCGCTGTATAACGAGGTGCGCGCCCACGTGCGCACCGCCCTGGTGGTGGCAGGCGGGCTGGCGCCGCGCGCCATGCCGGTGCGTGAAGACCTGCGCACCCGGCTTGGCTGGGGCCTGGTCTACCAGGTGGCCTCGCTGTCCGATGACGACAAGATGGCCGCCCTGCTGCAGGCCGCGCGCGAGCGCGGGTTGCAGTTGTCGCCCGAAATCCCCCATTGGCTGGTCACGCGCCATTACCGCGACATGCCCAGCCTGATGGCCCTGCTGGACGCGCTGGATACCTATTCGCTCGAGCGCAAGCGCGCGGTCACGCTGCCGCTGCTGCGCGAGATGTTTGCGGAATTCCGCGAATAGATCGCGAATAAACGCCGAAGCTGGCACGAAATCCGCCCCAGGACGGTCCCGCCGCGCTGCGCGGCGCCCACCGCCATTCGTACCTTAATGTAAAATCGCCGCCCATGAATCTGGCATTGTTTGACCTCGACCACACCCTGATCCCCACCGACAGCGACCATGAATGGGGCCGCTTCCTGGTCCGCATGGGCGTTGTCGACGAGGAATCCTATCGTCGCAAGAACGACGAGTTCTATGGGCAATACAAGGCGGGCACCCTGGATATCCAGGCGTTCCTGCGCTTTGCGCTGGCCCCGCTGGCCGCCAATCCGCGCGACCGCCTGGACGCCTGGCGCCAGCGTTTCATGCACGAGGTCATCGATCCCGTCATCACCCCGCAGGCCAAGGCCCTGGTGTACAAGCACCTCGAAGCGGGCGACCTGTGCGCCGTGGTGACGGCCACCAACAGCTTCGTCACCGCGCCGATCGCCCAGGCGTTCGGCATCAAGCATCTGATCGCCACCGAACCGGCCACCGCCAACGGCAAGCCCGACGGCGCGTTCACGGGCGAGGTCTGCGGCGTGCCCAGCTTCCGCGAAGGCAAGATCACCCGTGTGGAGCACTGGCTCAAGAGCCTGGGCACGCAATGGGAGGATTTCGGCACGACGACGTTCTACAGCGATTCCGCCAACGACCTGCCGCTGCTGGAAAAGGTCAGCGAGCCGATCGCCGCCAATCCCGACGATCGCCTGCGTCACCATGCGGCCTCGGCCGGCTGGCGCATCATGGACCTGTTCTGACGTGATCAAGAAGCTCATCAACCGGCTGCTCGGCAAGCCCGGCCCCAAGCAGCGCCGCATCGGGCGCGCCCATATGCCGCGCATCGTCACCGTGGACGAGCACCAGATCGATCCCACGCTGATCTCGCGCAATGCCGTCAAGGTCACATCCACGCTGCAGCAGGCCGGTTTCCAGGCCTTCATCGTGGGCGGCGCCGTGCGCGACCTGCTGCTCGGCATCAAGCCGAAGGACTTCGACGTTGCCACCAACGCCACGCCCGACGAGGTGCAGGCGCTGTTCCGCCGCTCGCGCATCATCGGGCGGCGTTTCCAGATCGTGCACGTGACGTTCTACGGCGGCCGCGAGCAGGAGATCATCGAGGTCTCCACGTTCCGCGCGCTGGTCGATGCCATTGCGAGCGAGACGCTGCCCGAGGGCCGCCGCCTGAAGCGCGCCGAGCTGGACACCAAGACCCATGCCATCGATGCCAGCGGCCGTGTGCTGCGCGACAACGTGTGGGGATCGCAAGCCGAGGACGCCGAGCGCCGCGACTTCACGATCAACGCGATGTACTACGACCCGGCCGCGCAGACCGTGCATGACTACCATCACGGCATGGAAGACATCCGCGCGCGCACGCTGCGCATGATCGGCGACCCGGTCACGCGCTTTCGCGAAGACCCGGTGCGCATGCTGCGCGCGGTGCGCTTTGCCGCCAAGACCGGGTTCTCGATCGACGAGGCCACGCGCGAGCCCATTGCGGGCCTTGCGTCGCTGATCCATAACGTGCCCAGCGCGCGCCTGTTCGACGAAATGCTCAAGCTGCTGATGTCGGGCCATGCCTGGGCGTCGCTGCAGGAACTGCGCAAGGCCGGGCTGCACAAGGGCCTGCTGCCGCTGCTGGACGTGGCGCTGGAACAGCCGATGGGCCAGCGCTTCGTGCAACTGGCGCTGGACAACACCGACCGCCGCGTCCAGGCCGGCAAGCCGGTCTCGCCCGGATTCCTGTTCGCCGCGCTGCTGTGGCACCACGTGCTGCAGCGCTGGACCACGCTGCGCGACGAGGGCGAGCACGCCATCGCCGCGCTGAACACGGCCATGGACATGGTGCTGGAGAAGCAGACCGGCCAGTTGGCGATCCAGCGCCGGTTTGTCACCGACATGCGCGATATCTGGGGCATGCAGCCGCGTTTCGAGAAGCGCGTGGGCCGCATGCCGTTCCGCCTGCTGGAATCGCCGCGCTTCCGGGCCGGCTACGACTTCCTGCAACTGCGCTGCGAATCGGGCGAGCAGCCGGCCGAGCTGGGCCAGTGGTGGACCGATTTCCAGAACGCGCCGCCCGAGACGCGCGAGGACCTGATCGAGACCGTGCGGCAGAAGCGTGGCAAGGGCGGCCCCGGCGGCGAGGGCGAGGGCCAGGCCAGCCCCGACGGGGAAGGCCCGGCGCGCAAGAAGCGCCGCCGGCGCGCGCCGCGGAAATCGGATAAAGTTTCTTCCCGGAGCGACACGGACGCGGCGGATGGAGGACAGGCTGCGCCGGGGTCCGGCCGCGCCCAGCCGGAGGAATAACATGACACTTGCCTTTATCGGCATCGGCGCCAATCTCGGCGATGCCCGCCAGGCATTGAAGGACGCCATCGTGTGCCTGGCCCAGCAGGTCGGCATCACGGTGTTGGCCAAGTCCTCGTTCTACCGCACCGCACCGGTCGATGCCTCGGGCGACGACTACTTCAATGCCGTGGTGAAGGTGGAAACCTCGTTCGCCGCGCCGCAGCTGTTGCGCATCTGCCACCATATCGAGGACCAGTTCGGCCGCGAGCGCCCGTTCCACAACGCGCCCCGCACGCTGGACCTGGACCTGCTGCTGTTCGGCGCCGAACGGATCGATACCGAGGCGATGACCGTGCCCCACCCCCGCATCACCGAGCGCGCGTTCGTGCTCGTGCCGCTGGTGGAGCTGGACGCCGCCCTGGAGATCCCGGGCCGCGGCCGCGCCGCGGATTTCCTGCCCGGCGTGCGCGACCAGCGCATTGAGAAGTTTTCCTCATGCAAGTGCTCGCGCCTGCAGGAAGGCGGGACGCAGGCGTGATCCACGCCTGATCCCCTATATATATAGATATCCGCGCCACGCCCGCGCCATGCTCGATCATCTGCGCCGCATCGTCGTCGAAGGGCCGGTAGGCTCCGGCAAGACCTCGCTGGCCCAGCGGCTGGCCCGCACGCTCCAGGCTGGCGAATTGCCCGACGGGGCGCGCCGGAATCCCTTCCTCGAACGCTTCTACCGCGAACCGCAGCGCTATGCGCTGCCGATGCAGCTCGCCTGCCTGAACCAGCGCGCCAGCCAGCTCCAGCAATGGCAGGCCGCCATGCTGGCCGGCCAGCGGATGATCACGAATTTCCTGCACGCGCGCGACCGCCTGTACGCGGCGCTGACGCTGGAGGCCGACGAACTGGCGCTCTACGACGCGCTGGCCGCCCGGCTGCAGGTGCCCACCCAGCGCGTGGACCTGGTCATCATGCTCCAGGCCACGCCGTCGCTGCTGCGCGAGCGCATTGCGCGGCGCGGCCTGCCCGGCGAGTCGGGCATCGACGAGGCCTACCTGCAGCGGCTCACCGACGCGTATGGCGAGCTGTTCCACCGCTATGACGAGGCGCCGGTCCTGATCGTGGATACCGCGCGCTTCAATCCGGTGGACAATGACGGCGATTTCCGTACACTACTGTCGCGCATCGAGAACATGCGGGGCCGCAAGGCTTTCCTGAACCTCTCAGCGCCCTGACGGCCTCAGGCCCAGGCGGCACAACACGCACCCACGGGCACTGCCATGAGTTACCTCCTCGAACCTTCCCGCAAGACCGTCACCATTCCCAAACTGCAGGCCATGCGCGCCGCCGACGAGAAGATCGTCATGCTGACCGCGTACGACTCCAGCTTCGCCGCGCTGCTGGACCTCTGCGGCGTGGAGGTGATCCTGGTCGGCGATTCGCTCGGCAACGTGATGCAGGGCCAGCAGACCACGCTGCCTGTCACGCTGGCGCACATGGTCTATCACACCGAATGCGCGGCGCGCGGCAACCAGACCGCGCTGCTGGTCACCGACCTGCCGTTCGGCACCTACGGCACGCCGGAGCAGGCGTTCGAGAGCGCCACCGCGCTGATGCGCGCGGGCGCGCAGATGGTCAAGCTGGAAGGCGGCGACTGGCTCGCCCCCACGGTGAAGTTCCTGGTGGAGCGCAGCATCCCGGTCTGCGCCCACATCGGCCTGACGCCGCAGTCCGTGCATGCGCTGGGCGGCTTCAAGGTGCAGGGCAAGACCGACGCAGGCGCGGCGCAGCTCAAGCGCGACGCGCTGGCGCTCCAGAACGCGGGCGCGCAGCTGATCGTCATGGAGGCCGTGCCGGCCAAGCTGGCCGGCGAGGTCACGTCGCTGCTGACCATTCCCACCATCGGCATTGGCGCCGGCGTGGAATGCTCGGGCCAGGTGCTGGTGCTGCAGGACATGCTCAACATCTACCCGGGCCGCAAGGCCAAGTTCGTGCGCAACTTCATGGACGGCCAGACCTCGATCGAGGCCGCCGTGCGCGCCTACGTGGCGGCGGTGAAGGACCGCAGCTTCCCGGCCACCGAGCACACGTTCTCGGCCTGAGCCCCCGCGTGGAGATCGGCACCGCCACGCTCGACGCGTTCCGCCTGCTGGCCAGTGGCGATGGCGCGCTGTGGTTCATCGTCTGGACCTCGCTGATGGTGGCCGTGCTGGGCCTGGCCCTGGCCACCGTGCCCGCCGTCGGCGCGGCCTACCTGATCGCCACGCACGTCTTTCCGGGCCGGCGGGTGGTGGTGGTGGTGGCGCAGGCGTTCCTGTCCTTTCCCACGGTGCTGGTCGGGCTGGTGCTCTACCTGCTGTTCACGCGCCAGGGGCCGCTCGGCAGCCTGGCCCTGCTGTTCACGCCCACGGGCATGGTGCTCGGGCAGGCCGTGATTGCCACGCCAGTGGTGCTGGCGTTCTCGCTCGCGGCCATGCAGGCCGCCGATCCGCGCCTGCGCGAGACCGCCTGGGTGCTCGGCGCGGGCCGCTGGCGCACGTTCGTGACCGTGCTGCGCGAATTGCGCTTTGGCCTGATGGCGGCCGTGGTGGCCGGCTTTGGCCGCGTGATTGCCGAAGTGGGCTCCGCGCTGATGATCGGCGGCAATATCGAGGGCTCCACGCGCACCATCACCACGGCGATTGCGCTGGAGACCAGCAAAGGCGATTTCGCGCAGGGGATCGCGCTCGGCATCGTGCTGGTGGCGCTGGCGCTGGGCGTCAACATCATGCTGGCCTGGCTGCAGGGCGCCGGAGGCTTTCGTCGATGAATACGGCGATGAATGCGCCGTTGCTGACCGTCAGGGGACTCACGCGCCGCGTGGGTGCGCGGCATTTGTTCGATATTCCGGAACTGGTGTTTCCGCGCGCCACGGCCGTGGCGCTGACGGGCGTGAATGGCGCGGGCAAGTCCACGCTGCTGCGGATGATCGCGGGGCTGGAACCGGCCCCGGGCGCCACCGTGGCGTGGACCAATGGCGACGGCAAGCCGCAAGAGGCGCCGCTGACCCCGCTCCCCGCACCGCTGCGCCAGCGCGTGGCCTATATGCACCAGCATCCGTACCTGTTCCGCACCTCGGTGCGCGACAACATCGCCTATGGCCTGCGCGCCCGTGGCGTGCCGCACGAGGAGATTGCCCGCCGCGTGGGAGCGGCGCTGGGCTGGGCCGGCATCGTCCATGTTCAGGACACCGCGCCCGAGATGCTGTCGGGTGGCGAGATCCAGCGCGTGGCCCTGGCGCGCGCCAAGGTCCTGGAACCCGATCTGTTGTTGCTCGATGAACCGACGTCGAACCTCGATGGCCATGCGCGCGAGCAGGTGATTGCGCTGATTGGCGAGCTGGCGGCCGAGGGGCGGTCAGTGGTGATGGTCTGCCATGACCGCGAGCTGATCAACCTGCCGGGGGTGGTGCGTTGGAAGCTGGGCGAGGGGCGGCTGGATACCAGGCATCGGTAGCGGTTGACACACCTGCCGAAGCCACCACCGCTCAGCGCACCCGCGCCCGCATGGTCCCGCGCAGGGCATTGGCAACAACGATCGCCTCCGCCCGCAGCACCATCGCCCGGGTCACCACGGCCTCTTCCACCGGCCCGTCGACCAGCGCATCGCCCTCCTCCATCACCACCGCGCGCATGACGCCCGGCAGGATATCCGCCGATAGCGGCGGCGTGACCCATCGCCCATCCACCTTCACGAACACCGAACTGCGCCCGCCCTCTAGCAGTTCATCGCGCGTATTGAAGAACAGCGCATCGAACCCGCCGCTGCGCTCCGCCGCCTGCCAGCCGGCGTCGAGCGTGGCACGGGCGCTGGTCTTGTGGCGGCGCATCGGATCGGCGTCCGGCAGGCGCGTCGCGGCGATGTCGAGCAGCGCCACCGGCTCGGCGCGCGGCACCAGCGGCCCGCTTGCAAACGCCAGGGCGCCGGCCTTGTCCACGCTCATCCGCAGCCGCCAGTCGCCACCCCCAAGCCGCCCCGCATCGGCCTGCATGGCCCCGCGCGCGGCCGGCAGATCGAGCGCGAAGCCGAATGCCGCCGCCGATCGCGCCAGCCGCGCCAAGTGGCGTTCGCGGCGCAGCACCACCCCGTCGCGCGTGTGCATGGTCTCGAACAGCGTGAAGCCGGGATCGTGCGCGGTCAGGAAGCTCGCCTTCCAGCCGCATTCCGCGTATTCGTCGTCGGCCACGCTGTCATGGACGATGCCGCCGCCCACGCCCATCTCGCCGCAGCGCAGGCCGTCTTCGCCCGGAGGGCCAAGCACCAGCGTGCGGATGGCCACGGACATGGCGAACGCCCCGCACGGCGCCGTGCCGGCCGGGGCATCGATCCAGCCGATGGCGCCCGTATAGAGTCCGCGCGGCGTCGGCTCCAGTTCGGCGATGATTTCCATGGTCCGGCGCTTGGGCGCGCCGGTGATCGATCCGCACGGGAACAGCGCCGCCATCAGCGCGCCAAACCCCGTGCCGGGCCGCGCGGTGGCCGTCACGGTGGAGGTCATCTGCAGCACGCGGCCGAACGGCTGCACGACGAAGCGGTCCGGCACGGCCACGCTGCCGGGTGTCGCGATGCGCCCGAGATCGTTGCGCAGCAGATCGACGATCATCACGTTTTCCGCGCGGTTCTTGGCGTCGGCGGCCAGCCGGCGCGCGGCGCGCGCATCCTGCTCCGCATCGCCCGACCGTGGCGCGGTGCCCTTCATCGGCCGCGTCACCAGATGGCCGGCGCCGTCATGCGCCACGAACAGCTCGGGCGACAGCGACAACACCCAGCCATCGCCGGGCAGCCGCGCCAGCACGCCGAACGGCACCGGCTGCGCGGCGCGCAGCGCGGCATAGAACGCCACCGGATCGCCGAATGCCGAGTAATGCAGCCGCTGGGTGAAGTTGACCTGGTAGGTATCGCCAGCCGCGATGTATTCGTGGATGCGCGCGATGGCCTCGGCGTACGCCTGGCGCGAGGTATCGGCCCGCACCGCCATCGCGCCGGCCGGGCCGCTGCTGGCGTGCCCGCCGAACCATGCCGCCACGGCCTCGCCGTCGAGGCGGGCCATCTCTCGAAACCACAGCAGCCGCAACGCGCCGTCATGAAACGGCAGCGCATCGCCACGATGCGCCGGCGCGCCGACGAGGGCGCCGGCGAACGCGTATGGGGCGAACAGTGTGACGTGCAAGCCATCCCGCCAGCCTGCGGCCAGCCGCGCATCGAGCTCGGCCGGGTCGGTGCCCGCGGGCAGGACGTCCGCGCGGACGAAACGGGTATACAGCCGCGACGACGCCACGCCGGGAGCGGCGGCGGCATCGTCCAGCAGGACGAACGGGTCGGATGGGAATGAGGAAGGGGCGGGGGACGGCGGAACCACGGCAACTCGGCAGGCGTGCATCAATGCCGCATTATCGCCGCCGTGGATGTTCTTTGACGGAAAACACGGGCAGGTCAGGTCAGGTTTTGTCGGCGTACGCGATCAGTTCCCACGTCACCGTCAGCGCCACGCGCCGCATGCCGAACCAGTCGTCAAGCCAGGACAGAAACCGCGGGTTATCGACGATGAGCGGCGGCATGGTGTCGCCTTTGTGGATGTGCCGCGTGGCCTCTGCCCAGACGCTTCTGCCTGCTTGCATACACCAGATGCCG
>Ga0255338_1001309_pt1 | contig 48475 bp, 41 predicted proteins | sample MeOH1_35cm_T4_19_FD_203715 | JGI IMG/M metagenome (GOLD analysis project Ga0255338, IMG submission 203715) | Sandy soil microbial communities from University of British Columbia, Vancouver, Canada - MeOH1_35cm_T4_195 | ecosystem: Engineered > Artificial ecosystem > Sand microcosm > Unclassified ...
GGGCCGAATTGCGGTCCGCAATCACCGCCTCAATACGACGGCGGTCGGAGGGGGAGACAGTAAACGCTATTCCAATACGCATGCCCTCCCATGGCACAGACGCCTCAGCCAGGGAATCCCTTTCAGGACTCTTCCGTTAGGCGTGAACCACTAGGCCGGACGAAATCGGCTATCGGACCGAGGGTATGATCGTCGCGATTACACCGAACGCGGCGACTGTTCGGGAGGTTGACCGGACCGTTGATGTCGTGGCCGCCGGCAATGGGGGGCGCTACGATGCCGAGGCGCATCAGCTCCATGATCCTACGGAAGCTGGACGATTGCGTCCGACCATCTGGAACGGGTCGCCGCGTTCGAACGCCGACAGCTTGTCGAGCGACCGGTCGAGATCGAAATCCTCTCGCCGGTTGGAGTGGCGAAGCTGGCGACGGCTCATGCCGCAACCTGGCTTGATCGTGCGCTCGTTGATGGTGATCCGCCGGTGTTGCGGAGCGCAGGTTCCGGGAGAGACGTTGAAAATGCGCTGGCGCAACGTCGGCAGTGGCTGATGAAGGAAGGGTTGGCCGAGATGGTCGCGGGTGAAACCAGATATCGACCGGACATGATGGCGATCCTGCGGCGACGCGAATTGTCGCGGGTAGCCGGTCAGCTTTCGGGTGAGCTTTCATTGCCTTTTTCGCAAGCCATTGAAGGCGAACGGCTGGATGGAACCTACCGGCGACGGGTCGATCTCCTCTCGGGGCGATTTGCGGTGCTGGAACGCTCACGGGATTTCACCCTGGTGCCGTGGAAACCCGTGCTGGAGCGTCGCATCGGGCAGAGTGTGTCGGGGCTGATGCGCGAGGACGGAGTGAACTGGTCGTTTGGACGGGGCCGGGCCGGACCGAGCATCAGCTGAAGTCGATGAAGCGTAATTCCCGGGCGATGGCGGCCCAGTGTTGAAATTCGCCGCCTCACCATATATATTCCGACAGATCGGAAGATTTAATGTGATGGACCCAATGATGCACAGCGCAACGGACATGCTCAAGGCCACGGAGGCGGCCGTCGTCTCGCGGGTCAGCCTGCGCGATGTCAATCGCGTGATCGATGAGCGCATCCTGCCCGAGACACTCGTCTCGCTCGATGATGGTCGCCATGTCGTCGCGGCTGCCTGTAGCCTGATCGCCTTCTATTTCGAAAGCGCCAAACGGCTAACCTCCGAGGAGCGCCTGTTTGCAATTCGCTCGGCGGAGCCCCGCCTGCGTCACTGGGACAGAGCCGCCACCGCGGACATGTTGAAGGCGGATTGGACGGTGCGCGACGACTTTCTGACGATCGATCTGCGCCCATTTTTCGAAAGGTCGATCGAGCGTCTCGCGCGACTGGACGCAGCCCGCGAACTTGTCTCCTCCTCGACCGATGTGCTCGGCGGAACGCCCGTGATCCGAGGGACGCGCGTTCCGGTCCATGATATCGCGGCGGCCATGGCGGCAGGGGCTGTGGAGGAAGAGATATTGGAGGACTATCCCTCGCTGACTCGTGACAAGCTAGACCTTGCGATCCTCTACGCAGAGGCCAATCCGCTCCGTGGTCGCCCCCGGCCGTTGCTATCGGGTCTTCCCAAGGGCACGCGCAAGGTATCCGAGCACCGCGTGCCGCGTAGGCGCGCCGGATGAAGTTCCTGATCGATGAGTGCCTCAGTCCCAAGCTCACAGAGCTGGCGCAACTGAGAGTCCTCTCACATCGTCTGGTTGGGTCGTGCTGGCGCCAAGGACTGGGATCTTCTTCCCCTGATTGTCGAGGGCGATTGGACATTCGTCACGCGAAACTCGATCGATTTTCGGGGTGAGGCATCGCGCCCCGGCGAGAAGGGGCAATATGCCCGCGTCGACCTGCACGCCGGCCTTATCTGCTTGAACGGTCCAGACGGCATGCTCCGCAATCTCCAGATCGAACTGTTCGCGCAGGCGCTGCGCGAACTCGATGCTGATCCCGATCTTGTCAATCAGGTGTTGGAAATTTCGCTGGAATCCGCCGGCGAGCTTCGCGTGACGCGTTATGCGCTGCCGTCCGACTGACCCGTCGGCTGCGGTGGGAATATCGCGCGTCACTAGCCGATAGGATCCGCGACACCCGAAGGCACCGATGGGGCGGGGCAAGCCAGCGTCGCCACGCAACATTCATATGGGCTTGCCAAGGGAAGGAAATCTCGCGAGAATCCGGTCATGAAAGTGGATCTTGATCACCTGCCGGATGTCCAGCGCGCCGAGTTGGAGCGGGTCCAGAAAATCCTGCTGACGGAATTTGCCGAAGCCACGTCGCGGGCCAGCCAGCCCTGGAAGCGCAATGGCCGAATATCGAAGATCATCCTCTTCGGTAGCTATTCCCGCATGACTGGGTGGACGATCCTGAAAATGGCTATCAGTCCGATTTCGATCTGCTGATCATCGTCAGTCACGCAGACCTCACCGACATTGCCGATTATTGGTATGTTGCTGAGGACAAGATCTTGCACGACGAGCGGGTTGGCCTCGCGCTACGCGAACAGAGCGGCGCCACTTCGAACTTCTGAAGCGTGCCTATGTCGAGGCGCGTTATTCGACGCAGTATGCGATTACGTCCGAAGACCTTGAAGCGATAGCGCAAGCCGTTCGCGATTGGCGAGCCGCAGGCATCGTTACCGCCAAGCAGGCAGACGACATGGCAGACGATCTGCGCGCCGACGCTACAAGCCCGGACCCTGATGCCCGGCCGTTCGCGCAGCCGCGCTATTGGGGGGGCTTCATATTATACGGTGCATGATTGTGCCGCTAAAACCACCGGATCGGTGAAGTTCCTCATCTGACTTTACCCAAAATTTACCATCAACTTTTACTCCCGATCCACCGATTGTTATGGGGGATAGGGGCGAATAATGGCGGCTGCTTCAAAGCAGGACCTTCGGCTTGGTCGAGGGAGCGGGCATTTGTGGGCGGTCGAACTTGCTGCGGCGATCGGCCTGGCGGCACCTTCTGTCGCCATGGCTCAGCAGGCCCCTGTCACGCCGCCGACGCGGAGCGATCTGGAGCCAGTGCCCCAGGCCAAAACGGCCCCGCGTCCACGATTGACGGTCGATGACGGTGTCGAGCGCGCGCCCTGTGCGCTTGAAGATCCAGCCTATTCCTCGATCAAGATCAGGATCACCACGGCCACCTTCCATAATCTGGGTCCGGTGCGCGCCAGCGAGCTGAGCGACACCTATGCCGATCTCGTCGGCACCGAACAGCCGGTCAGCGTGGTTTGCCGCATTCGAGACGCAGCCGCGACCAGGCTGCGCAACCTGGGCTATATCGCCGCGGTCCAGGTCCCCGCCCAGCGGATAGAAAATGGCGCGGTCACTTTCGAAATACTCTATGCCAAGGTCACTTCGATCCGCTTGGTGGGCAAGGTCGGCCGTAACGAGCGACTGATCGAGAGCTACCTTTCGAAGCTGACCGACGGGCAGTTGTTCAACCGCTTCGAAGCCGAACGCTACCTGCTGCTGGCCCGCGACATACCGGGCTACCAGGTGCGCCTTTCGCTCAAGCCGGCAGGCACCGGGGCAGGCGAAATGATCGGTGAAGTGCGGATCGACTACACGCCGGTAACGGTCGATTTCAGCGCGCAGAACTATGCCGGCGCCAGCACCGGTCGCTATGGCGGGCAGTTGCGGGCGGTGTTCAACGGACTCACCGGCATGGGCGATCGCACCACGCTCTCCTTTTATACGACAGCTGAGGTCCACGAGCAGAACATCCTGCAGGCGGGCCACGAAATGGCACTGGGTGGCAATGGCCTGCGGCTCGGCGGACGCGTGACCTATGCCTGGACCCGGCCCGATCTGGGGCCTGCGGTCCCCGATGTCTCGGCGCGCACGCTGTTCGCGAATTTCGAGACGATCTACCCGTTTGTCCGCAAGCAGGCTGTCACCATCCGCGCCGCCGCCGGGTTGGACTTCGTCAATCAGACAGTTAATTTCGGCGGGCTGCCCCTCAGCGAAGATCGCCTGCGGGTGGGATATTTGCGGCTCGATTTCGATGCGATTGATCTCAAGGGCATGGGGCCGGGTGGCTCGATCCTTTGGAAGATCAACGGCTCGCTGGAAGCGCGCAAGGGTCTCTCGATCTTCGGCGCCAGCCCCAACTGCATCGCCCGGCAGGCGACCTGTCTTGCAGCGGGGTTCGTCGCGCCCAGTTTGTCCGGCGGCGATCCCAAGGCGGCGGTTTTCCGCTTCAACGCCAATATCGAACTGCATCCGCTGCGCCGATTCGTTGTGGCGCTCTCGCCGCGCGCACAGGTCGCCACCGCCGGACTGTTCTCCTTCGAGCGTTTCTCTCTGGGCAATTACACGGTCGGGCGTGGCTTCGATCCGGGTACGGTGACTGGAGACGATGGCGTCGGCATCCAGACCGAGCTGCGGTACGAAGGCTTCCGGCTCAATCCGCGCAGCAAGCTTGAATTCCAGCCCTATCTGTTTGTCGAAAACGCCTGGACTTGGGACCGGTCGGCGGCGACGGGCGGCGCGCAAAAGCTGCATTCGCTGGGTGGCGGACTGAGAAGCAGCATTGGCGGGCGGGCTCGTCTCGACCTTGCCGTCGCATTCCCGCGAACGATCCTGCCCGGCGAGACCGGTCGTCGCGATCCACGCTTCCTCGCGACCTACTCGATGAACCTTCTGCCCTGGAGCACGCGCCGATGAGCCGCCGTTCGTCTCTCTCCCTGCTGCGCGACACGTCGCTTGTCGCGCTGCTGGTGGCCATGCCGCAAGTGGCGCGGGCGCAGGCTTTTCAAGGCGTCGGCGCGGTCGATTTCGGCAGTGCGACGATCGATTCTTCGACCCCGGGCGTTGACACCATCACCGTCAACACCGACAGGGCGACGATCAGCTGGTCGCCCAACGACACAGCGACGGGCGGCGGCCCGATCAATTTCCTCGCAAGCGGGGACACGGTCAATTTCGCGGCGAACGCCAGCCTGGGCACCAACTATGTCGTGCTGAACCGCATCGTGCCCACCGATCAGACCCGCGCGGTGCGGCTCGACGGCAACATCAACAGCGACGCGGCAGGCAGCGTCTGGTTCTACAGCCCCGGAGGCCTGCTGGTCGGCAACACGGCGCGGATCAATGTCGGCAGCCTGCTGCTCAGTACCGGCGATCCTGTGATCGACGGCACGGGCAATTTCATGCCCACCCCCGGCCAGTTCAGCATCGCCGGGCAACCGGGGAGCAGTGCTGCCGTGGTGGTCGAGGCCGGGGCCGAGGTGCGCGCCGAGACGCTGGGGCAGAATAATTACATCGTCGCCATCGCGCCACGCATCCAGCAGGACGGCCTCGTCAGTGCGCGTGGCTCGGTCGCGCTTGTCGCGGCGGAAAGCGCCGACTTCGCGGTCGATAGCCTGGGCCTGTTCAACATCAGCGTCACAGCCGGGAGCGAGGTTTCGGCCAACACTTTCACCCACACAGGTTCGACCGGCGGTCCCGATGCGGCCGGGGCTGGCGAAAAACGCCGGGTCTATATGGTGGCGGTGCCCAAGAACAACGCGATCACGATGGCGATCGAATCGAGCGGCTCGATTGGCTTCGACATTGCGGGAGCGGCCAGCCTTGACGGCAACGCCATCGTGCTTTCGGCCGGGCACAATATCGCCGACAGCGGCACCGGCAATCCGATTGCCGCTGGTGCCGCAGGGGCTGGTCCGGCGGACCTGAACATCGCCCGGGGCAGCTACACGTCGAACAGCTATGCAAGCGCGGTCGGCAATGTCACCGTCACAGACACGAACCCGGGCGGCACACCCGACATCGCTTTCGCCTCCAATCTCGCCATCCACGCCGACTCGACCGCAAAGCTGCGGGCCGAGCAAGGCATGATTTCGGTTGGCGGCGATCTTGTCCTGGAGGCCGATGCCGGAGGGACGAGCGCGGGCATGGCGTCGCTCGAGGCCGGTCTGGCCGGGACCGCGGTCAACGTTTCCGGCAATCTCCTCATCTCCGCCAGTGACCTCAGGATATCCGCCCCGACGACATCGGCCGGTATCGCCCAACTGCAAAGCGATGGCGGCACCGTCACGGTCGGAGGATCGGCTGCGGTTGTCGCCAGAGCCGTCGGTTACGACACGACATTCGGCAGCGGCGGCAGCGCGTTCGGCGGTCAGGCCTATGTTACCATGGCGGGCGGAGGGGGGCTTTTCGTTTCGGGCGGTCCGCTCACCGTCGATGCGTCCGCCAAGGGCGGGCTTGCGGGCGATTCTCCCGGCTCCATCGGTGGTGACGCCTTTGGCGGGACGGCGCAGGTTGCGACCGCAAGCGGCGGGATAACCGTATCGGGCGCCCTCACCATCAACGGCAGCGCTATCGCAGGCGATGCCGGGACAACATATGGTCTGGGCGGCAACGCACAGGCCGGTACGGCAGACCTGCTGATCCAGGGCGCGGTCATGACCGGGGGTGTTTCGCTAAACGCCAGGGGGCAAGGCGGCAGCGCCAGCTTCGGTGGCAATGCGAGTGCAGGCCCGGCCCGTTTGACCATGAGTCCAGGAAGCGTTCTGGCGGCGACGGGTGCTTCCTTGTTCGACACATCGGCACGCGGCGGAGACGGCAGCATCGGGCCTGGAGGCTATGCCATCGCCGGCAAGATTTCCGCCGGAGTCAACGACAGCGCAACCACGGTGGACCTACGGTCGAGCGTTGCGTTCAATGCCTCGGCCATCGGCGGGAACAGTGGGAGCGGACCCGGCGGAGACGCGACGAGCGGAACGGTGCTGCTCACCGCCGATGCCGGTACGTTCAAGCTGGCGAGTGCGGGCGGATCGCTTGCCTTCGATACCAGTGTGTTGGCGGGAAGTGGTTCCGTCAACGGCCTCGCCCTGAACGGCGTTACGCTGCTCAGCGCCGCACCGGCCGCCACGACCATATTGGGAACGTCGGCAAGCGCGCCCATGGGCGACATCGCCATCGACGCGCCGATCACGATCGGCGGCAACAGCCAATTCAGGATCACGGCCGCTGGTTCGATCGATCTGGCCGGACCAGTCACCGGCAGCGGCGCGAACGCCATGCTCACCCTGCGGGCGGATGCGGGTGGCAACGGGATCGGGACGGTCACGGCGCAGTCCGGCATATTCAACCTCACCGGCACGGGCAGCCAGATCGACATCTATTATAATCCGGCCAGCTTTGGCGCGCCCACCGATTTCTCCGGCAGTGTGGTTTCCGGCAACTGGACCGGCTACCAACTGGTCAACAGCCTTACCGCTCTCCAGGCGATCAACAATTTCCTCGGTCAGAGCTTCGCGCTCGGCCGCGACATCGATGCGACGCCGACCGCCGGATGGAACGGCGGCGCCGGTTTCGTGCCGCTCGGCACGGGGTCGATATATTCGGGCAATTTCGATGGCCTTGGACATGTCATCACCAACCTCACCGTCAACATGCCGGGCGTGGCTCTGGCCGGTCTCTTCGCCACAGTCGGCGGTCCGGCGTCCCAGCCAGCCATTTCGATCCGCAACCTCGGCCTGATCAACGCCACCATCACAGGCGGCGACAATGTCGGCGGCCTGATCGCCCAGACCGCCAATTGCGGCTTCTGCGGCCCCGTCAAGCTATCGAACAGTTTCGTGACCGGGGTCGTGACCGGTCAGAACAATGTCGGCGGCCTGATCGGCAGCAGCAACATGTATACTTTCGTCGACGGTTCACATTCGACCGCCTTAGTAAATGGTAGCGGCAACCGCATCGGCGGCCTGATCGGCAGCGCTTATCATGCCGTCGTCACCCGGTCCTTCGCGACAGGCAATGTCACTGCCGCGAACAACAGTACCGAAGTCGGCGGCCTCATCGGCTGGCATGACTATGGCAGCATCGACCAGGCCTATGCCAGCGGCGACGTCGTGGCGGGAACCGGGGCGCAATTTGTGGGCGGGTTGACGGGCACCAACTGGGTTCCGGTGACCCGCTCCTACGCGTTGGGCGACGTGACCGCAGGATCGGGCAGCGACAGCGCGGGCGGCTTCGCGGGGCAGAATATCGGCCCCGGCTATGGCGCTATCGATATGAGCTATTCGACCGGCGCCGTCATCGCGCCAGGCAGCTCCAATGTCGGTGGTTTCGTCGGCAACAATGCCGGCGGCGTCATCACCAACTCCTATTGGGACGACTTCACCAGCGGCCAGTCGTCCGGCTTCGGCGCCGATACCGGCACGATTGCAAACCTGCTGGCCGTCACCAGCGATCCGGGCCAGTCGGGCGCGAGCAACTATGCCTTCGGCCCAGCGGCATACACTAACCTCAATCCCAATGACTGGATCTGGGCCGAGGATGTCACCCGGCCGATCGGCATATGGGAACAGCCCCGGTTCCAATCCGGCTTCGCATCGATCGGCAGCATCCACCAGATGCAGCTGATCAGCCTTGCGCTCGACGGCAATTACAGGCTGTCTCACGATATCGACGCCACAGAGACCGCCCGCCTGAGCGGGGTCTGGGGCATGGACGGCTTTATTCCGTTGGGCAATGGCGAGCCGCCATTTTTGGGTATTTTCGATGGCGCGGGGCATGTCATTTCCGGCCTGAGTTTCAACCAGCCCTCCACAAGCGAGATCGGTCTGTTCCGTTTCAATGAGGGCACCATCCGCAACCTTGGCCTTGCCAATGTCAACATCCTTGGCGGTCAGGGGTATGTCGGCGCGCTGGCCACGAGCAATTCGGGGATGATTACAGGCTCCTTCGCGACCGGCTTCATCAACTCCGGCGGGTCGGACACAGGCGGCTTGGTCGGCGTGAACCAGAGCGGAGGCATCATCGATAACAGTTGGTCCGGCGTGACCGTCAACGGCACCAACTATGCCGGTGGGATTGCCGGTTCCAATGACGGTACGATTGCCTTCACCTTCGCCAATGGCGCCGTTACAGCGCCCGGCGCAGGCGGCCTTGTCGGCGGGAACTCCCCGACCGGATCGATCCTCAACAGCTATTGGGACGGTGAAGCGTCGGGCGTGTCGGTGGCCTGCTCCATCGATGGCGGATCGAGCTGCGCGAACGCTGTCATGCTCAGCACTGCCCAGTCCAGAATGGCCTCCAGTTTTGCAGGCTGGTCGCTCGATACGACCGGCAGCAGGACCGCGATCTGGCGCATCTATGACGGACTGTCGACGCCGCTGCTCAAGGCCTTCCTCCGCCCGCTCAAGGTCGGGCCAATGGACACGACACTCGCTTATGACGGCACCGTGCCGGTGCTCAATGTCATTCCTGCGGGCACGGACCTGACCCACATATTCGGCAGCGCGGGCATCAGCGGTATCAGCCGCAACGCCGGTAGTCATAGCGTGAGCTATTCGGGCGGCCTTTCGTCCGACCAGCTTGGCTATAATATCGTCGCCGCCCCCTCGGCGACGCTGACGATCACGCCGGCCGCGCTTGTCCTCAACGCCGCCGTCGATGTGCGCGCCTATGATGCCACCACTGTATCGAGCGGATCGGTCGGCATCGTCGGACTTCAGGCGGGAGACACCGTGAGCGGACTCACGCAATCGTTCAACAGCGCGAATGCGGGCGGGCACGCACTTGCCGTTGATCCCGGCTACACGATCAACGACGGCAATGGCGGCAACAACTACACCGTCTCCTTCAACATGGCCCCGGGGAGCATTACCCCTGCAACGCTCTCTCTTGCCGCAATGTCCGACAGCCGCAACTATGACGGCACCGCAGCTTCCGCTGGCACCGTCTCTGTATCCGGACTGCAGGGCGGCGACACGGTGAGCGGGCTCACCCAGTCCTTCGATAGCGCGAATGCGGGCGCACGCACGCTTGGCGTCGATGCTGGCTATACGATCAACGATGGCAATGGCGGCAACAATTACACCATCTCGCTCAACACGGCGTCAGGCAACATCGCGCCAGTGGCGCTTACCGTTGCCGCGAACAATGATGCGCGAACCTACAACGCCGCAGCGTATTCCGGTGGCAATGGCGTAAGCTACAGCGGGTTCGTCAACGGAGAAACCGCAGCGGTCCTCGGTGGCTCGCTCAGCTACACCGGAAGTTCGCAGGGTGCGGTCAACGTCGGAGGCTACGTCATTGCGCCGGGCGGGCTGACCTCGGGCAACTACACGATCGCCTATGTCAACGGCGCGCTCACAATTGCTCCAGCGGCGCTCGTTCTGAGCGCTTCATCTGATACGCGGTCCTATGATTCCACGACCGGTTCGACCGGAACGGTTGGCATTACCGGCTTGCAGGGAGCCGACACCGTCACTGGCCTTGCCCAGTCCTTCGACAGCGCGAATGCCGGTATTCGCACAGTTGCCGTCAACGCCGGATATACGGTCAACGACGGCAATGGCGGAGCGAACTACACGGTCACGCTCAACTCGGCCTCCGGCAGCATCACGCCCGCCGCCGCGACAATCACCTATGCCGCGAACCCGGCGAGCAGCACTTATGGCAATGCGCCGGGTGGCCTGACCGGCACGGAAAGCGCAAGCGGGCTGTTCGGTTCAGACAGCCTGGCCACAGTAACGACCGGCACTGCGGTCTATTCCACTTCCGCCAACGCGTTGAGCGGCGCCGGCAGTTATGCTGTTGCCGGATCGGGACTCAGCGGCAATTCTGCGAACTACAGCTTTTCCTTTGTCCAGGCCCCCACGAACGCAACCGCTTTGTCGATCATTGCGCGCGCAGTCACCGTAACCGGCGACCTTCTCGACCGGCTCTATGGCGATGCGAACCCGGTCCTGACCTACACGGTCGGCGGCGCGGGGCTGGTCAACGGCGATATGCTGACCGGCTCGCTCGCAACCGCCGCCAACGGGCTGTCGGGCGTCGGTTCCTATGCCGTGACGCAGGGCACGCTCGCCGCCTCGCCCAATTATGCGCTGACCTATGTCAACGGATCGCTTAACGTCGCGCCCCGGCCGCTGAGCATTACGGCCAATCCCGCGAGCCGCCTGCAATCGGACCCCAATCCGGCGCTGACTTATATTTTGGGCGGCAACGGTCTGGTCAATGGCGATAGCCTTTCCGGCGCGCTGGTCACCACCGCAATGGCAGCCTCGCCGGTCGGCGTTTATCCCATCACGCAGGGGACGCTGGCCGCTTCCGCCAACTATGCGGTTAGCTTTACAGGCAACGACCTGACGATCCTTGCCTGTGGCCCGGCCAATGGCTGCGCGGGGCCAGCCGTGCCTGAAATCGCAAATCAGGTGAGCAGTTCCGTGCAGCAGCAGGACCGAAGCGAGGCCGCGCAGCCGGAAGAGGAACAGAGGGAACAGGCCGCTGCCGAGAGCACAGGCAATCCCAAGGTGGTGGTCAACAGCGTGATCGACACCAGAAACGTCAGTCAGGCGCTGCCGGTGGACGAGCCGGTTTCCGGCACCGGCAATTCCACCCTCTGGATTCCGGGAGAGGAATGATGAAGCGCATCGCCCAATATCTGGCCGCGGCGGCGTTCGCCCTTGCCCATGCGCCCGCCTTCGCATCGCCTGCCGCCGTCTCGGCGTCCGACAGTTTTCGCGTCGGTGATCGCGGCGTATTATGCACCGCGCAGAGGCGCAGCGAGGATGGGCGCTTCACCTCCATGTTCGACCGGGCCTATGACGTGGTCTGCCGCGATGCGGCCACGCCGGTCGCGCGGCTCTATGCGCTCAAGACCCGATCGGGCGATCATCAGGACAAGGATCTGTCCTGCGCCCCTCCCGCCGAAGCCACGATTCCCGGCCTTCGCGGCGTCGGGAAAGCCGAATGCCGCAATGGTGCCGGCCTCAACTACACCATCTACACCTTGCGGCGCGGCGGCGAGTTGCTCACCGCCGAAGGCCTCTCAGCCTATGACAGCGCCCTGCTGGTCGGGCTGCGCTCGCTCGCGGCCGACCGTCCCGTCGGCGGCGAAATCTCGGTAGCCACCACCAATGCGGGAGATCCCGCCGCCTTTGCGCGGGTCCAGGCGGCCAGCCTCGATCCCGGCCAGGCGCTTGCCGCCGGTTATGGCCGCAATGTCGAAGGCAGCTACGCCGAAGCGTCGGAATTTTTCGAGGCGCTGGTCGGCCGCGTTCGCGTCAAGAATGCCGAAAACGGCAAGGCCGCCGAATATGCCGCCAATGCAGCCATGCAACAGTCGAACCTGGGCAATATGGCCGAGGCCGATCGCTTGTTCGCTGAAGCGGCCAAGGTCGCAGACGGATCAGACCCTTTGTTCGGACGTCTGTTTCGCAACCTCAAGGCCATGCACCAGCTCAACCGGCGCGATGCCGACGGCGCCATCGCCGCGCTCAATGCTGCAGTTCCGGCGATCACCGAGTCGGCAGGATCGAGAGCGCGGCTGACCGAGGGCTTCATCGACAAGAAGCTTTCGCAACGACTCCTGATCGATGACGACGCCATGACCAAGCTCGGCGGAGGGGCGACGCATCTGTCCGAAGCCGAGCGCGGCACATTGCTTGACGCCCAATCCCACTATCTGCGCGGCGTCGCCCTGCGTTTGAAAAAGGAACGCGATGCCGCCCGATCGGAATTCGCCCAGGTGATGGCCGACTATTCCTCGGTGCGTGGCGGCGCGGTGCGATCGATGCACTGGATGGTGGCCAGCGTCTCCACCGAACTGGCCCAGATGGCCGAGGCCGAAGGGAAAGCCAGCGCCGCCGAAAATCATCTGCGCGATGCGTTGCGGATTTACGAGGCCGACTATCCGGAAACGGCAACAGTGCTGGCCGCCAGGGCCAGGCTCGCCGGGCTGCAGGCAAGACATGGCGCCATGAACGACGCCATTCCCGCCTATCGCCAACTGGTGCGCGACGCTGCGCGCATTCCGGGGGGCAGCGAGGCTCTGCGCGTTCTCATCAAGCCCTATTTCGACGCGCTCTCCGCGAAGGGCGATCTCCAGTCCGCGAGGGACTTTTTCGTCGCCAGCCAGGCGATGGTGCGGCCCGGCGTCGCCCAGACGCAGGCCGTGTTTGCGCGGGAGCTGTCGGGCGGCAGCGACGAGGCGTCGGGCCTGTTCCGCCAGTCGATCAGCCTGACCCGCGACATCGTCGTCACCGACGTTGAGATCGCCCGCCTCGGCGCGATTGAATCGCGCACCCCTCAGGAAGACCAGGCGCTTGTCGCAGCTCAAGCCCATCGCCAGCAGGCCGGCGCCGATCAGACCGCGCTGCTCGCCCGCCTGACAGCTTTCCCCAAGTTCCGGGTCATGTCCAACTCGGCCCTCGAACTGGAAGGCATGCAGGCCGAACTCAAACCCGACGAAGGCTATTACAAGCTGCTCATCGTTGACGAGGCGGTCTATGGCATATTGGTGCGCCGGGAAACCGCCCGGATTTTCAAAATCCGCGCAACCCGCACTGATTTAGAAAAGCTGACCAACACCATCCGCGATTCGATCGTTATCGAAGAATCGAACCAGCTCACCACCAATCCGTTCGACCTCTCCGCCTCGCACAAAATGTACGACCTTCTTTTCGGCGCGGTGGCCGGGGAGATTCCGTCGATCAGGCATCTGGTGTTCGAGCCCGACGGGCCATTGCTCAAGCTGCCCGCCAACGTCCTCGTCATGGATCAGGCAAGCGTCGATGCCTATGCCGCGCGCCAGAAGGTGAAGAATCCGGACGAATTCGACTTCACCGGAACGGCCTGGCTGGGTCGCGACCGCATCATCTCCACCGCTGTTTCCGCGCAGTCATTCGTCGACGTCCGTCACCTGCCGGCTTCGCATGCCAAGCGGCATTATCTGGGCATGGGCCAGAACACGACAACGGCCCAACTGGAATGGGCGCCGCACAGCGAGGAAGGCCGCGATGCCTGCGACTGGACGCTCTCGCTCTGGAACAAGCCGATCTCTTCGACTGAGCTCAAGCTCGCTTCGCAGCTTCTCGGCGGTTTCGGCAATGAGGTGGTGACGGAGGAGGGCTTCTCCGACACCGCCCTGCGCGAGCGCGACGATCTGAAGGATTTCCGCATCATCCAGTTCGCGACGCATGGCCTTGTCACCGCGCCGCGGCCCGGCTGCCCTGCGCGTCCTGCGCTGGTGACATCCTATGGCAAGCGCCAGTCGGACGGGTTGTTGAGCTTCAAGGAAATCTTCGACTTGAGGCTCGACGCCGATACGGTGATCCTCTCAGCCTGCGACACGGCGGGCGCGGCGACGGCGGCGGCGACACGCGAAGCGGGGATCGGCACCGGCGGCAATTTCGCGCTCGACGGGCTGGTGCGCGCCTTTGTCGGCGCCGGGGCGCGCTCGGTCATCGCCAGCCACTGGCCGGTGCCCGATGACTATGATGCCACCCGGAAGCTGATGTCCCTGATCTACGAGGACAGCGGCACCCGTCCGGTCGGGGAATCGATGCGGCTTTCGCAGAACCGGCTGATGAACGATCCCCTGACGTCCCACCCCTATTATTGGGCTGCCTTCGCCATCGTCGGTGATGCCGCCAAGCCGCTGTCGGGCGGCACCGCAAATCAGTTCGCCGGGGCGGAGAAGGCCGCGAACGAGAAGGAAGCACGGCAATGAGCGCTACCGAAGGAAAAGCGGCCAAGGGCTTTGCCACGAGGCTGAGGAAACTGGCGACGCAGATCGGCCGGGGCCGGATCGCGCTCTCGCTGCTTGGGCTGGTCCTGGCGGTGCTGGTTGCCCGATTCAGTTGGAATCTGCCTTTCGCCGTCGATGCCGAACATGCTCTGTTCGATGCGCGTATCATCGCCACCGCCCCGACTGTCGAGCAAGATAATCGCATCGTCATCGTCCCCTACACCGACGAGACTCTGATCAAGACCGGCAAGCGCTCGCCGCTGGACCGGACGACCTTGGCCAAAGCGCTTGCGCGGCTCGACAGCATGGGAGCCAGGGGGATCGGCATCGATATATTGATCGACCAGCCGCAGAGCGACGACGCGCTTCTCATCAAAACCTTCCAGGCGATGAAGACCCCCACCTTCCTCGCCCATGCCTCTATCGACACGGCAAGCGACAAGATCCTCTACGAGCAACAGCAGTTCCTGGAGACCTTCCAGAAGGAAATCGCCAAGGGCGGCCATGTCCACCCCACCAGCATCGTCATCCAGACCGATTCCGACAATGTCATGCGCAAATGGGCCGACATCATACCCGGCGCTCCGCCACGCATGCCCAATGCGCTGAATCCGGGCGACAAGGCCTTTGCGCATTACACCGGCAGCCTTGCCTATCGCCGCCCGGCGCTCAAGGATCAGCCAATCTTCGCGGCCATTCCGATCGATACCTTCGCCAGCGACGAGCTGTTCCAGTCTCCCGAGGCGGCAGCGATGTTCGCGCAGCAGATCAAGGGCAAATATGTCCTCATCGGCGGCAATATTCAGGATATCGATATCTTTCAGACCCCGCTCACCCGCGGCGCGGGCAAGGGCGAAGCGAAGAATATCTGGGGAATGGAGCTGTTCGCCCACATGCTGGCCCAGATGATGGACGGTCGGCTGTTGAAACCGGTGCCGAACGCCGCGCTTTGGATGGCAGCCATCGCCGCCGTGCTCGCCGGGGCCTTTACCGCGTCCTTCAATCGCAAGCCGTTTCTCTCCGGTTCGCTTCTGGCGGTTCAGGTCGCGGCGCTGGGCGGCATCCCGTTCCTTCTCGCCGCCAACGATATCGAGACCTACGGCCTCCCCGCCTTCGGCTGGATTGCCGGCTGGCTGGCCGCATTCATCATTGCCGGTTCGGCGGCGCGGGCGCTGAGCGCCGAACAGCGCAGGTTCGCGCAAGGTGCTCTGGGCAAATATCTGCCAGCAGACATTGCCGCGGAGATCATGAAGGATCCCGATTCGCTCCAGCTCGGCGGACAGAAGCGCGAGATATTCGTGATCTTTTCGGATCTCGAAGGCTTCACCAAGCTCAGCCACGCAATCGAACCGGAGATGGTGGCCAAACTGCTCAACCGCTATCTCGATATGCTGAGCGATGTCGTGCTTGCCCATGGCGGGACGATCGACAAGTTCGTCGGCGATGCCGTGGTGGCATTCTGGGGCGCGCCTATCAGCCGCCCCGATGACGGCGAACGCGCGGTCAAGGCCGCGCTCGCGATGCACGCGGCGGGCGAGCTATTCCGCAAGACCGTACCCGAAGGCGTGCCGCCGATCGGCATGACCCGGGTCGGCCTGCACCATGGCGAAGCGATCGTCGGCAATTTCGGCGGCGAGGGACGCATCCAATATACCGCGCTCGGTGACAGCATGAACACCGCCGCGCGCCTTGAATCCGCGAACAAGCAGACCAAGTCCGCCGTCCTCGTCAGCGAGAGTGCGAAGGAACGCTCAGGCCTCGACATCTTCCGGCCGATGGGCAACGTCGTGCTGCGCGGCCGCGCCTCCTTGATCGGCATTTTCGAGCCGGTTCCCGATATGCCCGAGATCGAACGCAAGCAGTTTTGCGAGGTCGCCGGCAAGGCCATTGGCGGTTGTGCCGAGGCGCTGAGCGAGCTTGAAAAGAAATCGGAAACCATAGCGGATGACAAGGCCTTAACGCAGCTCGTTTACAGGCTGAGAAATCAGGAAACAGGAGGGTATTTTGTTCTCGACTAGGAAGTTGACGGCACTCGCGGGCGCAGCGATCGCCCTTGCCACCGCCAACGCGGCTCTCGCCGGAACCTTGGTGGTCCGTTCGACTGGCCCTTCGGCTGCCTCCTATCCGGTGGGCAAGACCCTCGCGGCTGACGCCAAGCTGGCGCTCAAGCCCGGTGACATGATCACCGTGCTCGACGCCGCTGGCACCCGCGTCCTCAAGGGGCCGGGCCAGGTCGCGGTTGCCGGATCGGGCGCCGCGACGGGTTCGGGCTTCACCGCATTGCTCGCCAACGCAGGCGCGCGCCAGTCGCGCACCGGGGCCACCCGCAGCGCCATCGGCGGCGGTCCTGCCCGCAGCCCGAATGTCTGGTATGTCGATGCGTCGCGAGGCGGTCTCCAATGCATCGCTGACGCGGGTACAATGGCAATCTGGCGTCCCGACAACGCTGCCGAGGGTTCGGCTACCGTGACCCGCGATGGCGATGGCAAGAGTGCGGTCGTGGACTTCCGCGCGGGCCAGTCGGTTCGCGCCTGGCCGGTTGAAGAGATGCCCGCTGCCGAAGGTGCGCGGTTCAAGATCGCGCTCGCCGGTGCCGCCGCGCCTGTCACGCTCAAGGTCACCATGGTGAGCCCGTCCAGCGCCGAGCTCGATGGCGTCGCTTCCGCCTTGCTGGCCAAGGGCTGCAGCAACCAGATGGACGTTCTGGTCGAGGGTTCGAAGCAGGAATCCGGATCGGCGCTGGCCGCGAAATGATGCACGCCGGCCGGGTGGGGCCCCGGCCGGTGCAACGCACCTGGGGAGGGGCAACCGGTGTTGATAGCGCAAATCACCGACATCCATCTTGGCTTCGATCCCGGCAATCCCGGCGAACTGAATCGGCAACGGCTGGACATGGTGCTCGATCGTTTGACGGCCGGTCCAAACCGGCCGGACCTGCTGCTCGTCACCGGGGATCTCACCGACAGGGGCGATCGCGAGAGCTATGCACGCCTGGCGGAAGCGCTAGCGCCGTGCCGGTTCCCGGTGCATCTGTGTGTCGGCAATCATGACCTGCGCGATCCGTTCCGAGCACAGTTCCCGAATGTTCCCGACGCCTTTGGCTTCATCCAATATGCGATCGACCTCGATGGGCTGCGTATCCTGGTCCTCGATACGCTTGAGGAAGGGCGCCATGGCGGGGCGTTCTGCGCAATCCGCGCGGCATGGCTGCGCGCCAGGCTGGCAGAGAAGCCGGACGTGCCTACGATCATTGCCATGCACCACCCGCCGGTCGAGCTAGGGATCGACTGGATGGACACCGCATCTGAGGAACCCTGGGTCGCCCGCTTCACCGAGGCGATGTGCGGCGCCGATCAGGTGAAGGCGATTGTCTGCGGTCATGTCCACCGACCGGTCATGACGCTCTGGCAGGGCCGGCAGGTGACTGTCTGCGCCTCATCTTCTCCCGAAGTCGCGCTGGATTTCCGCCCCATCGATCCCGACGCGACCGATGACCGCGCGATGATCGTTGCCGAGGCTCCGGGCCTGGCGTTTCACCGCTGGGACGGCGAACGGCTGGTCACTCATTTTGACGTTGCCGGGAAACGCCAGACCCTGGCACAATATGATGCGAACATGCAGGCGCTGGTCCGCCATTTGCTCGAAGAGCGCCCTGCCGAAGCAGGAAATCCCGCTGCAGCCCTTCACTGGCAATACACCACCCAATCGCGCACCGCGTAGTATTCAATTTCATTTCAGCAGCGGGCAGCAAACCACCGGCGATGGGCCGTCTTGCATTGCGTTTCATCCTGGACCGTGCATTTTGCCTGCGATCCGGGACCGGATTGCTTGGTTGTATTGGTAGCTTTCTTCGACCTTTCACCATAATCGGACTATCGACCCTTCTGAGACGCTCAGCTGCGAATTTTTCGCTCCTAGCTGAACCGCCCCGGGTTTGCCGGAGGCTATTTGGTTTAAGTTACGCAGCCATGGAGACGTCGTCCAGCATGGCGTAGTACAGTTCCTCAGCTTCAGCCGGCGGGATATTGCCGATGGGCTCGAGCAGACGCCGGTTGTTAAACCAGTCCACCCATTCGAGCATGGCATATTCGACAGCCTCAAAGGATCGTCACGGTTCTCTGCGGTGGATCACCTCGACCTTGTAAAGGCCGTTGATCGTCTCAGCCAAAGCATTGTCATAGCTGTCGCCGACGCTGCCAACCGATGGCTCGATCCCGGCTTCGGCAAGCCGCTCCGAGTATCGGATCGAGACGTATTGCGATCCGCGGTCGCTGTGATGGATGAGACCGCCACGATGGACAGGGCGTCGTTCGTGGATTGCCTGCTCCAGTGCATCCAGTATGAAGCTGGCATTGGCAGTTCTGCTAACGCGCCAGCCCACGATATAGCGGGCGTAGACGTCGATCACGAAGGCAACATAGACAAAGCCCGCCCACGTCGCGACATAGGTCAAGTCCGACACCCAGAGCATGTTGGGCGCAGGCGCGTGAAACTGCCGGTTCACATGATCGAGCGGACATGGCGCAGCCTTGTTGCTGATCGTGGTTCGCACAGGCTTGCCACGGATTACCCCTTGCAAACCCAGATCGCGCATCAGCCGCTCGATGGTGCATCGGGCCACAGCAAAGCCCTCACGGTTCATCTGCCGCCAGACCTTGCGCACGCCGTAAACGCCGAAATTCTCGGCAAAGACGCGCATGACTTCGGGTTTCAGATCCTGATCGCGCCGGACACGATCTGACAGCCGCCCCGGATCCCGCCGCTGGGCGACACGCTCATGGTAGGTGGATGGGGCAATCGGCAGAACCCTGCAAATCGGCTCGACCCCATATTCCGCGCGATGCTCGTCTATGAAGGCCGTCATCGTTTGAATGGGCGGCCGAGCTCCGCCTGGGCAAAATATGCGCTCGCCTTACGCAGGATCTCGTTGGCCTGGCGCAGTTCGCGGTTCTCGCGTTCCAGCGCTTTCAGGCGGTCAGCCATCTCGGTGGGCACGCCAGCACGCTTGCCACTGGCCACCTCGGCCTTCTTTACCCACTCATTTAATGTGTGCGCCGAGCACCCGATCTTCTCGGCGATGGAAATCATTGCTGCCCAGCGGGAAGGATGTTCAGCCTCGTGATCCAGCACCATGCGCACCGCCCGTGCGCGAACCTCAGGTGCAAACTTGTTCGTCGTCTTGCTCATATCGGCTCCACTCACTCAGAAGTTGGAGCCTCCGGCAAACCCGGGGCGGTTCAGTTCACTCGCTGGGGGCGGATCCATACCAGCCCGCGCCCGCCCAAACGCAATGTTTCTGATCCGTTCTCCCTTGGCGTACGTAAAATTCACCTTCGTGTAGTCACCCCTTAAAGGCTCCAACCCCGCTGCATAATCTCTCTGCCTATTTCCTCGGAGTAGGGATTTATCGCGCATCATGGGTGTGCCAGCATAAGGTGGCCGCAAACCGACCGCGGCTCCGCCGCCCGCTTCGTCGTGGTGGAGGGTCTGCAGAAGGAAGGCATGGCGATACGGATTCGTCAATATGTTCGCACTATGGTTAAAAAAAGAGACTAATTGGTATATTTTGTTGAACGGAGCAAATGCCGGCAGCGGGGCTCTGACCGCGCGGAAAACTGCGCGTTTGAGCGGGGATGCCGCACGTCTGCCTGCTCTTCTCTCATAAGATGGTTCGTCGCACGCGTCAGCCGGATCATGCCTCAGAATCATGGATCGCCAGAAAAAGGTCTTGCGGAAGTACCGATGGGTATATATAAAGACCTTTCGGAACATCCTGCACACAGGGGCTGGCGCGGGAGGAATCCGTTGCAATACACAAAAATTATTGAGGATCGGCCACATGGAATTCGGTATCTTCATCCCTAGCGCCCAAAACGGATATATTATTTCCGAAACTTCTCCCAAAATTCCTGCCAGTTATGACCTCATGAGGGAAATCTGTCAGGCGGGTGAGGAGAACGGATTCTCCTTCGCACTTTCGCTCTCCGCGCTTCGGGGGCATGACGGCTCGACTCATTTCTGGGACGACGCTCTCGAATCGATGACCCAGATGGCGGCCCTTGCGCGCGACACCAAGTTCATGAAGCTCATTGGCTCGGTAAACATCCTGGTCGTTCATCCCGCGCTGGCCGCGCGCATGGCGGCCACGATCGACCAGATCAGCAATGGCCGCTTCTCTCTGAACTTGGTGCCGGGCGGCTGGCATCCTCGTGAACTGGAGGTTATGAAGGTTTGGCCGGGATACGAATATAACCAATATCGCTGGAAATATGCCGGAGAATATTGTCAGGTAGTGCGCGATCTGTGGGAAAATGGTGTTTCTAACTTCCAGGGTGAGCATTTCCAATATGAGGATTTGCGCATGGGTCCGAAACCCGGTCACCATGTGAATATCGTCTGCGCGGGCGCTTCCGACGATGCGATCGCATTTACGACCAAATATGCCGACTATTCATTCCGTCTCGCCTGGGGTGGTCCCGAGGCGATGGGTGAGGTTGTCAATCGTTTCAATGCGCAGATGGATGAAGCGGGCCGCGCGATCCGTCCTTATGTCGCGCTTGGCGTCGTCATCGCGGACACCGATGAGGAAGCCGCGGCGCAGCTTCAGAATTATGTGGATCATCCGGATATGGGGGCCATGGAATATATGATCGGCCAGGCCTCGACCGACAGTGCCAAGGGCGGCACGTCGGAAATTCTGGCTGGGGTCGATGCCAAGGGCTTCGTGCAATTTTCGACCGATTTCATCACCGGTTCGCCCGAGAGCATCGCGCGCCAGCTCGACGAATGGGCGGAACATGATGTTGCCGGCTATATGTTGATATTCCCCAATTATGTGGAAGATATCAAGCGGATGGGCAAGGAAGTCTTCCCACGCATGAAGAATTATACGGCGCCGGTCGGAATGCTGGAAAACGCCTGATCTGACTACTCCCCAAACAGGTGCTGCCGCCATGAACCGATTTGATATCATCGTAGTTGGCGGCGGCACCGCTGGCTGTATTGTCGCCGTCCGTCTGAGCGAGGACCCGTCACGACGGGTTCTCCTCATCGAAGCGGGTGGTGATGAGCGGCAGGCGGCGATTGAAAATCCCATGGCCTGGCCCGCCACGCTTGGGTCCGGCTGCGACTGGAATTACCAGACCGTTGCCCAGCGCATGACCGGGCACACTTATCCCTGCCATCGCGGGCGGGTGCTTGGTGGGTCGAGTTCGATCAATCTGATGACTCATATTCGCGGCCATCCGCTCGATTTTGACCGTTGGGCCGAGATCGGCGCCGAAGGCTGGGACTATGCGTCCGTTCTTCCCTATTTCAAGCGATCGGAGAATGTGCCGCATGGCGACCCGCATTTTCGCGGGCGAGGCGGGCCGCTGACGCCGCAGCCGATCCATGATCCGCACCCCTTGTCGCGCGCCCATGTCGAGGCGGCACGGCGGACTGGGCATGATGTCGTCACCGACCTGAACGCCGCCGATCTGATGGGCGCAAGCTTTCAGGATCTGCTGATCGTCGATGGCAAGCGACAGTCCCCCGCCACGGCCTATCTGCGTCCGGCTATGGAGCGGCCGAACCTCAGTGTCGTCACGGACGCTGCGGTGCGGCGCCTCACCTTCGACGGCCTTCGTTGCACCGGCATCCGCTATGAGCAGGGCGGCACGATGGTCGAGGCGCGGGCCGGGGAGGTCATTCTCTGCGCCGGCGCAATCAATTCGCCCCAACTGCTGCTGCTGTCCGGGGTTGGGCCGGCGGCGGAACTGCGCGCGCGGAATATCAAGGCTATTGCTGACTTGCCGGGCGTCGGGCGCAATCTCCAGGACCATGTGCTGCTCGCGGGCATCCGCTATCATGCGGAGCGGCCCTTGCCGCGGCCCAGCGGGAATATGGCGGAAGCAACGCTGTTCATGAAGACCGACCCGGCTCAGCGTCGTCCAGAACTGCAAATCGTCCAGGTTCAGGTGGACTATCATACGCAGTTTCAGAATCCGGTGGAAAACAGCTTTACCTTCGGCATCGGGCATATGCGGCCCAGCAGCCATGGCACGCTCCGTCTGTCGGCGGAGAAGCCGGAGGGGATGCCACTGATAGACTATGATTATTTGGGCACATCTGTCGAAATGGACCAACTGATCGCGGGTATCGAGGAAGTGCATCGCCTGACCCAGACCGGTGCCTTTGAGGAGTGGGGCGGCTATTCGGGAACTGACGCGCTGATGGCGGCCGGCCGGAAGGAAATGGAACAGACGGTCAGGGATGGCCTCAGCACTTATTTCCATCCCGTGGGAAGCTGCCGCATGGGCACAGGGGGCGATGCCGTGGTCGATCCGGCCCTACGCGTGCATGGCATAGAGGGGCTTCGCATTGCCGATGCATCGGTCATGCCGGAGATCGTGTCGAGCAATACCGCCGCGGCCACGGTGATGATTGCCGAAAAGGCGGCAGATCTGATAAACGGCATCCATGGCTTATCTACATGAGCCATGGGACGAGCGCTTATAGGTTGGGACATGACGGAGACGATCGGAAAGGCACTGGCGGAAACGACCCGGCTTTTCCCTGATCGCATCTTCCTGACGGACGGCAACAGCCGGATCAGCTTTTCAGAGGCCTCCGCGCAAATCGACCGGATTTGCGGCGCGCTGCTCGCTTTGGGTTTCCGGCGGCATGACAGGTTAGCGCTCTGGCTGCCCAATTCGCCCGCATGGGTGATGCTGGCGCTCGCCTGCGCGCGGCTCGGTATATTGCTGGTCACGGTCAATACCCGCAACAAGGGGGAGGAAACCGCCTATATCCTCGCCAAATCGCGGGCCAGGGGACTGATCGCCGTCGATCGCTTCTGGGACATCGATTATCGAGCCATGCTGGCGGAAATGGCGGCGCCGCATCTGGAACATGTGCTTTGGCTTGACGGCGGAGCGGATGGGTTCAGGCTGAGGCCTTGGGCGGAGAGCTTTGCACAGACCCCCGAAACGCTAAGGCATGCAGAGGCTGCGGTCACGGCCTCCGATCCGGCCCTGGCTGTCTTTACCTCGGGTACTACCGGCTTTCCCAAGGGCGTCGTCCACAGCCACGTCCTGCTCGACAATGTCCGCAATTTCGCTGGCATGATGCATTTTGAGCCGGGTGATGTCATCCTGGGCCATATGCCCTTTTATCATATTGCTGGGCTGGTGACGGCCCTGCTTCCGGCCGTGACGCTGGGTTGTACCTTGGTGACGGTCGCCCATTGGCAGGCGGAAACGGCAGCGCGGCTGATCGCGCGCGAAAAGATCGCCATTTTCGGCGGGATTCCAACGCATTTCATCGATCTTGCCGACAAGGTCGCCGAACTGGGGCTCGACACAAGCTGTCTGAAATGCGCCTGGATTGGCGGAGCGAGTATAGCGCCCGACGTAGCGCGACGGGCGAAACATGTGCTGGGGCTGGATGCTCTGGCGGCAGCGTACGGCATGACCGAAACCAGCGCTTGCACCACGCTCAGCCGTTTCGACGATCCGCTGGAAATCGCGGCGGAAGGGAAGGGCGTTCCCATTGGTGACTTCGAAGTGAAAGTCGCCGATCCCGAAACTGGCGCGGCGTGTCCCGTTGGGAACAATGGCGAGATTTGGGTGCGCGGTTCCATCGTCATGCAGGGATATCTGGAAGACCCGGAGGAAACGGCTAAAGTCATGACTGGCGATGGCTGGTTCAGAACCGGTGATCTCGGCCAATTTGATGCAACCGGATATTTGAAGATTACCGGGCGTCTCAAGGAAATGTTCATCGTCGGCGGCAGCAATGTATATCCGGCGGAGGTTGAGCGTTGCCTGCACCAGGTACCCGGTGTGCGACAGGCTGTCGTTGTGGGCGTTCCCGACCGGCGTTTGGGCGAAGTGGGTTTTGCCTTTGTGGAAAGGGATGAAAGTGCAGCGGTGACGCAAGACGTTATTCTTGCCTTCGCCAAGGCGCATATCGCCGATTACAAAGTCCCACGACATCTGCGCTTCGTCGAGGCTTTTCCCATGACCGGAACGCGAAAAATCCAACGGCATCTGCTGGTGGCGCAGGCGCGTGACTTGCTCGGCTATCAAGAATCCTGAGCGTTTAATGGCTTTGCCGACGCCCGAGATCGGTGGCTGATCAGGATTTTCCACAGCGTGATGGATACCAAAAAGTATTAAATAAAATTTTCTATTGCCTATGAATACCCATCGGTATATTCCATTACCAAGTGAATCAGGCAAAGGTGTGTGATGGCCGATAATCAGAAAATCTCGTTCAGCTTTCAGGTCGGCGCCGTCGGCGAACCGGGCGCGTCCGATGAACAGATGTATTGCGACGCGATCGAGGATGCGAAGCTCGGCCAGTCCCTCGGCTTTGAGGCGGCCTGGGTGATCGAGCATCATTTCACCGATTATTTCCCGACGCCCAATCCGGTAACACTGCTGTCCTATATTGCGGCGGCTTGTCCGGGTCTGGACTTGGGTACCTGCGTTCTGGTGCTGCCCTGGTATAATCCTCTTCGTCTGGCGGAAGAGCTGGCGATGCTACAGGCAATGTCGGGGGCCAATCTTCACATCGGCATGGGCCGTGGTGTCGCAAAGCTGGAATATGACGCATTCGGCGTCAACATGTCGGAAGCTCGTGAACGCTTCCGTGAAGCTTATGAGATCATCCAGCTCGCGCTCAAGGGTGAGCCCTTCAATTATCACGGAGATTATCTGAAAGTCGATCGTACCGTGACGGCACGCCCGCGTCTCACTGGCAGGAAGCCGAATTTCTACGGTGCGATCGGCAGCGCCAGCAGCGCCGAAATCATGGCCGATATCGGGCTTCCGCCGATTGCCATCGGTCAATTTCCAGGAAAGGTACTGGCCGCGATCCAAAATAACTGGAACAAGCGCGCCGAAGAGATCGGGCTGTCGACCGACGTGAATCGTCCAATATTGCTGCAATGCTATATTGGCGACACGGATGAGGAAGCGCGAGACGAAGCGCTGAAATATCTGCCCGCCTATTTCCGTACCCAGGTCGAACATTATCAGGGCGACATGACAAACTGGTCCGATATTGCCGGCTATGAACAGTTCGAGCGGACATTCGCCAATCTCAAGAAGTTGGCGAATCCGGAAAATCTCGACGGTTTCCTCGATTTCAACATCTGCGGCAGCCCCGACAAGGTGGAGCAGCGCATCCGCGATTTCATGGACATCGGTTTCAACCATATCATCGTGACCAACAGCACGCCCGACGTGCCCAAGGATGTGCGTCACCGGATGCTGAAGCGCTTTTCCGCCGAGATCATGCCCCGTTTCGGTGGGCAAATGGTCAAGCAACCCAGCCCGGCCGCATAACCTAAAATGACGACATGGCAATTGGCCGAACTGCCGTTTCTGGAGGAACGGCATCGGCACCTCGCTGGCCGGGTCGCGCTATGGTGCGAGGCCAATCGAGCCCTGCTCCAGCGCGACGGAAGTGAAGATTTTGCGCGCCATTGCCGCAAAGTCGTCGCCCGGCTCGCCGGGGCGGGCCTGCTCGATCATGTCCTCCCCTTCTGCGATGCGGATGGGCAAGTGCGGTTCGATCTGCGCGCCATCTGCGTCGTCCGGGAAGGGTTGGCCTATGAAAGCAATCTTGCCGCTTCGCTGTTCGTGATCCAGGGCATGGGACTGTCGCCGCTGTTCCGTTTTGGCAGCACGGCGCTCCGGGAAAGCTATATCGACCGTGCCCGGCGCGGGGAAGCCATCGGCGCGATTGCCGTCAGCGAGATGCAGGGCGCCTCCGACGTAGCGGCGCTGACGACGAGTGCAACGCGGGATGGCGACAGCTTTGTAATCCACGGCGAAAAGGTCTGGATCGCCAATGGCGGCTTTGCCGATCATTATTTGGTCCTTGCTCGATCTGGGGATGCGGGTGACAAGCGGTCGATTTCCGCCTTTCTGGTCGATGCCGGTCTACCCGGCGTCGCGGTCGGGCCGGATGTGCAGATGATCGACCATTGTCCGCTTGCGAAGGTGAGTTTTGACCATGTGCGCGTGCCTGTGAGCCATGTGATCGGCGCGCCGGGCGACGGAATGCGGGCTGCCATGGCGGGCTTCGACGTCTTTCGGCCCTCGGTGGGCGCTGCGGCGGTCGGACTTGCCAAGCGAGCGCTTGCGGAAACCGTGACCCGGACCAAGACTCGCGACATTTTCGGCGGGCGCATGTCGGAACTTGACGGGGTGCAGGCCTGTCTGGCGGATATGTTGGCGGATGTCGAATCGGGGACGATGGCGGTCTATCGCGCCGCCTGGACGGGAGATGTGATCAGCGATCGCTATTCGACCGAGGCGGCGCTGGCCAAGCTGGTCGCGACGGAAGCGGCCCAGCGTGTCGTCGATAGCGCGGTCCAATTGTTTGGCGCAGCCGGTGTCAGCCGGGACTGCGTCGTCGAGCGGCTCTATCGCGAACTGCGCCCCATGCGCATCTATGAGGGCGCCTCCGAAATTCAGAAGAAAATCATCGCGCGGGGCATCCTCCGCTCTGGGGAAAGATCATGATCGAAGCCGTCATTGTAGATGCCGTCCGCACCCCCATGGGGCGCGGCAAAGCGGGCGGCGCGCTGTCCCAAGTGCATGCCGTCGACCTTCTGGCGGGAGTTCTACGCCAGATCGTGGATCGCAACCGGCTCGATCCGGCGCGGATCGACGACATCCTCATTGGCTGCGTGTCGCAGGCAAGCGAACAGTCGAATACGCCCGGTCGCATGGCCGCGCTCTCCGCAGGTTTCCCGGTTCATGTGTCGGCGACCACCATCGACCGCAAATGCGGGTCGAGCCAGCAGGCCATCCATTTCGCGGCCCAGGGCATCATGGCCGGCCAATATGACGTCGTGATTGCGGGGGGATTGGAATCCATGAGCCGCGTGCCCATGGGATCGGCGCGGATGGGTGCGGACATTTATGGGCCAGGCCTCAACGCCCGCTTCGCGCCGGGCCTGGTGTCTCAGGGCGTGGCGGCGGAATTGATCGCGCAGCGTTGGGGCCTCAGCAGGGCGGATCTCGACGCTTATTCGGCCCTGTCGCACCGCCGTGCGGCCGAGGCGCAATTCGACGTGGAAATCGTGCCGGTGGAGACGCCGCAAGGCCTGGTCAGCGCCGACGAAACCATCCGTCCCGGCACGACGGTAGAAGGGTTGTCCGGGCTATGTCCCTCCTTCCCAACCGAGGAGATGGACACGCGTTTCCCCGGCCTTGACTGGAGCATCACAGCGGGTAATTCGTCCCAACTCGCGGACGGCGCCGCTGCCCTGCTGATCATGGCCGAGCCAGTTGCGCGTTCGCTGGGGCTGAAGCCAAGGGCGCGCTTCGTGGCGTTCGATGTGATCGGTGACGATCCGCTGTTCATGCTGACCGCGCCGATCCCCGCGACCCGACGCATCCTCCAGAAGAGCGGCCTCTCGCTCGACCGGATCAGCCATTATGAGGTCAATGAAGCCTTTGCGCCGGTACCGCTTGCCTGGGCGAAGGAACTTCGTGCCGATCCGGAGCGGCTTAATCCCTGTGGGGGCGCGATCGCGCTGGGGCATCCGCTCGGCGCCTCGGGCGCGCGGCTGATGACGACCATGCTCAATGCGCTGGAACAGAGCGGCGGTCGTTACGGGCTCCAGACCATGTGCGAAGCGGGCGGCATGGCCAATGCAACGATTATCGAAGTGCTTTGAAGGACTAGCATCATGGATATCAGCGGAATTTCAGCCGTCGTCACGGGTGGATCGTCGGGTCTTGGGCGAGCGACGGCGGAACTGCTGCTGAAGCGCGGCGCGAAGGTCGTCGTCGTCGACCTGCCAGAAACCGCCGGGGTGGAAGGGCTGGAGGGCGACGCGATCTTCGTTCCCGCCGATGTCGCCGATCCGCAGCAGATGCGCGCGGCCTTTGATGCGGCCGACCAGTTGGGGACGCTGCGGGCCGTGGTCCACTGTGCGGGCCGGGGCGGCGCGATGCGCATCCTCGACAAGGAAGGGAATGCCGGATCGCTGGTTCATTATGAGATGATCGTGCGCACGAACCTGATCGGTAGCTTCAATATACTGTGCCTGGCGGCCGAGCGCATGGCCCGAAACGAGCCGGCCGACGGCGAGCGTGGCGCGATTATTCTCACCGCTTCGGTCGCCGCCTTTGAAGGGCAGATCGGGCAAATTCCTTATGCTTCAGCCAAGGCGGGCATTGTCGGCATGACCATAGTGGCGGCGCGCGATCTGGCAAGCCGCCTGATTCGAGTCTGCACCATCGCGCCGGGCACGTTCGACACGCCGATCCTCGATAAGATCAAACCGGAGATCAAGGCGGCGCTAGCGGCTGCCGTGCCCAATCCGCCGCGTCTGGGCAAGCCGTCCGAATATGCACAGCTCGCCGCGCATCTGCTGGAAAACCCAATGATGAACGGGGAAACGATCCGGATCGACGGCGCCATCAGAATGACCCCGCGATGAGTGAAATCCTGTTCGAGCGGGCGGACGGCATCGCCACGATCACGATCAACCGCCCCCGAGCCCGCAACAGCGTCAATCAGAAGGTCGCGGAAGGCATGGCGGAGGCGCTGGCCGAGATCGACCGGGATGAAGGCATTCGGGTCGGGATCATCACCGGCGCGGGGGGCTATTTTTGCGCGGGCATGGACCTCAAGGCTTTTCTGAAGGACGAGAAGGTCAAGGTCGAGGGCGGGGGCTTTGCCGGCATCACTGAAGCGCGGACGGCTAAGCCGGTCATCGCTGCGGTCGAGGGTTTCGCTCTGGCCGGGGGCTTTGAAATCGCGCTGGCATGCGACCTGATCGTCGCGTCGCAGGAAGCACGCTTCGGCTTGCCGGAGGTGAAGCGCGGGCTTGTCGCCAATGCTGGCGGGCTAGTGCGCCTGCCACGGCAATTGCCCTATCGCATTGCGCTGCAACTGGTGCTGACCGGCGACATAGTGGAGGCGCCAGTGTTGGCGCGATTCGGCCTGATCAACCGACTGACGGCGCCCGGCGCGGCCTTGCAGGAAGCGAAGCGCCTGGCCGCCGAGATCGCCGTCAATGCGCCGCTCGCCCTGGCGGCGAGTAAGCGCGTGATGCAGGAATCGCAGTACTGGTCCAGCGATGATCTTTTCGCACGGCAGAACCGCATAACCGCACCGGTGATCCAGTCGGCCGACGCGCGGGAAGGGGCGGTCGCCTTTGCGGAAAAACGCGCGCCGGTCTGGCGGAACCGGTAAATTCAGAGATCGGCGCTGGCTGCTGACGGCGCCGCTGTCTGGAGGAACAATTCCCAACTTTCCCGCAATTTCTCCGCATGATCGCCCGTGAAGATGAACACGATGCGGCTGCGTCGGTCGGCATCGGGCCAAGCTTTGAGCGACACCGGTACATGCAGGGTGGATTGAACTGCATGAACCACCACCGGCTCAGCGCTGCCCCAGGCATTTACTATGCCTTTGACGCGCAGCAGCCGGTCACCGAATTTCCGCTGCTCCCGTCCCAGCCAGAGGTGAAATTCCCGCCAGTTGATCGGCACATCGGCGGTCAATGTCGTGGAAACGGCGCTTGGCGCATGCCGGTGATTATGGCCATGTCCAGTCTGTGCCGATGCGGACAAGCGGCTGTCCCGCTTCACCCATTCACCGATCAGCGAAGCCTGCTCATTTTCATTGATGAAGATCGGAGAGAAGATCTGATCGATGTCGAGCGTGATATCCTGACGCAGCAACTGTTCCGCTCGCCCGTTGAGCGATGACAGCCTGTCCTGCAAGGCATCTACGCTCACTGGATTGGCAAGATCGGTCTTGGTGATGATGATCTTGTCCGCCAGCCGGGCCTGTTTGCGCGCTTCGGGATGTTGTTCCAGTTGGTGTGCGCCGTGAAGCGCATCGACCGTCGTGACGATCCGGTCGAGCCACAGGAAACGCGCGGCAATGGGGCTGTCGAGGATCGATTGCAGCACGAATTCAGGATCGGCCAGCCCCGACGTCTCGATGATCAGCCGCTTGAAGGACGGCAGTTCGCCCGCATCGCTTCGCCGAAAAATGCGGGTGAGAGAGGCTTCGAGATCGTCCGTCGCAAAGCAGCACATGCAGCCATTGGCCAGCACGATGACGTCGTCGGTGGGAGATTCGACGAAAACATGGTCAAGGGGGATCGCGCCGAACTCATTGATCGCCACCGCCGTATCGCTGAGCGAGGGATGGCGCAGCAGCCAGTTGAGCAGCGTCGTCTTGCCGCTGCCCAGAAATCCCGTGAGCAGCGAAAAGGGCATGTGCCGATTGAAATGACTTTCCGGCGCCCACACCATCTGGCGAAATCCCCTTCTTCCCTCTCAGGCCGTCTTGGCGGCCACCGCTTCGATCTGGATACGTAGATCCGACGCCAGACCCAATACAAAGCTACACCGCGCCGGATAAGGACCGGGATCGAACACCGCCTTATAGGCCTCGATAAACTCGCCGCGATAGGCGTCGTCACGCATATAGCAGGTCGTTTTCACCACATCGCGCAAGCTCAGTCCCTCCTGCGCTAGAATGATGCCGATATTTTCGAGGCATATCCGCACTTCGTCGGTAATGGACTGGGCGTCCTCACGCCGTTTCATCGTATTCTGGTCGAGCGCCAGCCCGGCGGCATAGACGAATCTGTCGGTCGCCGTGCCCGAAGACAGGCCCGAACCGCTATAATCGCCAAGTTCGGGCGGATTGAGATAGTTGATCATGATTGCACCATCATTTCAAAGGGTCGATTGTAGAGAATATCTTCCAGAACCTCGCGCGGAATGGGCAGCGGCATGGCGAGGTCCGCAACGGCGAGGAAATCCTCGGCCGCCTGACGCGGATTGAAGGAGGGAAAGTCGGAACCGAAGACCAGCCGGTCGGTCACGCGGCCCTCAATGGCGAGGCGAAGCCCGGTGTACATCTGCCATGTCTTGATCGGCAGGGTGGAGACATCCGCATAAACATTGCGGTTCTTCATCATCAGCTCGACCGTTTCGTTCATCCACGGCTTGCCGAAATGCGCGAGCAATATCTTCGTTTCGCGAAATTCCCGCGCCACCTTGTCGATCAGGCTGGGGCTGGCATATTCGTGAAAGCCGATGGGTGAAAAGACGCTCGCTTGATGGAACATCAGGAATATGCCGAGGTCCGCCGCCGCCCGGTAAATGGCATAGCCTTCCTCCGAATGCGGATGCCATCCCTGATAAGGAGGCGAAATCTTCACGCCATGCAGGCCCCATTCGCGCACAGCGGTCTTCAACGCTTCGGCCGCGCCCGGCTGGGTCGGATCGACGCTCCCGATGCCGATGGCCCGGTCCTTGTTCGCATGAAGATAGGTGCCGATGAAATCATTGGGAATGTGCATCCCCATGATTGCGATCTGCAATCCTACAATGGCGAAGCGCTCGACGCCGGATTCCGCCATGGTGCGCGCATGTTCCGCCGGGTCGGCGGCACCGAAGGCGGGTTTGCCGACCAGTTCGGTCCCGCGGTCGGTCCACACCGGGCCACAATGTTCCGGCAGATAGATATGGGTGTGCCAATCCGTGAACGGCCGCAGGGTCATTAGCGGCTTGCCTGCGGCAGGGCCGCGACGGCGTCCAGTTCGACCCGGCAGCCGCCAGCAATGCCGACCACGAAGGTGCAGCGCGCCGGGTAGGGGCCGTCACCGAAAAAGGCCTTGAACGCTCCCCAAAATTCGCCGCGATAGCTATCGTCGGACAAATAGGCCGTCACCTTGACGATGTCGCGCTTGGTGCAGCCGGCTTCCGTGATGATTTCCTCGATCTCCTCCAGGCAGAGTCGGGTCTCTGTCGCAATCGAGTCCGCGTCTGCGCGGCGGGCCATGGTGTCGAAATCGAAGGCCATGCCGCCGGCAAAGACCATGCCGTTCGCCGCAGCGCCTGGATTGAGACCATATTGCGGGAAGGGGGCATTGCGGGGGTTCAGGAATTGGGTCATGTTCACTCCGGGCAATAGGTGAAGTTTTTTCAAAATCGAATGGTTGGGGTGAGTCGTTTGTCTAGCCCGAGCCCTCACAAATTCTTGAGCTGCGGAAGGATTTCCTTGCCGAACAGTTCGAGCGATGCGTCAAGGCCGGGGCCTGTGACGCCGGGGAAGCCCATCTGAAGCAGCCAATGTTGGACATTGTGGCTCTTCGACAGCCGGGTCATCCGTTCCAGCACCGTGTCGGGCGAACCGATCATCAGGTGGTCGCGCTCCATCAGCAGGTCGAACAGCGGAATATCCGCGAAACGCGGGTCGTTCGGATCTTCGTCAATGTCGAGCCAGGGGTTCCCGCGACGGACATAGTTCACAAACTTGGCGAAAGCCTCCACCGCTTCTTCGGTGGCAAGGCGCGCTTCCTCGTCGGTTTTGGCGACATAGGCCATGCGCAGCACGGCGCAGCGTTCGCCCAGGGCAAGCTGCCGGTTATGCTGCTTGGCGACTTCCGCCTGATAGGTTTTGAACAGCTCCAACAGGCCCTTGCCAGTCGGGTACCAGGTGATGGCGCCGATGTCGCGCCGTGCCGCCCCCTGGAAGCCGCCCATGCTTTCGGTCACAACATACATGGGCGGGGTTGGCTTCTGGAGCGGCTGCGGCACGATACCCAGACCGGCCATCATGCCGTCCTCGCCCACCGTGTTGATACCGTGGTCAACATTATTCGGCTGCTTCACGCCGCCAAAACCATGCCTATATTTGAGGTTGGGATAGGGATAGGTATGGGTATCACTCTTGTAGCTGAATGACTTCATGGTCATTGCAGCCTTCATGATCTGGAAATTCTCCTCGAAAATCGCCTCGCTGTCCTCGGGACCCTTGCTCCAGCGGTCGGCCTTTGGGTTGATGTTCATCACCTCGAAATCGACGATGCCGCGGGCGAAGGCGGGTTCCAGGCGGCCGCCGCTGAAATGATCGAGCAGTGACAGGTCTTCGGCCAATCGCACTGGGTTCCACAACGGCAGTTGTACAGCAGCCAGGCCCAGTCGCAGACGTTCGGTGCGGGCGGCGAGATCAGCGGCCAGCATAATCGGGTTGGCGCAGGCATCGACCCCGTCGGCATCGAAATGATGCTCGCCCAGCCAGATGCCGTCGAAGCCGAGCTGGTCAGCCATCACGGCGTGTTTCCGCGTGGCCTGCAAAACCTCGTTCCAGCTCATGTCACCCGAACGATTTGTCAGCGCGTAAAGCAGATCCACTCTCATTTGCGTCGTCTCCATCACTCAATTTGGCGCGCTGATCTTCGTCCTGCCGGCCGCGGAATAGGCGGTCATCGCCGATCAACAAAATTATCTACTATGTAGTAGCGTAAGATATCCATTGGTTTCGTGTCAAGTCGATTCGCCCGTCAAATGTTGGTGTAGTGACGAAGGTTGGCACAACGAAAAAGGCCGCCCATCCCCCAATCGGGGGATGGGCGGCCAAAGAGGGAGCGCGTGTGCCGACGCGGTCAGAAGCGGCGGGTGATCGTTGCCCGCACGGTACGTGGCGCGCCGTCATTGACCAGCAGGGCCGAGTTAGACGGATCCCAATAGTTGATATAATGCTTGTCTGTCACATTCTTGCCGATAACCGCGAGCTTCCATTTCTCATCGCCGGACGTCCAGCTGATGTTGAGGTCCAGAGTGACGCGGCCCGCAATTTCGAGCTCATTGGCGGCGTCATTATAGGATTTGGTGATGAAATAGAGATTGCCGCCCAGATCGACCCATCCCCCCAGCAACGGCTGGCGGATGTTCATGCCGGCATTTCCGGTCAGCTTGGGGGTGCGGATCAGCTGGTTGCCCGAAGCATTCACCGGCACGGTGTTATAGCCGCCAGGTGTGCAGCTCGGGTCCAGCGGTGCGCAGACATGCGGTTCGTAACGCACGGCGCCGTCGAAATCCTTATATTCCGAATGGGTATAAGCCGCGCCGGCGAAGATGGTGACGGCGTCATTCAGCCGCGCGTTGAGCGAGGCTTCGAGGCCGTAAATCTGCGCCTTGCCGACATTGGACAGGTTGGACACCACGCCGCCCGAACCGACGGTGTAGAGCACGAACTGCATGTCGCTATATTTATAGTAGAAACCAGCAAGGTCGAAGGACAGCCCGCGCGCCGAATGCTTGAAGCCGATTTCATAGGCGTCCAGCTTTTCCGGATTGGCCGGCGGGCTGGTGGGCGAGAAGGCACTGTAGACGCCCGCGGCGAAGCCCTTGGAATAGGAGGCATAGGTGCTGGTGTCGCGGTTGATCTGATAGCGGATAACCGCACGCGGAGTCACACTGTCCCAGCTTTTGGCATTGCTGCCGGAAAAGCCGGTATAGTCGAGGAAAGAAAGTTCTTTCTTCTCATGGCTATAACGCACGCCCGCGGTCAGATAGAGTTTGGGCGCAATATTATAGGTGCCATCGACATAGCCGGCGATCGCATCGGTCTTCACCTGTGCCGACTGATAATGGAAGCCGTTGACCGCTTCATCCGGCATTTCGCCATTCTGATGCAGGTAGAAACCGCCCAGCGACCATTCAAGCGGTCCGCTTCCCCCGGCGAGAATGACTTCCTGCGTCAGCGTCTTCACATGCTGGGTATAGCGGAAATTCACTTCAGCCAACGACGATCCGTCGAAATCGAAAATATTGTCGTCCTTCTGATCCGAATAGCCGGTCAGCGAGGTCAGGGTGGCAAAGCCCATATCGGCCTTGGCGGTGAAATAGATGCTGTCGATATTCTTCTTCAGCACCGTCGCCTGGTCTGAGGAGGTCTTGCGATACTCCCGCGTCACAATGGCGCCGGGGACGAAATCGGCCGTGGCGTTCGGACCTTCGACGCGATAGACCATCGACATCGGATCGTTGATATAGCTGTGTTCGGCCTGGAGCTTTAACGTCAGCCAGTCGGTCGCCTCGAATTTTAGCTTCGTGCGGATATTCCAGCCGGTGTAGAAGCCGTCGCGCTGGCCGGTGACGATATTGCGGGTATAGCCGTCCGAATCCCGGTAGGATGCCGAAACGCTGGCGGTCAGCCGGTCGCCCAGCGGCCCGGCGACATAGCCGTTGGCGACTTTCTCGTCATAGGTGCCGTAGCCGACCGTCACCTGCCCCTCGGCATGGTTGGTCGGTTCCTTGGTGGTCAGCAGCATGGCGCCGCCCGTGGCGTTGCGCCCGAACAGCGTGCCCTGCGGCCCTTTGAGTACCTGAACATTGTCGATATCGGCAAATTCGAAGTTCAGCGAGGTCGGCGTGGGCTGGTAGAAGCCGTCCATATAGACTGCGACGTTGGAACTGACGCCGACACCACTGACCGCCGTGGTGATGCCGCGAATGGCGGGAAAGACGCCCGGACCATATTGGTCGAGCTTCAGGCCAGGAACGACCTTGGTGAGGTCGAGAACGGCGGTGGTGCCTTTGGATGCAAGCTGGTCGGCGGAGAGTGCGGTCAGCGAAATAGGGGTTTCGACCGCGCGGGCGTCGCGCCGTTCGGCGGTGACGACGATCTCCGCGACCGTGGGGGTCGGATCGTCGCTGCTATTTTGGGCAAAGGCGGCGCCCGGCAACAGCAGGGCGGCGGCCAGGGCTGATGCTCCACAGCTCGCCATCACGGCCAATTTTGCTTGCTCTTTGGATTTCTTTCCTATCATTTCAACTCCCCTTGTGGATTTTTTGAGCCAATCGTGGTCGGCATCCTTGAGCGCACCGCTATCTTCCGCGAGGCTATGGTGCCTGATGCCGAACCTACCGGATAGTATTTAATATCTACCATATATGTCTTGTCAATACCAATTGGTAATACCTTGCCGATGCCTCGGATCGGCCTGAATTTCAGCCCTCTCTTTCCAGGCCATCTTTTTCAGAAGAGCGGTCGGCGCTCCAGCTTGACAGGAGGATGATTCGCAGAGTAGCAAGAGTGTCATAGTGGTAAATTTATATACTATATGGTATAACCGGTCATTCAAAGGAGGATGGTCGAGTCTGGACAGGGCCGCTGTCCGGGAAAGGAATTACAAGACAGTGCTGGAAAATTTTCACCTGCAAATATTGCCGCCGGAGGCCGAGACGCTTCGCGCGCCGCTGCGAAAGCTGCTGAAAGACCATGTCGCCGCGTTGCCCGCTTCGCGGCGTGCCCGCTCGTGGATGGGTTTCGACGCATCGCTGAGCCGTGCTTTGGGAGATGCGGGCTATCTGGGCCTGACCCTGCCGCGCCGCTATGGCGGGCAGGAGCGGGATGCCTTCGCTCGTTTCGTGATTGTAGAGGAATTGCTTGCGATTGGCGCGCCGGTCGCGGCGCACTGGATCGCTGACCGCCAGTCCGCGCCGCAGATACTGCGTTTCGGGACCGAGGCGCAGCGCCAGGCTTATCTGCCCGGCATCGCGCGGGGTAAACTGTCCTTCTGTATTGGCATGAGCGAGCCGGGTTCAGGTTCCGACCTTGCCAGCGTGCGCAGCCGCGCCGCGCAGGTCGAGGGCGGTTGGCGCCTCAACGGGCAGAAGATCTGGACGACCAATGCCCAGCACGGCGATTATATGATCGCGCTGGTCCGCACTTCGGGCACGCCGGCGGACCGCAATAATGGGCTGTCCCAGTTCATCGTCGATCTGAAGGCGCCCGGCGTAACAATCCGTCCGATCATGGACCTGACTGGCGACGAACATTTTGCGGAAGTTTTCTTCGAAGATGTGCTGCTTGAGCCGGACAGGCTGATCGGGCAGGAAGGCGCGGGCTGGGCGCAGGTCACGGCAGAACTCGCCTTCGAGCGGAGCGGACCGGAGCGGATCTATTCCAGCATCGTCCTGCTCGATGCGTGGCTGGGACATCTGGGCGCCGTGAGGCGCCAGGATGGCGCGACTGCGACGCTGGTCGGTCGTCTGACAGCGCAATTGGCGACGCTGCGGGCGCTGTCCATCGCGGTGACGGCGCGGCTCGCGGCGGGTGAGCAGCCGGTGGTCGAAGCCTCCATCGTCAAGAATCTGGGAACCAGCTTCGAACAGTCTATCCCTTCGCTGATCGCCGACGATCTGGCGAGCCATCCGGATGAAAATCCGGATGCCGAACTGCTTAGGACGCTTTTCTATGTCACCCAGATCGCTCCCAGCTTCTCGCTGCGCGGGGGCACGCGGGAAATCTTGCGCGGCATTATCGCGCGCGGACTGGGATTACGCTGATGGATAATATGCTTCTCGACCCTTTCGTCAGGCTGCTTGGTGATAGCTGCACGCCGCAGCAGATACGGGCGCTGGAGGCGGGCGGATCGTCTCGGGAAATCTGGGCCGCGTTCGAGGAATCGGGCTTTCTGAACGCCTTGGTGGCGGAGGAAGCAGGTGGTTTCGGCTTAGCCTTCAGCGAGGTTGCGCCCCTCTTCCTGGCTCTGGGTTCCCATGCCGTGCCGGTGCCGGTTGCCGAGACCATGGTGGCGCGTGCGTTGCTGGGGGCGGCGGGCGTGGCGCTTCCGGAAGGAGCGATCGTTCTTGCGAATCCGTCGGGCGTGCAGGGCGGCCTTATTTCCGCGGCGACGCTCGCGAGTCATGTGCTGGCGGACTTGGGGGACAGGCTCGCCCTGTTCGACATCGGGCAATTGGACGTGACGAAGCCGATGATCCACGGATCGCTCGCCGCGCATATCGCGATACCGCCAACCATTCCTGCGCAGGCGGAGATTGAACGGCCGGAGGCCGGTCTGCGCGCCGTCGCGGCCGTGCTGCGCGCGGCGCAGATCGTCGGGGCTGCCCGTCGTGTGCTGGACATGACCGTGGCCTATGCTGGGGAACGGGTACAGTTCGGCAAGCCCATTGGTAAGCAGCAGGCGATCCAGCAAAACCTCGCCGTCATGGCCGAACAGGCGGTGATGGCGAACATGGCCGCCCAGATGGGCTGCGCCGAAGGGATCGCGCCTCGGATTGAGGTGGCCGCTATCGCCAAGCAGATCACCAGTGCCGCGGCTGTCGAGATCGCCAATATGGCTCATGCGGTCCATGGTGCGATCGGGATCAGCGAGGAATATGATCTGCAACTTTTTACCCGTCGCCTGCATGAATGGCGGATGGCCGATGTGTCCGAAGGTTGGTGGGCGGGCATTCTCGGCCACCGGCGGCTGCTGAGCGAAGAACGATCCAGCATCGATTATATCCGCACCGTCGAAGCCGTTGCCTGAAGGAGAATTTCACATGACCGCATTGATCCTCACCAAGCGGGACGACGCGATCCTGACCGTCACCCTGAATGCCCCGGAGCGGCGCAATCCCATTTCCGACATTGAAATGGTCGACGCGCTGACCGCCACCATGAAGGCCGCCGACACGGATCCGGAGATCAAGGCCGTGATTCTGACCGGCGCAGGCAAGGCCTTTTCCTCCGGCGGCGACGTCAAGAAGATGGTGCCGGGCGCCGGCTTGCGCGATGCCATGCCCGCCAATACGCGCAGCAATTATCGCGAGGGCATCCAGCGGTTGCCCTTGCTGTTCCAGTCCCTCGATGTGCCGGTCATCGCTGCTATCAACGGTCCGGCCATAGGCGCGGGTTGCGATTTGGCTTGCATGTGCGATGTGCGCATCGCGTCCGACAACGCGGTCTTTGCGGAAAGTTTCGTGAAGATCGGCCTTATTCCGGGCGATGGGGGCGCCTGGCTGTTGCCGCGTATCGTGGGTTTTTCCAAGGCCTGTGAGCTGTCGCTGACGGGGGAAACAATCGATGCCCAGGAAGCGCTGCATATCGGCCTCGTTTCGCGCGTGGTGCCGCTGGAGGATCTATTGTCCATCGCGCGCGAGGTTGCCGACAAGATCGCTGCCAACTCCCGTCCATCGACTCGCATGACCAAACGGCTGCTGCGCGAGGGTCAGACTGCCACGCTGCCCTCACTGCTGGAGCTGTCCGCAGCCCTGCAATCGCTGGTCCATGCCACAGTCGAACATGATGAGGCGGTCCAAGCCTTCATCAAAAGATCAAAATAAGTAAGGGGCGGTTGGGAAGGTTGCCCCTATGAGACCTCACATGAGGATATTGAGGTCAAGGGGATGTTAGGTCGACATCGTGCAGACCTTGGAGCGTCACGCCGCCAAGCGCGACCACTGCCTCAACCTGCGCCTGTGTCTCCAGTCCCAGCGCAATTGACGGATAATCCATCACCATCATGCCATGATCGTGCGATGACCCGCTTCGGGATTTCACCGTTCACAGGCCTTTCTTCTCAAACGCTTTATTCGCAAGGGCAATGGCGCTTATCCCGGTCGGCCAACCCGAATAGAAGGTAACGTGTGTGATGGGTTCGACCAGTTCCTTCTCCGTCACGCCATTGTCGATCGCTTTGGCCAAATGGTAGTCGATCTACTCGATCGGATATTGGGCAATCAGCACCGATAGGGTCATGATGCCGCGGTCGCGTGGGAACAGTCTCTTCCTTGATCAAATGTCACCGAACAGAAGGTCTTCGGTCAGGGCCGCCAGCTTGGGCGCGATATTGCGATAGGCGAAACTGGCTTGGCAAGGTCGCCCTTGCTGCATCCTCACCATAGCCCGCTTCTAGACTCGGCGACTGCAAAAAATACTATATGGTTGACTGATATACCCAATGGTACTTATATCATCATGGCAATGCAAGTGCGGATGTGACGGGCTGATGACGGTCGCAATATTGGATGTCAGGCGCTCCGTTCGTTCCCTCTACTTCATTGATTAGATTATATTTTGAGGAGATGCCTGCCATGATCGTCCGGATCGATTCCGCGAATCCCCCGTCGCTGGAGGATGTCGATAATTTTCGCGCCTTCAAGCTGATCTGCGAATCCCCGCGCGAAGCCTGCGCGGGCTCATTCGCAAAGATTGGCAGGCTGGACGGCGATCATCTGTGGGTCGATGCCGACTGGATCAGGACCAATGGCCGACAGGATGAAGAGTGGGTGGCCGGGCTTGGCAAGATGATTGACTACGCGGCTTCCGCAGGATGGGTCGACGACGGCGGCGCCATTCGCGTCCATATCGAGGATATCTGAGGCAATGCATCAGGAGTTACAGACGGAGATAGACGGCGTGAGCTTCAGGAAGGTGCTGGGCCATTATCCAACCGGTGTATGCGCCATCACCGCGACTCATGAGGGGCGGCCCGCGGCGATGGTGGTTGGCACCTTCACTTCCGTTTCGCTGGACCCGCCGTTGGTCGGCTTCTTTCCGGACCGCAATTCGACCAGTTGGCCGAAAATTCAGGCGGCTGGCCGTTTCTGTGTCAATATTCTGGGCACGCATCAACTGGACTTGTGCCGGGCGCTGGCCAGCAAAAGCGAGGACAAATTCCAATCGGTGCCTTACCAGCTTTCGGATGAAGGTTCGGTCATGCTGGACGATGTTGTGGCATGGATCGATTGTGACCTGCATGATGTAACCGAGGCGGGCGATCATTTCATTGCTCTTGGTCGGGTGAAGCAAATGCAGGTTGCTGGTGGCACATCGCCATTGCTGTTCTTTCAGAGCGGCTATGGCCAGTTCGCGCCTCTGGCGCTCTGACCACAGAGGGAAGGTAAGTCATGCAAAAGAACCTGAAATTCTACATCGACGGACAATGGGTTGATCCTCTGGGCGGGCGCGTGATCGATGTCATTGATCCGGCTACGGAGGCGCCCTCCGGGCAGGTGGCGCTGGGCACGACCGCAGATGTCGATCGGGCCGTCGAAGCGGCGCGCCGGGCCTTCGACGATTTCTCCCGTACGGCGGTTGAAGAACGGCTGGTCCTGTTCGACCGGATCATCGCCCTGTACAAGGATCGCATGGCCGATCTCGCCCATGCGATGACCGTCGAAATGGGCGCGCCGACCTGGCTTTCGGAACAGATGCAGGCGGTGCTTGGCCTGATCGCCTTCCAGAATGCGCGCGAGATCCTGGCGTCGTTCGCCTTCTCCCGCTTGGAGGGCACGACGCGGATCGCGCGTGAGCCGATCGGCGTGTGCGCGTTGATCACGCCCTGGAACTGGCCCGTCAATCAAGTGGTTGCGAAGGTCGCGCCGGCTCTTGCAACTGGCTGCACCATGCTGCTCAAACCCTCTGAAGTCTCACCCTTTTCCGCGACGATCCTGGCGGAGATCATGGATGCAGCGGGTGTTCCGCCCGGCGTCTTCAACCTCGTCCATGGCGACGGCCCCGGCGTTGGCGCCCGCATGAGTGAGCATCCGGAAGTCGACCTGGTCTCCTTCACAGGCTCCACCCGCGCTGGTGTGGAGATTGCTCGTGCCGCCGCGCCGACTGTCAAGCGCGTCTGTCAGGAATTAGGGGGCAAATCCGCCAATATTATCCTGCCCTCCGCCGATCTCGCCAAGGCGGTGAGCGAGGGCGTGGCGACGATGATGATGAACAGTGGGCAGAACTGCAACGCGCCGAGCCGGATGCTCGTGCCCGCCGCGCAGATGGAGGAGGTAAAGCGCCTTGCCCGAATTGCGGTGGCTGAACAGCTCCCCGGCCCGCCGCAGAGCAATTCCAAGATGGGACCGGTCGTTTCCGAATTGCAATGGATGAAGATCCAGAAGCTGATCGAGGCGGGCATGGCCGAGGGCGCGACGCTGGTCGCGGGCGGCCTGGGCAAGCCGGAGGGCCTGGAAACCGGCTATTATGTCAAGCCAACGGTGTTTGCCGATGTCACCAACGACATGACCATCGCGCGGGAGGAGATATTCGGTCCGGTGCTAACGATCTTGGGCTATGAGGATGTGGAGCACGCGATCCGCATCGCCAACGACACACCCTATGGCCTTGCGGGTTATGTGCAGGGCGAGCCGGAGGAGGCGCAAGCGGTTGCCGCGCGTCTACGGGCTGGTCAGATCATGCTGAACGGCGCTGACTATGACTTCAGCGCGCCCTTCGGCGGGTACAAGCAGTCGGGCAATGGGCGTGAATGGGGCAAATATGCCTTTGACGATTTTCTGGAATATAAGGCAGTCATCGGGGCTGTAGCGGCAAAATAAAGCAGTTGTTTTGAAAAAAGCGCCCGCTCTGCGAGGCGGGCCCTTTTTTGACGGGATATGCCGATCACCCTGATGTTATGCTACCTTGCGCACCGGCTTCCTTTTCGCCTTGGGCGTATAGGACACCACGCTGAGAGCGAAGTCCGTCATCTTTGCTGCGACCTGCTCGGCGGAAAGGCGACCATCAGGTCTGTACCAGCGATGAATCCACCGCACCATGCCGCTGATCGCAAGAGACGCGAGCATCGGGTCTTCCGCCGCGAACACGCCCGACTTGATGCCATCCTCGATCAATTGCGCGAGCCGCTTGTCGAATTCATGATGCCGCGCGCGCAATCTCTTCTGCGATTCTTCGGATAGATTTTTTTCCTCGTTGAGGAAAATGGCAGTGATGTCTGTCCGCTGGATATTTTCGATCACATAATATTTCACAAAGGCTTTCAGACGCTCTTCGGGTGGCGTATCGCTGGCAAAAGCAGCGTTCGCGCCCGTCAGGAGATTCTCCGCCGCCCGCTCGAAGATTTCCTCCAGCAGCGCATCCTTGTTCTTGAAATAGGTGTAAATGAAAGGCTTGGTGACTTTCAGCTGCTTTGCGATCTTGTCGATGCTGACGCCCTGAAAGCCGAATTCGGCGAAAAGCGGGACCGCTTCATCCAAGATGCGTTCGCGTTTGAATTCCCAGACTTCATCTTTCATTACCATGTGATACCCCTGTCCGTGTCATCGGCTGAATTGCGACTGTATTAGCCCGGAGCTTGGGAGTCTGTCCATAGTTAAGGTAGCTATATATACCAATCCGTTTACAAATCCACTCCCAGTGGATCGATTTGTTGACCGGACTCATCATCTCTAAGCCATTGATCGAAAGCCTGTCGCCATTTTTCTGTCATTTCGGTGGCATCTTTCCTTCATGCGAGTCGGCCATTTGCGCGACCGTTTCATGATTGAGGTAGGAAATAAATTATATTGGTATTTACAAATACCAATTGGTAGTTCATCATCGGAATCGAACTGAAGAATCCGCCGGAGCGATGGCGTCACTGAGTCCCCCTTGGCATAGGAGAGCGGGATGGAAACGATGGATGACAAATATGGAGGAGTCGGCTGCGCTGCTCCAGTCCAGATGACTCTCGTCAACGATAATGACGCCGGTCGGGCAGGAGATAAGGCGCCGCAAGCTATGGCGGAGGCTCCGACGGGCGCGCCGCTCTCCAGCATCGAGGAGATATTGGAGGAAGCGGCCAACGGTCGCATGTTCATCCTCGTCGACGATGAGGATCGCGAAAATGAGGGCGACCTCATCCTTCCGGGGCAGATGGTCACGCCGGACGCCGTGAATTTCATGGCGAGGCATGGGCGCGGGCTGATCTGCCTCGCGCTCAGTGCGGAGCGCTGTGACCAACTCGGTTTGCAACCGATGGCGCTGCAAAATGGCACGCCGCTCGGCACCGCCTTCACGGTATCGATCGAAGCGCGGGAGGGCGTTGATACCGGCATTTCCGCGATTGATCGTGCTCGCACCATTTCCGTTGCGATCAACTGCAACGGTGCGGAATCGCTGGTCAGTCCCGGCCATGTCTTTCCTCTGCGCGCCCGTCCGGGCGGCGTGCTGGTGCGGGCCGGCCATACCGAGGCGGCGGTCGATATCGCGCGTCTCGCCGGACTGAACCCGTCAGGTATGATCTGCGAAATCATGAACCCGGACGGCACGATGGCGCGCCTGCCGGACCTCAAGCGCTTTGCGAAGGAATATGGCCTCAAGATCGGCACCATCCGCGATCTGATCGCCTATCGTTGCCGCCATGATCATATGATCGAGAAATGCGGCGCTGCGCCGCTGACGAGCAAATGGGGCGGCCATTGGGAAGCGCAGGGTTTTGCCAACAAGGTCACGGGCGCGACCGCCGTTGCGATGGTGATGGGCAAGTTCGATGGCGCGAAGCCCGCGCTGGTCAGAATGCACGCTCTGGATGTCATTGCCGATGCGTTCGGGTCGGAGGACCGGCGCAATGGCCAGCAGTTGAAACGGTCGATCGAGATCATCATGCAGGAAGGCGCAGGTGTCATCGTCCTGCTCGGACAATCTTCGCCGGACGCGGTGAGGGTCTTGATTGACGCCTATGCCGGGCATCCCAATTCGATCGGGATAGAGGAATTGCGAGACTATGGTTTCGGCGCGCAGGTTCTGAGTGAACTCGGTGTGCACGAGATGGAATTGCTGACGAACTCGGCGCAAACTCCGGTCGCATTGGAAGGCTATGGCCTGTCTATCGTCGGGAAACGACCGCTGGACTGACCCTGAAAACGGCATTGATGACCGGCGCCACCTCCGGCATCGGCGTGGCGACGCCCGTGCCTTTCTGGAGCCGGGATGGCGCGTCGTCGTGAAAGAGCCGAGGGAAGAAGCGCTGCATCCGCTGGCTGGAGCCTTCGATTCAGCCTGCATCTTCGGCACACGCAATGAGGTGGCGCGCAATGCGGCACACGACGCCCTTTAGGGTGGAGCGAACCCATGACCGCTCAGGATATTGCCTGCGACGAGGAGTAGGCGGCCTCTCATGACGCGTCGGCGGGTAGTTTTTATCTTGACTCCTGGAAGGGTCAGTTATACGTAGATCTACTAATGGGTAGTATTGAATACCATAAAGAAATACCCACTGCGGCAGCGTGCTCGCATATCATCTCATTTTATAGGAACTGGCTCTATGCATGGAAAAATTGGCCCGGCTGCAACGCAGCACCTGATCGGCGCAGAGTGGCAGGATGGACAAGGCCCCAACGCCATCGCTGTCTTCGATCCCGCGACTGGGCGTCAGATCGCGGAGATGAAGGAAGCGTCGCTGGCGCAGGGCGATGCGGCGGTGGCTGCCGCTGCCGCTGCCTTCCCGGCCTGGTCTGCGCTGTCGATCAGTCGCCGTGCTGAAATCATCCTGAAGATGCGCGCGTTGGTGGACGCTAATATTGAGGAGCTAGCCACGCTACTCAGCCTCGACAATGGCAAGACCATGGCAGAAGCGCGGGGCGAAATCGGCCGCGCCGCCGAAGCGATTTCCGGCGCGGCCGGCGCGCCAATCACCTATCACAGCCAGTCGGGTAATGTAGCACCCAATCTGGATGCGCGCCGCGTGCGTATTCCGCTGGGCGTGTGCGTGGCGGTGACGCCGTTCAACTTCCCTGTGATGAACCCGTCGATGTTCGCAGCCTGGGCGATTGTGTGCGGCAATACGCTGGTGCTGAAGCCCTCCGAACAGACGCCGCTGATCACTAACCGGCTATTCGAGCTATTCCGGGAGGCGGGCGTGCCCGATGGCGTGCTCAACATCGTGCATGGGGGCGTTGAACTGGGCGAGCGTCTGGTCTCTCATCCCGACGTCAAGGCCGTGTCCTGCATCACGTCGACGCCGGTGGCGCGGGCGATCTACGCGAATGGTACAGCGCATGGCAAACGAGTGCAGGCCAATGGGGGGGGCAAGAACCCTTATGTCGTGCTGGCCGACGCCGATCTCGACCGTGCGGCGGAGGGTATTGCTGACGCAGCGTTCGGCATGGCCGGTCAGCGCTGCCTCGCCGCAAGCCGCTGCATCGTGGTCGGGGAAGTGCATGATCTCTTTCTCGAAAAACTAATCGCTAAGTCGCAAAGCTATGTTCTGGGCAGCGGTCGCAACCCGGACGCGACCATGGGTCCGCTGGTGTCGGCGGGGGCCAAGGCGCGGATCGAAAATGCCATCGTCCGGGCGGCGGAGAGCGGCGCGACGATTGCGCTGGATGGCCGCAAGCATGAAGTGCAAGGCGGCGAAGAAACCGCCGGGGGTTATTTTGTCGGCCCAACCATCATCACCGGCCTCAGCCACAAGAATCCGGTCGATTGCCAGGAAGTGTTCGCGCCATTTCTGGTGGTACACAGGGTTGCTTCGTTCGATGAAGCGGTTGCGATTTCCAACGACACCGAATTCGGTAACGCGGCGGCGATTTATACCAGCAACGGGTCGAGCGCTCGCGCCTTTGAGATTGCGGTAAATGCGGGCAATATTGGCGTGAATACATTTCCTGCTCCGCCGATGAATTTCCAGATGGGTGGCATGGGGACATCATTTTTCGGTGACGTTCATGTGCTGGGCGACGGTTATTTGCTTTTCTATACTGATCATAAGGTTGTCGTAAGTCGCTGGTAAGGTGGATACGGAGCGCGGCAGCGCGCTCCGTATCGCTGCACTCGAAGCATGGCGTCAGCCTGATGAAGTATATTCAGATGTTTCCAGAAAGACGGCACCAGCTTTCCCAACGCAATCGGGTCGCGAGCTGGGCTTGAATCAGGCGCGCCACCTCGGCCGACCCGGTGAATATCACACCCGCCGTCTGCGGCACTGCCACCAGCGCGGCGCCGATATCACCGGCGCCGGGGATGAATTGCACGTTTTGAGTCACCCGTAGACGTCACCGGGCAACGGACCGAAATTTCCAGATACGCGCCCATGGGCGCGACTTTCACTCCCCGGAGAATGAACGGCGCTCCCATATGGCGGGCCAAAGCCTTCCAATTATCATATCCTTTAGTCCCAATCATCGATGTTTGGGATGGCGATGTACGAACGATTGGCTGAGCGCCGGATAGGAGAAGCCCTTGCAGATACCCCAGTGGTCCCCATCGTGGGTCCACGACGGGCGGGCAAGACCGCGCTCGTCCGAAAATGGGGGATGTGAGCCGGACCTATGTGACGCTCGACGACCACACGGTCCTCGAAGCGGCGCAGTCCGATCCCACCGGCTTCATTTGCGGTCTGGACCGGGCAATGATTGACGAGATTCAGCGCGCGCCCGACCTGTTCTGGCGCTCAAGAAGAGCGTGGACGAGGACTATCGACCCGGCCGGTTTCTGCTGACAGGCTCCGCCAATGTGTTGACCCTGCCGCGCGTGGCGGACAGCCTGGCCGGACGGATGGAAACGATCCGCATGCTGCCATTGGCGTGCGCTGAGATCGAGGGCAAATCACCCACATTCCTGGACCGCCTGTCCGGTGGTAAACTGCACGGCGATCGTGACGCGATCATTGGGGACGATCTTGTCCGCCTCGCGTTGCTCGGTGGTTTCCCCGAGGGTATCAGTCGCGCGAGCGAACGCCGCCGCCAGGACTGGACGCACTCCTATCTGACTTCGGTGCTGACTCGCGATCTCAGGGACATTGCCGATCAACCTAATGGATTGATTCCAAAGTTTGGCGCCCTCGGTTTCGTGCTGCAATGATGTCATGGGGATTGGCTTTCCAGATGGAAGGCTTGGGTTCGGCGGGGTTGTATTCGCGGATGAAGCGGTTGAGGGCGGCCTGGAGATCGACGAGGGAATGGAAGACGCCGTGTTTGAGCCGGCGTCGCGTCAGCTTGGCGAAGAAGCCTTCGACGGCATTGGGCCAGGAGCAGGAGGTCGGCATGAAATGGAAGGTCCAACGCGGATGGCGGGCGAGCTATTGCTGGACCTTGTCCTTCTTGTGTGTCGCATAGTTGTCGAGGATCACGTGGATCGCCTTGTCCGCCGGCGCTTCGCGCTCGATACGGTTGAGGAAACGGATGAACTCCTGATGGCGATGGCGCATCATTTTTAAGTTCGATCATGAGGCCTCAAGAGGCCTCAGGCGGAACTAATTAACGGTTTAAAATAAAATGCTTACTGTGTATTATAACGTCCTGTAGTTTCAAGCGGGATCACGTAGAGGCACTGGCATCTGTTGGCAGAAACGTTGGATGGGAGCAGAGTTCCTCGACCCGGTGCAAGCCTGAAGAGGTTGGGGCCGATGTTAACAAATGAAATCATTGGCGCACTGGCACGAACAGGTCGGCCAGTAAAAAAGTCTGACGGAGGAGGGCTTTATATTTCTGTAGCCCCGGGTGGGCGCGGCAGATGGCGCATCGCTTATCGATACGGCGGGAAGCAAAAGACGCGGTTGATCTGCCCCCTTCTGAGTGGCCCATCGACTATCATAGTCTGGACCACGAAGGAGGAATGGAATGGCACGGAAGCACAAGCCCGAGGAGATCATCGGCAAGCTGCGTGAAGCGGAAATCGTGCTG
>Ga0255338_1001310_pt1 | contig 48448 bp, 41 predicted proteins | sample MeOH1_35cm_T4_19_FD_203715 | JGI IMG/M metagenome (GOLD analysis project Ga0255338, IMG submission 203715) | Sandy soil microbial communities from University of British Columbia, Vancouver, Canada - MeOH1_35cm_T4_195 | ecosystem: Engineered > Artificial ecosystem > Sand microcosm > Unclassified ...
CTGGCGGCGAGCCCGAAGCTGATCGTCGCCGACGAGCCGACGACGGCGCTGGACGTGTCGATCCAGGCGCAGATCATTTCCCTGCTCAAGCGCATCTGCAAGGAGCAGGGCGCGGCCGTGATGCTGGTGACGCACGACATGGGCGTGATCGCCGAGACCTGCGACCGCGTGGCCGTGATGTATGCCGGCCGCATCGCCGAGATCGGCCCGGTGCATGACGTGATCCACCGCTCGGCTCATCCCTACACGACCGGCCTGATGGGCTCGATCCCGGCGATGGACGAGGACCGCGAACGCCTGCTGCAGATCGACGGCGCCATGCCCCGCCTGAATGCGATTCCCAAGGGCTGCGCCTACAACCCGCGCTGTCCCAAGGTGTTCGGCCGCTGCCGCAGCGAGCGGCCCGAGCTGATGCGGGTCGGCAGCACCGAGGCGGCCTGCTGGCTGCATGCGCTGCAGAAGGAGGCCGTGCAATGAGCGGCAACCGTCCCCTGGTCGAGGTCCAGGACCTGGCCAAGATCTTCGATGTCTCGCCGCCCTGGCTGAACCGGGTCGTCGAGCGCAAGCCGCGGCAGTTCGTGCATGCGGTCGACGGCGTTAGCTTCAGCATCCAGCGTGGCAAGACCCTGGCCCTGGTGGGCGAGTCGGGCTGCGGCAAGAGCACGGTGGCGCGCCTGCTGGTGGGGCTTTACGGTCCCACCGAGGGCCGGGTCCGGTTCGATGGCGCCGAGACCGCCAAGACGCTGGCGGGCAATGGCGCGCTGGCGCTGCGCCGGCGCATGCAGATGATTTTCCAGGATCCGTACGCCTCGCTGAATCCGCGCTGGAAGGTGCAGGACATCGTCGCCGAGCCGCTGCGCGAGCATGGGCTGATCAAGGACGGCGAGCAGTTGAAGGCGCGCGTCGGCGAGCTGCTGCAGTCGGTGGGTCTGGCGGCCACCGATCGCGAGAAGTTCCCGCACCAGTTCTCCGGCGGCCAGCGCCAGCGCATCTCGATCGCCCGCGCGCTGGCGACCGAGCCCGAGTTCCTGGTCTGCGACGAGCCGACCTCGGCGCTGGATGTCTCGGTGCAGGCCCAGGTGCTCAACATCATGAAGGACCTGCAGCGCAAGCAGGGCCTGACCTATCTGTTCATCTCGCACAACCTCGCGGTGGTGCGCCATGTCTCGGACCAGGTTGGCGTGATGTACCTGGGGCGTCTGGTCGAGGTGGCGGACAAGGCCGACCTGTTCGCGACGCCGCGCCATCCCTACACGCGCATGCTGCTGGACGCGATCCCCGATATCCACATGACGGGCCGCGCACGCACGCCGGTGCAGGGCGAGGTGCCGAACCCGCTGAACCCGCCCAGCGGCTGCAGCTTCCATCCGCGCTGCCCGCACGCCAACGAGCGCTGCAAGGCCGAGCGGCCGCTGCTGAAGGAATTCAAGGGCGTCAAGGTGGCCTGCCACGCCGTCGAGGAAGGCCGGGCTTAAAGCCCACCCCCTACGCGCTGCGCGCGCCCCCTCGAGGGGGCGGAGGCCGGGCACAAACAGTCCTCAGGACTGTTTGTGCCCGCCGAGGGCCAAGGCCTCTGGCTTTGGCGAGCCCGGAGCGGACCCTCGGGCTCTGCTTGGTTTTGGCGTCAGCGCTGCGGCACGGGCTGGGGCGCCGAAGCCGCCCCGGAGGGCGGTTTGGCTGCCGGGATCAGCGGCCCCTTCTGGCCGCAGCCTGCCAGCATCAGGGAGATCAGGGCGACGCCCAGGGCGGCGCGGGCGCGCGGGCCTACACTTGCGGTCGTATTCTTCATATTCACGAGTTTATCGGTCATGACTGCCGCCCTTGCCGCCACCCCGCTCAGCGATGCCGACTATCACGCCAAGGCCCATGCGGTGCTGGCCGGGGTCGAGGCCGCCATCGACGCTTGGCTGGACGAGGACCTGATCGACATCGACACCCAGCGCACCGGCGGCCTGCTGGAGCTGAGCTTCCCGAACCGCAGCAAGATCGTGCTGAACACCCAGCCGCCGCTGCAGGAGCTGTGGCTGGCGGCGCGCGCCGGGGGCTACCACTTCCGCTACGTCGAGGGCCGCTGGCTGGAGCGCGAGGGCCGCGAGTTCCACGAGCTGCTGTCGCAGCTGGCCAGCGAGCAGGGCGGCAAGACCTTGGTCTTCAGCCCGCGCTGATCGGCCGGGCGGCCTGCGCGGATCCGGCCCCCGCCGGTCCTGCAGGAGAGCGTGAAGCCCTCCGGTCCCGGCGCGCGCGGGGCCGGCAGCTTCAGCGCTTGAAGAGATCGAGGATGCTCTTCTTCTCTTCCTCGTTGGCGCTCGGCGGCAGCTTGGCGTCGTCATTGCTGAGTGCGCGCACGCCGCTGTTGCCCGAGTATTCGTCGTAGTACCACTCGCCGTTCAGATTCACCACGCCCTCCGGCGCCGTGTATTCAGCGACCGGGATGTTGCGCAGCGCATAGCCCATGTACTCGATCCAGACCGGCAGGGAGAGCCCGCCGCCCGTCTCGCGGTCGCCCAGCTTGCGCGGCTGGTCGTAGCCGATCCAGACGATGGCCACCACCTCGCGCTGGAAGCCGGCGAACCAGGCGTCCATCGAATCGTTGGTGGTGCCGGTCTTGCCGTAGATGTCGGGGCGCTTGAGCTGGGCCTGGGCCTTGGCGGCGGTGCCGCTGCGCGTCACCTCCTGCAGCAGGCTGGTCATCAGGAAGGCGTTGCGCGGTTCGATCGCCTGCGGCATCTGCTCGGCGGCCGGTTCCGGAGCGGCATAGAGCACGCGGCCGGCGCTGTCGGTCAGCTTGGCGATCAGGCGCGGCGTCATCAGGTGGCCGCCATTGGCGAACACGCCATAACCCTGGGCCATCTGCATGGGCGTCACCGAGCCGGCGCCCAGGGCCATGGTCAGATAGGCAGGGTGCTTCTCGGCCTCGAAGCCGAAACGGGTGATCCAGTCCTGGGTGTAGTGCACGCCGGTGGCCTGCAGCACGCGGATCGACACCATGTTCTTGGACTTGGCCAGCGCGGTGCGCAGCGGCATCTGCCCCTCGAACTTGCCGTCGTAGTTCTTCGGCTCCCAGGGCTGGCTGCCGGTGGTCGCGGCGTCGAAGAACAGCGGCGCGTCGTTGACGATGGTGCTGGGCGTGAAGCCCTTTTCCAGCGCGGCCGAGTAGATGAAGGGCTTGAAGCTGGAGCCCGGCTGGCGCCAGGCCTGGGTCACATGGTTGAACTTGTTCTTGGCGTAGTCGAAACCGCCGACCAGGGCGCGCAGATTGCCGTTGCGCGGGTCCATCGCGACAAAGGCGCCCTCGACCTCGGGCAGCTGGGTGATGGTCCACTCGTCTTTGCCATCCTTGCCCGGCTTGGCGTTCTTCAGCACGCGGATGATGGCGCCGCGGCGGATGCGGGTCTTGGGATTGCCGCGCTCGGCCAGGCCCGAGGTGGCGGGCTTGAGCCCTTCTCCGACGATGCTGACGGCCTCGCCGCTTTGCAGCGCTGCGACCACACGCTTGGGGTCGGCCTCCAGCACCACGGCGGCCAGCAGCTCGTCGTTGGCCGGGTGGTCGGACAGGGCCTCGGCGATGCGGCTGTCCAGGTCCTTGGGGTCGGCCGGGAGGTCCACATAGGCCTCGGGGCCGCGGTAGACCTGGCGGCGCTCGTAGTCCATGATGCCGCGGCGCAGCGCGCGGTAGGCGGCCGCCTGCTCGTCGGCGCGCACGGTCAGGTAGACATTCAGGCCGCGGCTGTAGGCTTCGTCGCCGTACTGGCTGAAGATCAGCTGGCGCGCTGCCTCGGCGACGAACTCGGCATGGGCCGAGTTCTCGTTCATCTGCGCGCGATAGCGCAGGCGCTGGGCCTTGGCCTCCTGGTACTGGGCTTCGGTGATGAAGCCCATCTCCAGCATGCGCTCGATGATGTACTGCTGGCGCTGGGTGGCGCGGCGCGGGTTGTTGATCGGGTTGTAGGCGGACGGGGCCTTGGGCAGGCCGGCCAGCATCGCAGCCTCGGCGATCGTGATGTCCTTGATCGGCTTGCCGAAATACACCTCGCTGGCGGCGGCGAAGCCGTAGGCGCGGTGGCCCAGGAAGATCTGGTTCATGTAGATTTCCAGAATCTTGTCCTTGGGCAGGGCGTTCTCGATCTTCAGCGCCAGCAGGATCTCGTAGATCTTGCGGGTGAAGGTCTTCTCGGTGGACAGGTAGAAGTTGCGCGCCACCTGCATCGTGATGGTGGACGCGCCCTGGCTGCGCGAATCGCTGACATTGGCCAGGCCGGCGCGGATCACGCCCAGGTAGTCGACGCCGCCATGCTGGTAGAAGCGCGCATCCTCAATGGCCAGCACGGCGTCCTGCATCACCTTGGGGATCTGCGCCACCGGCAGGTAGTTGCGGCGCTCCTCGCCGAACTCGCCCAATAGGGTGCCGTCGCTGGAGAGCACGCGCATCGGCAGCTTGGGCCGGTAGTCGGTCAGCCCGCTGATGTCGGGCAGATTCGGATAGGCCATGGCCAGGGCCATGGCCACCAGCAGCAGCACGCAGGCCAGGCCGGCCATCAGCAGGCCGGCCAGCCAGGCCAGGCTGCGGCCGAGAAAAGCCAGGGCAGGGTGGGTGGTTGCGGCTCGCGGGGACTCAGGTGCAGAACCCTGAGAGGTCTTTTTCTTGGCTTCGCTCATGGGCCTCCGGATGGCGTGGGCCGATTATAGAAAGCCCGGGCTGCTGCGCAGGCGCCGCGCGCAGACGGTGTCAACTTTGGTTGCAAAGCCCGGAATGCAGGTGTTTTTCCGGGCTTTCAATTGCGGGGCGCCGTGTATGTTTCGCAACGTGGTGTTACTTGCTGTGGCGGGAAAGCCTCGGGCCGTCAAAGGCTTTGCTGCTAGCATTCAAGTAACTTATTAATAGTCGTCGGCGCTCCAAAAGCGCATTGGGGCCGAATTTGGGGGAATCAGCGTCATGGGACTACTTGACGTACTGCTGGGTCGCAAGCATCCGCCCATGATTGGCCTGGATATCAGTTCATCCAGCGTCAAGCTGGTGGAACTGGGGCAGAGCGCCAACGGCGAAATGGTGCTGGAGCGTTTCGCTTCCGAGTCCTTTGAAAAGGGCTGGATTACCGATGGCCAGATCGAGAAATTCGACGAGGTGGCCGATGCCGTGCGCCGCGTGGTGGCCCGCAGCGGGACCCGTACCCGCGATGCCGTGCTGGCGATGCCGCAGTCGGCCGTGATCACCAAGAAAATCATGCTGCCGGCCGGGCTTCGCGAAGAGGAACTGGAAATCCAGGTCGAGGCCGAAGCCAATCAATACATTCCGTTCTCGCTGGACGAGGTGAGCCTGGATTTCTGCGTCATCGGCCCCAGCCCCACCTCGGTGGGCGATGTCGAGGTGCTGATCGCGGCCTCCCGCAAGGACCGGGTGCAGGATCGCCAGGGTTTGGCGGAGGCGGCCGGGCTGCGGCCGGTGATCCTGGACATCGAGTCCCATGCCTCGCGCATGGCCATGGGGCGCCTGATCGCCAACCTGCCGAACGCCGGCAAGGACGCCCTGGTGGCCCTGTTCGAGATTGGCGCGGATACGACAAGCCTCAAGGTTCTGCGCGACGACGAGATGCTGTACGACCGCGATCAGGCTTTTGGCGGCTCGCAGCTGACCCAGCTCATTTCGCGCCAATACGGTTTCTCCTTCGAGGAGGCCGAGCAGAAGAAACTCTCCGGGGATTTGCCGGAGGATTTCGAGTCCGCCGTGCTGAATCCCTTTGTCGACAGCCTGTCGCAGGAAATCGGCCGGGCGCTGCAGTATTTCTTCACCAGCACGCCGCACCACAAGGTGCACTATGTGATGCTGGCCGGGGGAACTGCGACCTTGGCCGGCCTGAAGGAGCGCGTCACCGAGTTGACGGGGTTTGCCTGCATGGTGGTGAATCCCTTTGAAAACATGGCGCTGGGTTCGGCCGTGCGCGAGCCCAAGCTGCGTCGTGAGGCCCCGTCCTACCTGACCGCCTGCGGTTTGGCGATGCGGAGGTTCTTCCAGTGATTCTGATCAACCTGCTGCCCCACCGGGAAGAGAAGCGCAAGCGGCGCAAGAACGCATTCTTTGCCGGCGTGGGTGTGTCGGCGCTGGTGGGGCTGGGCATCGTCGCCGTCGCTTACGCCTTGTTGCAGCATCTCACCGATGAGCAGCAGACGCGCAACCGTTATCTGGGTAGCGAGATCGGCCGGCTGGAAGCGCAGATCAAGGACATCGCCAATCTGCGCGCCGAGATCGAGTCGCTGAAGTCGCGCCAGAAGGCGGTGGAGGATTTGCAGACCGACCGCAACACGCCGGTGCATCTGCTCAACGAGCTGGCCCGCTACACGCCCGAAGGCATGTACCTCACCAGCATCCGCCAGACCGACAAGGTGGTGACCGTGACCGGCATCGCCCAGACCAACGAGCGGGTCTCGGAGTTCCTGCGCAATGCGTCGCGCAGTTCCGAATGGCTGGACAAGCCCGAGCTGGTCGAGATCAAGGTGGCCAATCTGAGCACCAACGCGCGCGACCAGAAGCGCTTGTTCGAGTTCTCGCTGAAGGTGTCGATCAAGGCGCCGGCCAGCGAGGCGCCCGCCGGCGCGGCCAAGGGCCAGCCGGTCAAGAGAACCTGAGCACAGCCATGGCGAGCAAGGCAATCTCCCTCAATTTCGATCTCAACGCCTGGTTCGAGGGCGTGGCGGACCAGTTCCGCGGGCTCAATCCGAACGAACCCGGTCAATGGCCGGCCCTGCCCAAGGCGGCGGCCTTCTCGGTCGTGGCCATCGTGGTCGTGATCGTCGGCTGGTTCGTGCTGTTGTCCGATGTGCAGTCGGCGCTGGATGCCGAGCACAACAAGGAGCCGGCGCTGAAGCAGGACTACCGCAACAAGCTGGCTCAGGCGGTCAACCTGCCGGAGCTGCGCAAGCAGAAGAGCCAGGTCGAGGAATATGTGACGCAGCTGGAGAAGCAGCTGCCCGGCAAGGCCGAGATGGATGCGCTGCTGTCCGACATCAACCAGGCCGGCCTGGGGCGCGGTCTGCAGTTCGAGCTGTTCCGGCCGGGCCAGGTGGTGGTGAAGGACTATTACGCCGAGCTGCCCATCGCCTTGCGGGTGTCCGGGCGTTACCACGACATCGGCTCCTTTGCCGCCGATATCGCCAATCTCTCCCGCATCGTGACCCTGCACAACCTCAGCGTGGTGGCGCCGGGCAAGGAGGCTGGCGCCGGCGCCGCCCTGAGCATGGAGGCCACCGCGCGCACCTACCGTTATCTGGACGCGGGCGAACTGGCCGAGCAGAAGAAGACGGCGGCCAAGACCGCGGCGGGAGTGAAGAAATGATGGGGCGCCACCTTCGCATCTATCCGCTGGGCGGACTGCTGGTCCTGTTGCTGGCCGCCTGCTCCGCCGATCTGGGCGAGTTGCAGGAGTGGATGGAGCAGCAGCGCCGCGAGGTGCGCGCCACCGTCACGCCCCTGGTGCCGCCCAAGAAGTTCCTGCCCGAGGCCTATGGCGCGGCCGGCGGGGTCGAGCCCTTCAGCCAGCAGAAGCTCAGCGTGGCCCTCAAGCAGGAGGCGGCGCAGCCCAGCTCCCTGCTGTCGGCCGAGATGAACCGACGGCGCGAGCCGCTGGAGGCCTATCCGCTGGACAGCATGTCCATGGTGGGCAGTCTGACCCGCCAGAACCGGCGCTATGCCCTGCTGCGGGTCGACAACCTGCTGCATCAGGTCAAGGCCGGCGACTACCTGGGCCAGAACTTTGGGCGGGTGACCCAGATCACCGAAACCGATATCACCTTGCGAGAGGTCGTCCAAGACGCTGCGGGCGAGTGGATTGAACGCACCAGTACCCTCCAGCTGCAGGAGAAGGGACGATGAAGCATTTCCAGGAGACCTTGAGGATGAGCCATTGGCGTCAACAAGCTGGGGCATGGGCGGTCGCCCTGGGCCTGTGCGTGCTGCTGCCGGCGCAAGCGCTGGCGCAGAACGCCATCCGCTCGATCAATAGCATGCAGCAGGCCGGGGTGGAGGTGCTGCGCATCGAGCTGGCGCAGCCTCTCGCCGAGCTGCCCAAAGGCTTCACGGTGCAGGCGCCACCGCGCATCGCCATCGACCTGCCCGGCATCGTCAACGAGCTGGGGCGCAACACGGTGGAGATCAACCAGGGCAATCTGCGCTCGGCCAATGTGGCCCAGGCCGGCGAGCGTACCCGCGTCGTGCTGAACCTGCGCCAGCCCTCGGGCTACCGCGCCCAGCTGCAGGACAACGCCCTGCTGATCGTGCTGGAGAACGCCCCCGGCGTGGCTGCCGCACCGGCCGCCAACGAGCCGGTTCATTTTGCGCAGAGCCTCAACACGGCATCGCAAGCGCTGCAGGACATCGACTTCCGGCGCGGCAACGATGGCGCCGGCCGCGTGATCGTCAACCTGCCGAGCAACCAGGTGGGCGTGGACATCCAGCAGCAGGGCCAGAACCTGGTGGTGGAATTCCTGCGCTCCAGCCTGCCCGAGCGGCTGCGCCGCAAGCTCGACGTCACCGATTTCGGCACCCCGGTGCAGACGATCTCGGTCACGCAGAACGGCGAGCGGGTGCGCATGCTGGTCGAGCCCAAGGGCAACTGGGAACACAGCGCCTACCAGAGCGACAACCAGTTCGTGCTGGAGGTGCGGCCGCAGAAGGTCGATCCCAACAAGCTGACCCAGGGGCCGGGCTATGCGGGCGACAAGCTCTCGCTGAATTTCCAGAACATCGAGGTGCGCGCCCTGCTGCAGGTGATCGCCGATTTCACCAACTTCAATGTGGTGACCAGCGACACCGTGACCGGCAACGTGACCCTGCGTCTCAAAGACGTGCCCTGGGACCAGGCGCTGGACATCATCATGCAGGCCAAGGGCCTGGGTCTGAAGAAGTCCGGCAATGTGCTGTGGATCGCGCCCAAGGACGAGCTGGCTGCCAAGGAAAAGCTGGAGCTGGAGTCCAAGGCCCAGATCGCCCAGCTCGAGCCGGTGCGCACCCAGGCCTTCCAGCTCAACTACACCAAGGCCGAGGAAGTGGCCAAGGGCCTGACGGGGCAGAGCGCCGGCCAGTCCGGCGGTGGCGGCCAGAGCACGCGCATCCTCTCGACGCGCGGCAGCGTGATCTACGAGACCCGCACCAACCAGCTCTTCGTCACCGACATCCCGTCCAAGCTGGAAGAGATCCAGGGCATGATTGCCAAGATCGACATCCCGGTGCGCCAGGTGCTGATCGAGGCCCGCATCGTCGAGGCCGACGACAAGTTCGGCCGCTCGCTGGGCGTCAAGCTCGGCTCGCAGGACCTGCGCGGCCTGCAGGGCGGCATCCCCGGCTACAACGTAGGCGGCAACAACTACCTGACCATCGGCGGCAACTCCAGTGCGGTGGCGGCCCAGACCAACCAGGGCGTGGCGCAGAACTACAACAACAGCAACTTCGTCAACCTGCCGGCCAATGTGTCGTCCGACAGCTTCGGCGGGGCCAATGCGGCGACCTTCGCCCTGTCGCTGTTCAGCGCCACGGCCAATCGGTTCCTGAACCTGGAACTGTCCGCCCTGGAGGCCGACGGCAAGGGCAAGATCGTCTCCAGCCCGCGGGTCGTGACGGCCGACCAGGTGAAGGCCCTGATCGAACAGGGCGAGGAGCTGCCCTACCAGGTGGCCACGGCCAGCGGCGCGACCTCGATCCAGTTCCGCAAGGCCAATCTGAAGCTGGAGGTCACGCCGCAGATCACGCCCGAGGGCAATGTGATCCTGAACGTCGACGTCAACAAGGACAGCCGCGGCACGCTGACCCCGCAGGGCTATGCGATCAACACCAAGCATGTGCAGACCCAGGTGCTGGTGGAGAACGGTGGCACCGTGGTGATCGGGGGCATCTTCACCCTGGACGAGCGGGAAGACATTTCGCAGGTGCCCATTCTTGGCGACGTGCCGGTGCTGGGCAATCTGTTCAAAAACAAGGCGCGCACCTCCAGCAAGACCGAGTTGCTGATCTTCCTGACCCCCAAGGTGGTCAACGAACGGGCGATGGTGCGCTGAAAAAGGGAGCAGGCCGCGCCACCCAAATCGCGGCCCAGTAGGAGTCATTGATGAGTAGTTACTGGAAATCAAAGGTCGGCAGCCTGCCCGCAGTGATCTGCCTCGCATTTGCGGCGATCCTGACGGCTTGCGGTGGTGGTGGCGGCAGCGCCGGAGATCCCGTTCTTGGTGGCGGCGCCGGCAGTGCAGCGGTGAGCGAGCTGTCCATCGTGCTGGACAAGACCAGCCTGCCCAATGACGGCAGTCAGGCCATGACGGCCACGGTGACAGCGCTCGATGCCGGCCGGGTGGCGGTCAAGAATGTCGCGGTGAGCTTCTCGGTCGACAACGGCGGCGTGGTCAAGCCCGCGGGCACCACCACCGACGACAAGGGCGAACTGAAGGCGGCGGTCGAGATCGGCTCCGACAAGACCAATCGCACGATCACCGTCACGGCCAAGGCCGGCTCCATCACCAAGACCGCCAGCTTTTCGGTGGTGGATTCCACGGTGACGGTGCCCAAGGCAAACAGCCTGACCATGGTGCTGGACAAGGTGACGGTCGGCAATTCCGGTAGCGACACGGTGACGGCCACCGTGACCGCGGTGGGCACGGGGGGCAATGTCGTCACCGGCATTCCCGTCACCTTCACGGTGGACAACAATGCCACGATCGCTCCCTCCGGTACCCAGACCAATGCCAGCGGCGAGGTGACGGCCAAGATCAAGATCGGCTCGGACAAGTCCAACCGCCTGATCACCGTGACGGCACGCAGCGACACGCTGGAGTACAGCGCCAGCTTCCAGGTCACCGGTGCCAAGCTGACCGGCACGCCTTTGCCCGCGTTGCCCCCTGCAGGCTCCACCGGCAATAGTGTGGAGTACCGTCTGTTTGACGTGAACCAGATCGCCATGCCCGGCGTGGCTATCACAGTCTCTGCCCCCGGTTTGCCCAATGCATCCGGCACGACGAACAGCAGCGGCGCCTATGTCTACACCTACACGGCGCCGACGACGCCCGGACCGATTGACATCACGGCTCGTGCCGGCGGTGCCACCAGCGTGCAGACGGTGACCGTGCCGTCCGGCACCTCGACGGTGCCCGCGGTTACCACCACGGTGAGCTCGGCTTCGGTGTCGTCCTCGCCCGATGTGGTGTCGGTCAACGAGACCGACACCGCGAACCGTACTGAGATTCGGGCCCTGTTCTTCGCTGCAGGCAATGTGCCGGTGAAAAACATCCGTGTGCGTTTCGACCTCAATGGCGATACATCTATCCCCGGCACGCTCAGTTCCGGAACCTCTCTGGTCTATTCGGACAGCGTGGGTACGGCGGTGACCAGCTACACGCCGGGCAAGGTGCCCAGTCCGACCAACGGCGTCGCGATTCGTGCCTGCTGGGACTACGACGACTTCGCGGTGGGTACTTGCCCGAACCAGGCACTCACCAGCCTGACCGTTGTTTCTACCCCGATCTCCATCACCATCGGTACCAGCGAGTTGATCGAGGAGAGCACGAGCAGGTTGAATTACATCAAGCGCTTTGCGCTGCAGGTGGTGGATGCGGCGGGAAACCCGAAGGCGGACGTCCAGATCACGCCGACCGTCGACCTCCTGGCCTATTCCAAGGGGCGCTATGTGTGGGACTCTGTGTCATCGAGCTGGCTGCCAGGCGTTGATCGCATTGACACCGCGCTCTTTACCCGTCCAGGGCCCTCGGACAGCCTGCCTTATTGCCAGAACGAAGACGGTCTGGGTGACCCGACCAAGCGTAACGGCCTGATCGATACCGGCGAGGACATCAATGGCAACGGCCAACTCGACCCGCGCAAGTCGGATGTCTCCATCACCATGGTGGGCAGCACCAAGACCGATGCCAATGGCAACGCGGTGCTGAAGATCGAGTACCCCAAGAGCGTGGCGAGCTGGGTGGCCTTCCGCATCAAGGCTTCGGCCGTTGGTGTGCTGAGCCCGCCGGCCATCTATGACGGCGTCCTGCCCTATGTCGGCACGGCCGTGAAATCGGAGACGGTGGCCCCCGCCTTCGTCACCAGCCCCTATGGCACGCGCGCCTATCTGAATGACGTCAACGGCCCCAGCTGCCGCGACCCGCGCTGAGCAGGCATGGCATTGAAGATCGCGCTGGTCGGCATGCCCGGCGGTGGCAAGTCCACCGTTGGCCGCCAGTTGGCGCGGCTGCTGGGCCTGCCCGGTATAGATTCCGATACCGAGATCGAGAAGCGGCTGGGCGAGAGCATCAGAAGCTATTTCGAACGCGAGGGCGAGGCGGCCTTCCGCGATGTCGAAGCCCAGGTCATTGCCGAGCTGCTGGCCACTGGCGGTGACATGGTGCTGGCCACCGGCGGTGGCGCCGTGCTGCGCGAGGCCAACCGCGAGGCCCTGCACGGGCAGTCGACGGTCATCTATCTGCGCTCCACACCCGAGGAGCTGTTCCGGCGCCTGCGCCACGACACGCAGCGGCCGCTGCTGCAGGTCAAGGATCCGCTGAAGAAGCTGCGCGAACTCTATGCCCAGCGCGATCCGCTGTACCGGCGCACCGCGCACTTCGTGCTGGAGACGGGCCGCCCTTCGGTCCACGCCCTGGTCAACATGATCCTGATGCAGCTGGAGCTGGCCGGCCTGGTCTCGCCCGAGCGGGTGGCGGCTACCGTCGGCGCAGAGCGTTGCTGAGCGTCCCGGCAGCGGCTCGCCCGTACACTCGGGCCTTATGAACCCGCCGTCCTCCAGTCCCACCCGTGTTGCCATCGCGCTCGATGAGCGCAGCTACGACATCCTGATCGGTCCCCGGCTGCTGGACGATCCGGCCAGCTGGCAGGGCCTGCCCAAGGCGGCGGCGGCGCTGGTGGTCAGCAACGAGACTGTTGCGCCGCTCTATCTGGAGCGGGTCAGCGCGCAGCTGCGCCGGGTCTATGGGCGTGTCGAGGCGGTCATCCTGCCCGATGGCGAGCAGCACAAGGACTGGGACTCGCTGAACCTGATCGTCGATCACCTGCTGGCCGGGGCCATGGACCGCAAGACCGTGCTGGTGGCGCTGGGCGGCGGCGTCGTCGGCGACATGACCGGCTTCGCGGCCGCGATCTACATGCGGGGCGTGCCCTTTGTGCAGGTGCCGACCACCCTGCTGGCCCAGGTCGATTCCTCGGTCGGCGGCAAGACCGCCATCAACCATCCGCGCGGCAAGAACATGCTGGGCGCCTTCTACCAGCCGGCGCGCGTGATCGCGGATCTCGACGTGCTGGACAGCTTGCCGCCGCGCGAGCTGGCCGCCGGCCTGGCCGAGGTCATCAAGTACGGACCGATCGCCGACGCCGCCTTTCTCGACTGGATCGAGGCCAATCTCGACGCGCTGCTGGCGCGCGACAAGGCGGCGCTGGCCCATGCCGTGAGGCGCAGCTGCGAGATCAAGGCCTGGGTGGTCGGGCAGGACGAGCGGGAGCAGGGCTTGCGCGCCATCCTGAACTTCGGCCATACCTTCGGCCACGCGATCGAGACGGGCCTCGGCTATGGCGAGTGGCTGCATGGCGAGGGCGTGGCCTGCGGCATGGTGCTGGCCAGCGATCTGTCGGCCCGCCTGGGCCTGATGCCGCCCGAGTTCGTCGAGCGCATGCGCCGGCTGCTTGTGCGCGCCGGCCTGCCGGTGCGGGCGCCGCGCCTGGGCGCGCAGCGCTATCTGGAGCTGATGCGGGTGGACAAGAAGAACGAGGGCGGCGAGATCCGGTTCGTCGTCATCGAAGGCCTGGGTCGTGCCGGCATGCGGGGAGCTCCCGACGCGCTGGTGGCCGAGGTGCTGGAAGCCAACGCCGCCGCCTGAGCCCCCCGAGCCATTCACGATGCCGCTTGCCCCCTACGCCTGTGATCCAGCCCGAAGCCGCGGCCGGCGTTTCCCGGAGGCGGCGGCGCCGACGCGCAGCGAGTACCAGCGCGACCGCGACCGCATCGTCCACAGCACGGCCTTCCGCCGCCTGGTCTACAAGACCCAGGTCTTTCTGAACCACGAGGGCGATCTGTTCCGCACCCGGCTGACGCATTCGCTGGAGGTGGCCCAGCTGGGCCGTTCCATCGGCCGCAGCCTGGGCCTGGACGAGGACCTGATCGAGACCATCGCACTGGCGCACGACCTCGGTCACACGCCTTTCGGCCATGCCGGCCAGGACGTGCTGGACGAGTGCATGAAGGACCATGGCGGCTTCGAGCACAACCTGCAGAGCCTGCGCGTCGTCGACCGGCTGGAGCAGCGCTACCCGGCCTTCGACGGGCTGAACCTCAGCTTCGAGAGCCGCGAGGGCATTCTCAAGCACTGCAGCCGGCGCAATGCCGAGGCGCTGGAGGCGGCCGAGCCCGGCGGCGTCGCCGCCCGCTTCCTGCATGGCCGGCAGCCCAGCCTCGAGGCTCAGCTCTGCAACCTGGCCGACGAGGTGGCCTACAACGCCCACGACATCGACGACGGCGTGCGCTCTGGCCTGCTGGAGCTGGAGCAGCTGGAACAGGCCGTGCCCCTGGTGCGGAGCTATCTGCGCGAGGCGCTGGCCGAGTTCCCGGCGCTGCAGGGCAGGCGCCTGCTGTTCGAGACCATACGCCGGATGCTGTCGGCCCAGGTCTACGACATCATCGACGCGACCCGTGCGGCGCTGGACGCGGCCGCGCCGGTCGACGCCGATGCCGTGCGCGCCGCCGCGGCGCCGCTGCTGCGCTTCAGTCCGGCCATGCGCAGCGCCAGCACCGAGCTGAAGCGCTTTCTCTTCGCCCGGCTCTACCGGCACCCGCAGGTGCAGGAGACGCGCGCCCGCGCCGAGCAGGTGCTGCGCGATCTGTTCGAGGTCTATGTCGGCGATCCAGCCCAGCTGCCGGCCGACCACGCCAGCAGCGCCGACCTGCCGCGTGCCTGCGCCGATTACATCGCCGGCATGACCGACCGCTTTGCGTTGCGCGAACACCAGCGCCTCACCGGCAAGCAGCTGTTCTGAGCCGACGCTTCATAATGGGGTCAGACTCATTGTGAAACCATGGCCCGACTTCCCCGCCTGGTGCTGCCTGGGCTGGCGCACCACCTGATCCAGCGCGGCAACAACCACCAGCCCATCGTGCTGGACGACGAGGACCGGCGCCAGTTCCTGGCCCTGCTGCGCGAAGCCGCGTTGACCTACAAGGTGGCGCTGCATGCCTATGTGCTGATGGACAACCATGTCCACCTGCTGGCGACGCCGGCCGAGGCGCAGGGGCTGAGCCGGATGATGCAGTCGCTGGGCCGGCGCTATGTGGCCTGGTTCAACCAGCGTCATGGCCGCAGCGGCACCCTGTGGGAAGGGCGTTTTCGCGCTGCGCCGATCGAGAGTGAGCGGTACCTGCTGGCCTGCATGCGCTATATCGAGCTGAACCCGCTGCGCGCCGGCCTGCTGCTCGACGATGCCGGGGCCTATGCCTGGTCCAGCTGCGCCCATCACCTCGGCCGACGCAGCGACCCCCTGGTGACCGAGCACTCGATGTTCTGGACGCTCGGCAACACGCCCTTCGAGCGCGAAGCCGCCTATCGAGAACTGCTGGAGCAGGGGCTCGGCGAGGCCGAGGTCCGCGCGCTGACCGACTCGGCGCTGAAAGGCTGGCCGCTGGGCTCCGCGAGCTTCTTGCAAGGGCTGGCCGCGCAGGTCGAGCGGCCGCTGGCGCCGCGCAAGCGCGGGCGTCCGCGCAAAATGCCTGCCGCCGATTAACTATGTCCCCAATTTATTGATGGATTTTCGCTGCGCCGGGGTAATTTATAATCTGACCCTATTTATTCGTTCTTGATGCATTCGGCGCATCGCTCTATGCTCGCGGCATTGCCGTAGATTTGGAGAGCCGCCATGGCCGCACGCACGCAAGCCGAGATGCAAGCCGAGATTCAGGACCTGACCGCGCATGGCCTGTACAAGCCAGCCAACGAGAAGGATGCCTGCGGTCTGGGATTCGTCGCCCACATCAAGGGCCAAAAGGCGCACTCCATCGTCCAGCAGGGCCTGAAGATCCTGGAGAACCTGGACCATCGCGGCGCCGTCGGTGCCGACAAGCTGATGGGCGACGGTGCCGGCATCCTGATCCAGATCCCGGACGACTTCTACCGCGCCGAGATGGCCAAGCAGGGCATCGAGCTGCCCCCGCCCGGCGAGTATGGCGTGGGCATGATCTTCCTGCCCAAGGAGCATGCCTCCCGCCTGGCCTGCGAGCAGGAGCTGGCGCGCGCGATCAAGGCCGAGGGCCAGGTCTTGCTGGGCTGGCGCGATGTGCCGGTGGATCGCGACATGCCCATGTCGCCCACGGTGCGCGAGAAGGAACCCATCATCCGCCAGATCTTCATCGGCCGTGGCACCGATGTGATCGTGCCCGATGCGCTGGAGCGCAAGCTCTACGTGATCCGCAAGACCGCCTCCAGCGCCATCCAGGCCCTGAAGCTGACCCACAGCCGCGAGTACTACGTGCCTAGCATGAGCTGCCGCACGGTGATCTACAAGGGCCTGCTGCTGGCCGATCAGGTCGGCAAGTACTACCAGGATCTGGCCGACCCGCGCGTGGTCTCGGCCATCGCCCTGGTGCACCAGCGCTTCTCCACCAACACCTTCCCCGAGTGGCCGCTGGCCCACCCCTACCGCATGGTCGCCCACAACGGCGAGATCAACACGGTCAAGGGCAACTTCAACTGGATGCGCGCCCGCGAGGGCGTGATGAAGTCGCCGGTGCTGGGCGAGGATCTGAAGAAGCTCTACCCGATCAGCTTCGAGCACCAGAGCGACACCGCCACCTTTGACAACGCGATCGAGCTGCTGACCATGAGCGGCTATCCGCTCGCGCATGCCGCGATGATGATGATCCCGGAAGCCTGGGAGCAGCATGAGCTGATGGACGAGCGCCGCCGCGCCTTCTACGAGTACCACGCTGCGATGATGGAGCCCTGGGACGGCCCGGCCGCCATGGTCTTCACCGACGGCCGCCAGGTCTGCGCCGCGCTGGACCGCAACGGCCTGCGCCCGGCCCGCTACTGCGTCACCGATGACGACCTGGTCGTGCTGGCCTCCGAGTCCGGCGTGCTGCCCATCCCCGAGAACAAGATCGTCAAGAAGTGGCGCCTGCAGCCCGGCAAGATGTTCCTGATCGACCTGGAGCAGGGCCGCATCGTCGACGACGAGGAGCTGAAGAACCAGTACGCCAATGCGCGCCCCTATCGCCAGTGGATCGAAAACGTGCGCGTCAAGCTGGACGAGGTCGAGACCGGCGAAGTCCGGCCGCCCGAGTTCAAGACCGCGCTGCTGGATCGCCAGCAGGCCTTCGGCTTCACGCAGGAGGACATCAAGTTCCTGATGGCGCCGATGGCCACCAACGGTGAGGAGGGCATCGGCTCGATGGGCAACGACTCGCCCCTGGCCGTGCTGTCCTCCAAGGACAAGCCGCTCTACAACTACTTCAAGCAGCTGTTCGCCCAGGTCACCAACCCGCCGATCGACCCGATCCGCGAGGCCATCGTGATGAGCCTGAACAGCTTCATCGGCCCCAAGCCCAATTTGCTGGACATCAACGCGGTGAACCCGCCGATGCGCCTGGAGGTGACCCAGCCCATCCTGGACTTCCAGGACATGGCGCGCCTGCGCGGCATCGAGGCGCATACGCATGGCAAGTTCAAGCCCTATGAGCTGGACATCACCTACCCGCTGGCCTGGGGCCGCGAAGGTGTCGAGGCCCAGCTGGCTTCGCTGTGCGCCGAGACGGTGGACGCGATCAGGAGCGGCCACAACATCCTCATCATCAGCGACCGCCATGTGAGCGCCGAGCGCATCGCCATTCCCGCGCTGCTGGCCTTGTCCGCGGTGCACCACCACCTGGTGCGCGAGGGCCTGCGCACGACCGCCGGCCTGGTGGTCGAGACCGGCACGGCGCGCGAGGTGCATCACTTCGCGGTGCTGGCCGGCTTCGGTGCCGAGGCCGTGCATCCCTACCTGGCGCTGGAGACGCTGACGGCCATGCACGCCGAGCTGCCCGGCAACCTGAGCGCCGAGAAGGCGATCTACAACTACATCAAGGCGGTGGGCAAGGGTCTCTCGAAGATCATGTCCAAGATGGGAATCTCGACCTATATGTCCTATTGCGGCGCGCAGATCTTCGAGGCCATCGGCCTGAAGAAGGATTTCGTCGAGAAATACTTCCGCGGCACGCCCACCCAGGTCGGCGGCATCGGCGTGTTCGAGGTGGCGGAAGAAGCGATCCGCCTGCACAAGGCCGCCTTCGGCAATGACCCGGTGCTGGCCACGATGCTGGACGCCGGCGGCGAGTACGCCTGGCGCAGCCGCGGCGAGGAGCATATGTGGACGCCGGACGCGATCGCCAAGCTGCAGCACAGCGCGCGCTCGGGCAAGTTCGAGACCTACAAGGAATATGCCCAGCTGATCAACGACCAGAGCAAGCGTCACATGACCTTGCGCGGCCTGTTCGAGTTCAAGTTCGATCCCGCCAAGGCGATCCCGCTGGAGGAGGTGGAGTCGGCCGCCGAGATCGTCAAGCGCTTCGCCACCGGCGCGATGTCGCTGGGCTCGATCTCCACCGAGGCCCATGCCACCCTGGCCGTCGCGATGAACCGCATCGGCGGCAAGAGCAACACCGGCGAGGGCGGCGAGGACCCGGCGCGTTACCGCAACGAGCTCAAGGGCATCAAGATCAGCGCCGGCACCAAGGTGTCCGACGTGATCGGCAACAAGGTCATCGCGGTCGACTACGAGCTGAAGGAAGGCGACAGCCTGCGCTCCAGGATCAAGCAGGTGGCCTCGGGCCGCTTCGGCGTCACGACCGAGTACCTGGTCAGCGCCGACCAGATCCAGATCAAGATGGCCCAGGGCGCCAAGCCCGGCGAGGGCGGCCAGTTGCCCGGCGGCAAGGTCAGCGACTACATCGGCTTCCTGCGCTACTCGGTGCCGGGCGTCGGCCTGATCTCGCCGCCGCCGCACCACGACATCTACTCGATCGAGGACCTGGCCCAGCTGATCCACGACCTGAAGAACGTCAACCCCAAGGCCGACATCTCGGTCAAGCTGGTGTCCGAAGTGGGCGTGGGCACGATCGCGACCGGCGTGGCCAAGGCCAAGGCCGACCACATCGTGATCGCCGGCCATGACGGCGGCACCGGCGCCTCGCCCTGGAGTTCGATCAAGCATTGCGGCACGCCCTGGGAACTGGGTCTGGCCGAGGCCCAGCAGACCCTGGTGCTGAACCGCCTGCGCGGCCGCGTGCGCGTGCAGGCCGACGGCCAGATGAAGACCGGCCGCGACGTCGTCATCGGCGCGCTGCTGGGCGCCGACGAGTTCGGCTTCGCCACTGCACCGCTGGTGGCCGAGGGCTGCATCATGATGCGCAAGTGCCATCTGAACACCTGCCCGGTGGGCGTGGCCACGCAGGACCCGGTGCTGCGCGCCAAGTTCACCGGCAAGCCCGAGCATGTCGTCAACTACTTCTTCTTCGTCGCCGAGGAAGCGCGCCAGATCATGGCCCAGCTGGGCATGCGCAAGTTCGACGAGCTGATCGGCCGCTCGGACCTGCTGGACACCAAGAAGGGCATCACGCACTGGAAGGCCAAGGGCCTGGACTTCAGCCGCGTGTTCCATCGTCCGAACGTGCCGGCCGACGTGGCCCGCATCCACAACGACAGCCAGGACCATGGCCTGGACCGCGCGCTGGACGTCAAGCTGATCGAGAAGTGCCTGCCCGCCTTCGAGCGCGGCGAGAAGGTGCAGTTCATGCAGCAGGTGACGAACGTGCGCCGCACCGTGGGCGCGATGCTCTCGGGTGAGCTGGTGCGCCGCAAGCCCGAGGGCCTGCCGGACCAGAGCATCTTCATCCAGATGGAAGGCACCGGCGGCCAGAGCTTCGGCGCCTTCCTGGCCACCGGCATCACCTTCTACCTGATCGGTGACGCCAACGACTACACCGGCAAGGGCCTGTCGGGCGGCCGCGTGGTGGTGCGCCCCTCGATCGACTTCCGCGGCGACGCGACCAAGAACATCATCGTCGGCAACACCGTGCTCTACGGCGCGACCCGCGGCGAGGCCTTCTTCCGCGGCGTGGCCGGCGAGCGCTTCGCGGTGCGCCTGTCGGGCGCCAACGCGGTGGTGGAGGGCACCGGCGACCATGGCTGCGAGTACATGACCGGTGGCACCGTCGTCGTGCTGGGCAAGACCGGCCGCAACTTCGCCGCCGGCATGAGCGGCGGCATCGCCTACGTCTTCGACGAGGACGGCCAGTTCGCCAAGCGCTGCAATCCCGCCATGGTGGCCCTGGACAAGGTGCTGACCGCCAGCGAGCAGGAGGCGAGCCAGGACCGCGCGGTCTGGCACCACCTGGGCGACAAGCAGCCGCTGACCGACGAGGCCATCCTGAAGAAGATGATCGAGGATCACCACCGCTGGACCGGCAGCCAGCGCGCCCGCGACATCCTCGACCACTGGGCGGAGTCGCGCGCCAAGTTCATCAAGGTCTTCCCGCACGAATACCGCCGCGCCCTCGGCGAGATCAATGCGGCCAAGGAAACCGCCGAAACCATCGCCCACGCCAAGGCCCCGGCCTCGGCCGCCAAGGTCTAAGGAAGAGAGAGCACAGCCATGGGAAAAGTCACCGGCTTCATGGAATACGAGCGCCTGGAAGAGGGCTATGAGCCCGTCGCCGCTCGGGTCAAGAACTACAAGGAATTCGTCATCGGCCTGAATGCCGAGCAGGCCAAGATCCAGGGTGCGCGCTGCATGGACTGCGGCACGCCCTTCTGCAACAACGGCTGCCCGGTCAACAACATCATTCCGGACTTCAACGATCTGGTGTTCCGCGGGCGCGGCGAGGACTGGGCCAATGCGATCACGGTGCTGCACAGCACCAACAACTTCCCCGAGTTCACCGGCCGCATCTGCCCCGCGCCCTGCGAGGCGGCCTGCACCCTGAACGTCAACGACGACGCGGTGGGCATCAAGTCCATCGAGCATGCCATCATCGACCGCGCCTGGGCCGAGGGTTGGGTCCAGCCCCAGCCGTCCAAGCTCAAGACCGGCAAGACCGTGGCCGTGGTCGGCTCCGGCCCGGCCGGCTTGGCCGCCGCCCAGCAGCTGGCGCGCGCCGGCCACAGCGTCACGGTGTTCGAGAAGAACGACCGCGTCGGCGGCCTGCTGCGCTACGGCATTCCCGACTTCAAGATGGAGAAGTCCCACATCGACCGCCGCGTCAAGCAGATGGAGGCCGAGGGCGTGGTGTTTCGCACCGGCGTGCTGGTGGCCAGCCTGCCCGAGGACAGCAAGGTCACCAACTGGGCCAAGGAAAGCATCAGCCCCGAGGACCTGAAGGCGCAGTTCGATGCCGTGCTGCTGACCGGCGGCGCCGAGGCCTCGCGCGACCTGCCGGTGCCGGGCCGCGAGCTGGCTGGCATCCATTTCGCAATGGAATTCCTGCCGCAGCAGAACAAGGTCAATGCCGGCGACAAGCTGAAGAACCAGATCCGCGCCGACGGCAAGCATGTGATCGTGATCGGCGGCGGCGACACCGGCAGCGACTGCGTCGGCACCAGCAACCGCCACGGCGCCAAGAGCGTCACCCAGTTCGAGCTGATGCCCCAGCCGCCCGAAGAGGAAGACAGGCCGCTGACCTGGCCCTACTGGCCGATCAAGCTGCGCACCTCGTCCAGCCACGAGGAGGGTTGCGAGCGCGAGTTCGCCATCGCCACCAAGGAGTTCCTGGGCGAGAAGGGCAAGCTGACCGGCGTCAAGACCGTGCGGGTCGAGTGGCAGGGCGGCAAGATGGTCGAGGTGCCCGGCTCCGAGCAGGTGCTGAAGGCCGATCTGGTCTTCCTGGCCATGGGCTTCGTCAGCCCGGTCGCCAGCATCCTCGATGCCTTCGGTGTCGCCAAGGACAACCGGGGCAATGCCAAGGCCACGACCGATTTCAGCGGCGGCTACAAGACCAGCGCCGACAAGGTCTTCGCGGCGGGTGACATGCGCCGTGGCCAGAGCCTGGTGGTCTGGGCCATCCGCGAGGGCCGCCAGGCCGCCCGCGCGGTGGACGAGTTCCTGATGGGGACGAGCGACCTGCCGCGCTGAGCGCCGCCGCTCCGGCGATCGGATCGAAAAGCCGCCCAAGGGCGGCTTTCTTCATGGCTTTGCCCCGGAGTGGGTGGGGGAGGATGCCGGCTGTGCTGCTGCGCGTGCCGTTTGTGTAGCAGCCGGTTACGTCTGTTCGCCACTTGTCGCGGGCGCCGGCACGCCTGTCGAGTCGTGGCCGTGAATCGAGAAATATTGCACAACATTTCTCCCTCTTGCTGCCGAGAATCCGCCCAAACGGTGCTCGCGGCAGTCTCGAGGGGCTTCGCTCCCGTGCCGCGGGTGCTTCGACCAGGTCATCGCCATGCATCAAGTCCAGTCCTTCCGTCCTCGCCAACCCAGCCGCGGCTTCACGCTGGTGGAGGTCATGATCGTGGTGGCCATCGTCGGGATCCTGGCCGCGGTGGCCCTGCCGGCCTACCAGGACTATGTGCGGCGCAGCCAGTTGCCCGAGGCGACTTCGGCCCTGGCCGACTATCGCGTCAAGATGGAGCAGTACTACCAGGACAACCGCAATTACGGCGGCGGCGGCTGCGCCGATGGCACCAATGCGCCGGCCTGGGCCGCCTTCAGCGCCGCCAAGCACTTCACGTTTGCCTGCGTCACCAGCAGCGCCGGGCAGGGCTACACCATCACCGCCACCGGCGCGAGCGGCCAGGCCGGCGGCCATGTCTACACGATCGACCACAACAACAACCAGCGCACCACCACCTTCAAAGGCGCCTCGGTCACCAAGGATTGCTGGCTGATCAAGGGGGACGAATGCTGAGCAGGCGCGTCAGCGCGGCGGCCAGCCGCGGCGTGACCCTGATCGAGACCATCGTGGTGCTCGTGGTCCTGACCGTGCTGCTGGCCCAGGTGATGCCGGCGGCCTCGGACTGGATCCGCGGGCTGAAGGTGCGCAACGCGGCCGAATCGCTGCGCAACGGCATCGAGCGCGCGCGCATGGAGGCGCTCAAGCGCAACAGCCGGGTGTCCCTGTGGATGGTGGCCGACCCCTCGTCCAGGGTGCCCGGCAACAGCTGCGTGCTGTCCTCGGCGTCCCCGGCCTGGGTGGTCAGCGCGCTGGACCCCAGCGGTGCCTGCGCGACCGAACCCTCGCTGACGGATGCGCCCCAGCTCGTCACGCGCTCCGGTGCCAGCGAAAGCGCCGACGGCATCAGCGTCAGCGCCCTGTCCTCCACCGGCGGGGCGGCCAACCAGGTGCGCTTCAACGGCCTGGGCCAGGTCGAGGTCGACGCGAACTCGATCCAGATCGTCGATGTCACCGCCGCCAACGGCAGCGGGCGCCGCCTGCGCGTGGTGGTCGAGTCCGGCGGGGCCGTGCGCATGTGCGACCGCGACGTCGGCAGCGGCGACCCGCGCGCCTGTCCCAGCCTGTGAAGGAGACGGCATGAACCACAAGCTTTCCCGCAAGAACCACAAGGGCGGGCCGGCCCGCGCGACGATGCGCGGGATCGCCCTGCTCGAGGCGCTGATCGGCATGCTGATCTTCGCCTTCGGCGTGCTGGGCCTGGTCGGCCTGCAGGCCTCGGTGACCAAGGCCCAGACGGCCTCCAAGTTCCGGGCCGACGCGGCCAATCTGGCGGCCGACCTGTTCGGCATCGTGCAGACCGACCACTTCAGCCGCCTGGGCCTGTACAGCAGCAACGGCTGCGAGGGCTATACGCGCTGCGCCGACTGGAAGCGCAAGGTGGAGACCACCCTGCCGGGCGGCCAGGTGGGCCTGAACACGAATGTCGCGGCCGGCAGCATCGAGGTCACGGTCTCCTGGCAGCAGGGCGACCAGGCGCGCAACAGCTACGTGTCCTCCATGGTGTGGCAGCAATGACGAGCGCGGCATCCCATCCTCTTCCCAAGGCTCGCCGGCGCGCGGCCGGCTTCACGCTGATCGAGCTGATGGTCGGCATGGTGGTGGGCCTGCTGGTGACCCTGGTGATCGCCAACGTGCTGGCCACCGCCGAAGGCCAGAAGCGCAGCTCGACCTCGGGCGCGGACGCCCAGGTGAACGGCGGGCTGGCCATTTACGCCCTGCAGCGCCAGCTCAAGATGGCGGGCTACGGCATCACCATGCAGGGCACGGCGCTGGGCTGCAGCCTGTCGGCCCGCTTCAACGGCGCCGGGGTCGCGGGGCTGCCGCCGACGCTGGCGCCGGTGCTGATAACCCCGGGTGCGAACGGCGGGCCGGACACGGTGCGCATCCTCGCCAGCTCCAAGGGCGGCTTCGCGGTGCCGACCAAGGTGGTGGCCCCGATGTACGACCCCAACGACACCGCCAGCGACAAGGCCACCCGCATCGCCGTCGCTTCCTCCCTGGGGGTGGACAGCGGCGATCTGATGGTGATGGTCTATGGCGCCGACAAGGACTGCCAGGTCTTCGAGGTCAGCACGGCCCCGACGACCGGCCAGGTCGAACGCCAGAACACCGGCAGCTGGAATGCCAACAAGTTCCCCGACCAGGCCGCCACCGACGGCGTCTTCCTGGTCAATCTGGGGACGCTGATCGACACCAGCTTCTCGGTCACGGCCGACTACAAGCTGCGCCAGTCGCAGTTCAGCCTGGCGACCCAGACCACCACCAGTCAGGACCTGCAGTCCAATATCGTCACCCTGCGCGCCCTCTACGGCAAGGACAAGGACGGCGACGATGTCGTCGACGCCTACGACGCGGTGGCGCCCGTCAGCAACGCCGACTGGCTGCAGGTGCGCGCGGTGCGCATCGCCGTGCTGGCGCGCAGCGCGCAGTACGAGAAGGAAGAGGTCACCAGCGGCCTGCCGCAGTGGGATGTCGGCACGGCCGCCACCGTGGCGGGCAGCGCAGCCTGCGGCGACAGCCGCTGCATCGCCCTGAAGGCCGATGTCAGCACCGACTGGAAGCACTACCGCTACAAGGTCTTCGACGTGCTGGTGCCGCTGCGCAACCAGCTCTGGCGCTCCGACTTCAACCGCGCCGCGACGCCCCCCACGCCATGAAGCCCATGCAAGCCCTTGCCGATTCTTCTTCGTCGCGGCCGGCCCGGCGCGCCCAGCGCGGCGTCTCGATGCTGTTCGCCCTGGTCGCGCTGGTGATGCTGACGCTGGGCGCCGTGGCGCTGGTGCGCTCGATCGACACCGGCACCCTGGTGCTGGGCAATCTGGGTTTCAAGCAGGACGCGCTGTCGGCCGGCTCCGTGGGCACCGAGCGCGCGATCGGCTGGCTGCAGGCCAATATGGGCGCCACGCTGGACAAGGACCAGCTGGCCAACGGCTATTCCTCCGTGGCCATGCCCAAGCTCGATCCCACCGGTCGAACGGTGGCCAGCGCGGCCACCAGCCTGGTGCTGGTGGACTGGACCGGCGCCAACAGCTGTGATCCCCCGGGCCGCAACGGGCGGCCGGTGGTGTGCCTGCCGGCCTCCGCCGAGATCGCGGTCAACGGCGGCAACAAGGTGCGCTACGTGATCACCCGCCTGTGCGCCGCCTCCGGCCCGCCGGATGCCACCAACGACTGCGTGCTGCCGGTGGTCTCGACCGGCGGCGGCAGCAGCCAGCGTGGCAGCCTCGGCTATGGCGGCAGCACCCGCTTCATCGCGCAGAGCCTGGGCACCTACTACCGCATCATCACCCGCACCGAGGGCGTGCGGGGCACGGTGGCCTACACCGAGACCCTGGTGCATTTCTGATGGCCGAGATCTTGTCGAACCCTGCCGAACCGATCCGTGAGGACCTCATGAGCACAATCCCTCGCTACTGTCGACTCGCCGCCGCTTCGCTGGGCTTGCTGGGCCTGTTCGCGCCGCCCGCGGCGCGTGCCGGGCTGACGGATATCGCGACCGCGCCGCTGTTCACCACCAGCACCACCGTCGTCAAGCCCAATGTCATGTTCGTGCTGGATGACTCGGGCAGTATGGCCTGGGACTTCATGCCCGACGACGCCGACTTCAACACCAGCACCTTCACGGCGGTCTACGGGCGCCGGGCGGCGCAATGCAACGGCCTGGGCTTCAACGAGGTCGAGGCGGCCGCGCCCTACACGGCGCCGGTCGACGCCACCGGCACCACGGTGGGGCCGGCCAGCATGGACTTCCTCTCCGGCACCCAGGTCAGCAACGTCAACTACCTGCCCAGCGGCTTCGTCACCAACACCGGCAACAAGCGCAGCATCAGCAGCCCGACGACGCTGAACATGGTCGGCGGCGGCAGCAGCGTGAAGGTGACGGTCAGCGGCGCCGTGGCGGGCTCCTATTTCCCGGGCATGGTGGTCTCGCTGTTCGGCTCCTACCTCGACTCGCGCGGCCGCGTCGTCTACGACAGCAGCAAGTACATGATCGGCAAGGTCTCGGCCTGGAGCGGCGGCGAGCTGACCGTCGACGTGGCGATGGCCGTGGGCAGCGGCACGCTCAGCAGCATCTATGTGGGCGACGGTTCGCCGATCGACAACGTCTACTACACCTACAGCGGCACTGCCGCGGCGCTGAGCTACAACTACGCCAGCAACACCCTGGACACGAACAGCACCTTCTACAAGGAATGCGTCAGTGCCATCACCAGCGATCCCGGCAAGTCGGTCTTCACCGCCCACATCGTGACGCCGGGCTCGGCGATCGCACAGCGCTACGCGAACTGGTACCACTACTACAGCACGCGCATGCGGATGATGAAGACCAGCCTGACCACGGCCTTCAAGGATCTGGACGACAAGTACCGCATCGGCTTCAGCACCATCAACGAGAGCACGGCCCTGCCGACCCTGGACATCGCCGATTTCGGCAGCAACCAGAAGGTCACCTTCTACTCGGACATCAACGCCGCCGTCCCCAGCGGCAACACGCCGCTGCGCGCCGCCCTCTCCAAGGCCGGGCGCTACTACGCCAAGAAACTCACCAACCAGACCAACGATCCGGTCCAGTATTCCTGCCAGAAGAACTTCACCATCCTCTCCACCGACGGCTACTGGAACAGCACGGCCGGCAGCAAGCTTGACGGCAGCACCGCGGTCGATCAGCAGGACGGCGCCGGCACCGAGCGGCCGATGTTCGACGGCGGCATCTCGACGACCAAGACGGTCGAGACCTGGCGGGTGACCTCGACCTACCAGCGCACCACGGTCACGCCCTACACCCAGACGGCGACCACCACCACGACCACCTACACGCCCACCAAGGGCGAGACCTACACCGGCTACACCCTGGGCACGCTGTCGCGCCAGTACAGCAACTCCAGCGTCAGCCGCTCCTGCGACAAGTACAAGGGCAACGAGGTCTACCCCTGCACGGTCACGGTCACGACCTCCGCCAATCACGGCCTCAGCACCGGGCAGAGCATCACGCTCGCTGGCGTCTCCCCGAGCGGCTACAACGGCGCCAGGACCATCACCGTGACGGGCTCCAAGACCTACCAGTTCACGCTGACCGGCACCGGCACGCCGCTGGCCTCGCCCACGGCCGCCGGCACCACGACCTATGCGCCGGACAACTGCCCGGTCGGGCAGGGCCTGCAGACCTCGCAGGTCTGGACCCGCGACCAACGCAACGTCAGCACCACGGTGGACAAGGTCGCGAGCAGCTGGACCCAGACCGACGTGGTGGAATGGAGCACGACCACCTCCTACACGCGCACCATCACCGTGGTCAACGGCACCCAGCAGTCGGACGTGACCACCACCAGCACCGGCACGCCGACCTCGCGCCTGCTGTCCAGCACCAACAGCACCAAGAACTCGGTGCCGACGTCCAACACCACGCCCAGCACCGACACGACCGCCTGGGTCGCCAGCGGCAGCCCCGGGGCGGGCGTCTGCGTGGGCACCAAGACCGCGGACACCACGCCGGTGATCATCGCGACCACGACCCAGGCCCAGACCACCAGGACCAGCGATCCGGGCACGGCCGCGGCCGGCACAGGTACCTCGACCGATACCACCCCGGTGGACAGCGCGACGGCCAAGACCACGACCACGACCACCACCAGCAGCGGCGGCTCGACCGACTCGCTGGCCGACGTCGCGATGTACTACTACCAGACCGATCTGCGCGACAGCGCGCTGGGCAACTGCACCGGCGCCCTCGGCACCTCGGTCTGCACGAACAACGTCTCGGCGATCGGGAGCGACAACGCGGCCACCCAGCACATGAGCACCTACACGCTCAGCCTGGGCATGAGCGGCACGCTCAAGTACGACCCGAACTACGAGTCCCAGTCCACGGGCGACTATGCCGACATCAAGCTCGGCACCAAGAACTGGCCCGTGCCCTCCAGCAACGGCGGCCCGGTCAATATCGACGACCTCTGGCATGCGGCCGTCAACGGCCGGGGCCGCTATTTCAGCGCCACCGATCCGACCACGCTGGCCTCCAGCCTGGCCGCGGCGCTGAATTCGATCAAGGCCGTGGTCGGCTCCTCCTCGGCCGCGGCGACCAGCACGCTGCAGCCGGTCGAGGGCGACAACGGGGTCTATATCGCCCAGTTCAAGTCCTCCGAATGGACCGGCGACCTGCGTTCCTACAAGATCGACATCAAGACCGGCGCGGTGCCGACCACGAAGATCGACGCCAAGGGCAATGCGGTGGACCTGGCCGACTGGTCGGCCGGCGACCAGCTCTCGCCGAGCACCACGCGCAACATCTACTACTTCAAGGCGGGCAGCGGCAATGCCGGCAGCCTGCGCGAGTTCACCTACGCCAACCTCAGCGCCGACGGCCTCAACAGCGCGGTCGACAACGCCTGCAGCAAGCCCGAGCCGCTGACCCAGTGCACCGGTGCCAGCGCGGCCATGCTGGGCACGCTCAACTCCGGCGCGAACATGGTCAGCTTCCTGCGTGGCCAGGCGCAGGCGCAATACCGCACCCGCGCCAAGGTGCTGGGCGACATCGTCAACTCCTCGCCGGTCTATGTCGGCAAGCCGAGCTTCCTCTACACGGAAAACGGCTACGGCAGCTACAAGACGGCCCAGGCCGCGCGCGCCCCGACGCTGTATGTCGGCGCCAACGACGGCATGCTGCATGCCTTCGACGCCAGCAATGGCCAGGAGCGCTGGGCCTATGTCCCGGCCCTGCTGCTGAACAAGCTCTACAAGCTGGGCGACCAGTTCTACGAGTCCAAGCACCAGTACTTCGTCGATGCGACGCCGGCGGTGGGCGACATCCATGTCAGCAGCGGCTGGAAGACCATCCTGGTGGGCGGCCTGAACGCCGGCGGCAGCGGCTACTACGCGCTCGACGTGACCGACCCGGCCAATCCCGTGGCCCTGTGGGAGTTCAAGCACGCCAACATGGGCCTCAGCTATGGCAACCCCATCATCACCAAGCGGGCCGACGGCACCTGGGTGGTGGTGGTCAGCTCGGGCTACAACAACGCCGATGGCGAAGGCCACCTGTTCGTGCTGGACGCCCAGACCGGCGCCCTGCTCAAGCAGGTCAGCACCGGCGTCGGCTCGGCCGGCAGCCCCAGCGGCCTGGGTCGCCTGAACGCCTGGATCGATTCCGACGTGGAAAACCTGGCCAAGCGCTTCTACGGTGGCGACCTGCTGGGCAATGTCTGGCGCTTCGACATCGACGACCTGGTCGAGCCCAAGAGCAGCGCCTTCAAGCTGGCCCAGCTGCTGGTGGACGGCGTGCCCCAGCCCATCACGACCACGCCCCAGCTGGCCGAGGTCCAGGCCAATGGCGGCAGCTACAAGGTCGTCTATGTCGGCACCGGCCAGTACCTGGGTACGAGCGATGTCAACACCACCGGCGTGCAGAGCATCTACGCGATCAAGGATGAGCTGGGCAGCACCAGCCTGGGCGATGTGCGGGGCGGCGGCAGCCTGGTGCCGCAGACCGTCGTCACCAGCGGCAAGGTGCGCACGGTGGACGCCGCGAACCCGGTCGACTGGAGCAGCAAGAACGGCTGGTACGTGGACCTGGTGTCCCAGGGCGAGCGCATCAACGTCGACATGCAGCTGGCCTTCGGCATGCTGACCGCCGCGGGCAACATCCCCGGCAATGCCGCCACCGATTGCAAGGAGGCCGACCGCGGCACCTCCTGGATCTACCAGCTCAATATCGTCACGGGCAAGGGCAGCAGCGACAACATCGACTCCATGGTCGCCGGCGTGAGCACGGTCCAGCTGCCCAAGGGCACGGGCGTGTCCATCGTCACCAAGACCGACGCCTCGCAGCCCCTGCCCAAGACCATCCAGCCTTCGCAGCAGGGCACCGGCGAGGCCCGGCGCAGCTCCTGGCGCGAGCTGATCGACTGAGGGCGGGCCGGCTTCATGGCGATGGCGCTGCGTTCGTCGGCCCTGCTGTGCTGCGTGCTGGCCTCGCTGACGGCCCATGCCCTGCTGATGGCCGCGGATTGGCGGGGCAGCCCGCGCGGCGAGGTGCAGGCGCGGCGCAAGCCGGTCCTGCTGCTGCATGCGCAGGCCCAGGCGAAGCAGGCCTTGGTCGCGGCCCCGGTCCTTGCCGCGCCTACTGCCGCCCGGCCGGCGCCAGCTGCCGCGCCGGACGCGGCGCCGCCGGGACCGGCTCCCGAGCCGGTCCCGACACCGGCGGCCCCGCCCGCTGCCCCGGCCGTGGCCATGGCCGATACCGAGGTGCCGGCACCCGAGCTCGAATCCTTGCCGCTGGCATCGGCCGAGGCCGCCTGGGATGAGGGGGCCTACATCCCGCGGCCCCAGCTGAGCCAGCCGCCGGTGCTGCAGCACGCGGTGGCGCTGGTCTGGCCGGAAGACGGCCCGAGCTCGGGTCATTACCGCGACATCATCGCCCTGTATATTGACGAGCAGGGCGTGGTGCAGCGCGTGCGCATCGATGGCGCCGGCCTGCCGCCGGCCCTGCAGGACCAGGCCCGCCAGGCTTTTCTCGGCGCCCGCTTCCTGCCCGGGCAGCTGCAGGGGCAGGACGTCAAGTCCCTGATCCGCATCGAGGTGGAGTTCGATGCGCAGGCGCTGGCGCGCTCGCGCGGAGCCCTGCGCTGAGCCGCGCCACCCGGCCGGCGCGGGCACCGACCGGCGCTCGGTGTTTCCCCTATGATCGGGCCTTCGCGATCCGGGCCCAAGGCCCGCAGCCTTGGCCCATGCCCGTAAATTTCTCATCGTCCTCCAGCCCCTCACCGCAAGCCCTGATCGAGTTGCGCGACGTCAGCTGCGGCTACGGCGACCGGCTGATCTTGGAGCATGTCAATCTGCGCCTGGAGCGCGGCAAGGTGCTGGCCCTGATCGGCACCTCCGGCGGCGGCAAGACCACCGTGCTGCGCCTGCTGGGCCGGCAGATCCGGCCGGTGGCCGGTCAGGTGCTGTTCGACGGCCAGGATCTGGCCGTCCTCAACCAGGAGCAGCTCTACGCCGTGCGCCGGCGCATGGGCATGCTGTTCCAGTTCGGCGCCCTGTTCACCGACCTGTCGGTGTTCGAGAACGTCGCCTTCCCGTTGCGCGAGCACACGCGGCTGTCCGAGGCGATGATCCGCGATCTGGTGCTGATGAAGCTCAATGCCGTGGGCCTGCGCGGCGCGCGCGATCTGATGCCCTCCGAGGTCTCGGGCGGCATGGCGCGGCGGGTGGCGCTGGCGCGCGCGATCGCGCTGGACCCGGACCTGGTGCTTTACGACGAGCCCTTCGCGGGCCTGGACCCGATCTCGCTGGGCGTGGCGGCGCGGCTGATCCGCGACCTCAACGACGCGCTGGGCCTGACCAGCATCATTGTTTCGCATGACCTGCACGAGACCTTCGGCATCGCCGACCAGGTGGCGATGATCGCCAACGGCCGCGTGGTGGCCCAGGGCACGCCGGACGAGCTGCGCCACAGCCAGGACCCGCTGGTGCAGCAGTTCGTGGGCGCCCAGGCCGACGGTCCGGTGCGCTTTCATCAGCCGGCCGTGCCGGTGGCCGAGGACTTTGGTGTGGGAGCGCCGGCATGACCTGGACCTCTTCGATCGGGCGCGCGGTGCGCCTGCAGCTCAACGACATCGGCTGGAGCTTCCGCCTCTTCATGCAGCTGCTGGCCCGCTGCCCGCAAAGCCTGCTGCGCCCGGCCCTGGTGCGCGAGCAGATCTTCTTCCTCGGCAACCGCTCGCTGTCCATCATCGGCGTGTCGGGCCTGTTCGTCGGCTTCGTGCTGGCCCTGCAGGGCTACTACACCCTGCAGCGCTACGGCTCGGCCGAGGCGGTGGGCCTGCTGGTGGCGCTGAGCCTGGTGCGCGAGCTCGGGCCGGTGGTCAGCGCCCTGCTGTTCGCGGGCCGCGCCGGCACCTCGCTGACGGCGGAGATCGGCCTGATGAAGGCCGGTGAGCAGCTGACCGCGATGGAGATGATGGCGGTCGATCCGGTGACCCGGGTGCTGGCGCCGCGTTTCATCGGCGGTCTGGTGGCTATGCCCCTGCTGGCGGCGGTGTTCTCGGCCGTCGGCGTGCTCGGCGGCTGGCTGGTCGGCGTGGTCCTGATCGGCATCGACTCCGGCGCCTTCTGGTCGCAGATGCAGGGCGGGGTCGAGGTGTTTGCCGACGTCGGCAACGGCGTGATCAAGAGCCTGGTGTTCGGTGTGACGGTCAGCTTCGTGGCCCTGCTGCAGGGCTATGCCTGCAAGCCTACGCCCGAGGGCGTGTCGCAGGCCACCACCCGCACGGTGGTGATGGCCTCGCTGGCGGTGCTGGGCCTGGATTTCGTGCTGACCGCGATGATGTTTTCGATTTGAGGATTCCTGTTATGCAAGCTTCACGTCACGATGGCTGGGTGGGACTGTTCGTGCTGCTGGGCGGTGCCGCCCTGCTGTTCCTGGCGCTCAAGGCCGGCAATCTGCTGAGCCTCAATTTCGACGACACCTACCAGGTGTCGGCCAAGTTCGACAACATCGGCGGCCTCAAGGTGCGCGCCGCGGTCAAGAGCGCCGGCGTGGTGATCGGCCGGGTCGAGTCCATCAGTTTCGATGACAAGACCTTTCAGGCCAGGGTCGTTTTGAATCTGCACAAGAATGTCGCCTTTCCGAAGGACAGCTCGGCCAAGATCCTGACCTCGGGACTGCTGGGCGAGCAGTACATTGGCCTGGAGCCAGGCGCCGAAGAGAAGAATCTGGCCGCCGGGGACAGCATCAAGCAGACCCAGTCGGCCGTTGTGCTCGAGAACCTGATCGGCCAGTTCATCAACAGCAAGGCGGCCGATATGGGCAGTGCAGCGGGAGAGAAGAAATGATGGAAGTTCGCGCTGGTTCGGCGTGGCGCCGGGCAGCCGTTCTGGGCCTGCTGGCCCTGCTCTTGAGCGGCTGCGCCAGCCTCAAGGGCCCGGGCGCGGCCGGGCAGAAGCTCGACCCCTGGGAGAGCTGGAACCGCAAGGTCTTTGCCTTCAACGAGAAGCTCGACGAGAACGTGCTGAAGCCGGTGGCCACCGCCTACAGCGAGGTCGTGCCCAGCCCGGTGCGCCAGGGCGTGGACAATTTCTTCGGCAATGTCGGCGACGCCTGGTCGGCCGTGAACCTGTTTCTGCAGGGACGCTTCAAGACCGGCGTGCTGCAGACCATGCGCTTCGCCGTCAACTCGACCCTGGGCCTGGTCGGCGTGCTGGACATCTCGACCGAGGTGGGCCTGGAGCGCCACAGCGAGGACATGGGCAAGACCTTCGGCCGCTGGGGCATGGGCACCGGCGCCTACATCGTCTGGCCGCTGTTCGGCCCCTCCTCGGTGCGCGATTCGGTGGGCCTGCCCTTTGACACGCTGGCCAGTCCGTCCTGGCTGTTCGACGACGGCCGCGACAAGGTCGGCATCTTCCTGCTGAAGAGCGTCAATTCGCGCGCCAACTTCCTGCGTGCCGGCGAGATGCTGGACGGCATCGCCCTGGACAAGTACACCTTCATCCGCGATGCCTATCTGACCAAGCGCGGCAGCTTCGAGGAGGAGGGCGGGGACGAGTACGAGGTGATCTCGCCCGCGCCGCCCGCGCCCAATCCCCAGGCCGACCGGTGAACCCAGGCCCCTGCGGCTGCGTTAGGGGCACAGGCCCGGCGCTGCATGGGTCTCATGATTGATTGAAAGGATGTCGATGTTTGCAAGCAAACGTGTATTCGTGCGGGGCCTGGCGGCCCTGGGCCTGGTGGCCGCGAGCACCCTGGCGCTGCCGGTCCTGGCGGCCGATGCCAGCTCCCCCGACCTGCTGATCCGCCAGCTCTCGCTGGAGACCATCGAGACGATCAAGGCCGACAAGTCCATCCAGGGCGGCGACGTGCAGAAGATCGTCGCCCTGGTGGACAACAAGGTCATGCCCCATGTGAACTTCCAGCGCATGACGGCGTCCGCCGTCGGTCGCTTCTGGCGCCAGGCCAGCCCCGAGCAGCAAAAGCGCCTGCAGGACGAGTTCAAGACCCTGCTGGTGCGCACCTATGCCGGTGCACTGACCCAGGTGAAGGACCAGACCGTCGCGCTCAAGCCGCTGCGGGCCGCGGCCGAGGACACCGAGGTGGTGGTGCGCACCGAGGTGCGCGGCAAGGGCGATCCGATCCAGCTCGACTACCGCCTGGAGAAGGCCGGCAATGTCTGGAAGATCTACGACGTCAATGTGCTGGGCATCTGGCTGGCCGACCAGTACCGCAACAGCTTCGCGCAGGAGATCGGCGCCAACGGCATCGACGGCCTGATCAAGGCCCTGGCCGACCGCAACGCCAAGGCCGCCAACGGCGCGTCGGCGCCGGCCAAGTCCTGAGTCCATGTCCACCACGATGCTGAAGCTGCCGGCCACGGTGCGCCTGGCCGAGGTGCCGCAGCTGTGGGCCAGCCTGCAGGCCAGCCTGCAGGCCGAGTCGGCCCAGGTCGGCAATGCCGCGGGCAAGGCCCTGCAGCTCAATGCCGGTGAGCTGCAGGACTTCGACTCCGCCGCCCTGACCCTGCTGCTCAGCGCCGCGCGGCTGTGCAAGCAGCAGGGCCTGAGCCTGAGCATCCATCACGCGCCGGCCAAGCTGCAGGAACTGGCGCGCGTCTATGGCGTGGCCGAGCTGCTCTGGCCGGACGCCGCCCCCGTGAGCGCTCAGGCCGCGTAGCGCTTGCTGCGCAGATTGCGCTTGATCTCCTGCAGCATCGGGCGGAGTTTCTGCCCCAGCTGCAGGGCCACGCCGGTGGTCAGGATGTCCACGGCGATCAGGTGCAGCAGGCGCGAGACCATGGGGCTGTAGCGGTCGAAGTCCTCCGGGTGGTCGACCGCCAGCAAGACCTGACCCGGGGCCTGCCCCATCTGCGCCAGCGGCGAGCCGCTGGCCGTGATGATGATGGTGGTGGCGCCCTTCTTGCGCGCGATCTCGGCCGCGTCCATCAGGTCGCGGCTGCGCCCCGAATTGCTGATGATGACCGCGCAGTCGCCCGGGCCCAGCATGGTGGCGCTCATCAGCTGCACATGGCCGTCGCTGCAGGCGGCGGTATTGACGCCCAGGCGGAAGAACTTGTGCTGGGCATCCTGGGCCACGATGCCCGAGTTGCCGACGCCGTAGAACTCGATGCGCCGGCCCTGGCGACCGGCCTCGGTCAGCGCCGCGATGGCGCGTTCGAAGGCGTGGCTGGCGGCGTCGTTGCGGTAGTGCAGCAGGGCCGCCACCGCGTTGTCCACCACCTTGACGATCAGGTCGCCGGGCTTGTCGTCCTCGTCCACCGCGCGGTGCACGAAGGGCACGCCCTCGTTGACGCTGCCGGCCAGCTTGAGCTTGAAGTCGGCCAGGCCGTCGTAGCCGACGCTGCGGCAGAAGCGCACCACGGTGGGCTTGGACACATGGGAGCGGTCGGCCAGCTCGCTGACCGGCAGGCCGGCGAAGGCACGCGGATCGTTCAGCAGCAGCTTGGCGACGCGCTGCTCGGCCGGCGGCAGGGCGGGCAGGGCGGCCTTGATGCGTTCAAGAATGCTCATGGGGCGCCGTCCGCAGTTGACCCAGCAAAGCCCATGGATCCGGCTTTGCCGGTCCATCGGGGGCGCGCGCAGCGCGTAGGGGGTGGGCCATGTTCGTCACTGCTCTTCGGCCCAGGAGAAGCCGTCGCGTGCCACCAGGGCGCTGGCCGCCGGCGGGCCCCAGGAGCCGGCCGCGTAGGTGCGCGGGCCGGCCGTGTCCTCGGCCCAGGCGTCGAGGATGGGTTCGACCCAGCGCCAGGCCTGCTCCTGCTCGTCGCTGCGCACGAACAGGTTCAGGCGCCCGGCGATCGCGTCCAGCAGCAGGCGCTCGTAGGCGCCGACGCGGTTGGCCGCGAAGGCCTTGTCGAAGTCCAGGTCCAGCGACACCGGCGACAGCGCCTCGCCATGGGCGCCGCCCTTGGCCGCCAGCAGGCGCAGCTCCAGCCCGTCCTCGGGCTGCAGCTTGATGATGAGCTGGTTGGCGCGGTTCGCCCCCGGGAAGATCGGATGCGGCACCGGGCGGAAGTTGACGACGATCTGGGCGTCGCGGGCCGCCAGGCGCTTGCCGGTGCGCAGGTAGAAGGGCACGCCGGCCCAGCGCCAGTTCTGCACCTCGGTGCGCAGTGCCACGAAGGTCTCCGTGGCGCTGTCGGCGGGGATCTTGCCCTCGTCCAGGTAGGACACCACGGCCTTGCCGTCCACGGTGCCGGCGCGGTACTGGCCGCGCACCACGTCGCGCGCCACGCTCTCGCGGGTGAAGGGCTTGAGCGAGCGCAGCACCTTGAGCTTCTCGTCGCGGATGGCGTCGGCATCGTTGGTGGACGGCGGCTCCATCGCGATCATGGTCAGCAGCTGCAGCGCATGGTTCTGGATCATGTCGCGCAGCGCGCCGGTGCCGTCGTAGAAGGGGCCGCGGGTGCCCACGCCCAGGCTCTCGGCCAGCGTGATCTGGATGTTGGCGATGCTCTCGCGGCGCCACAGCGGCTCGAACAGCGCATTGCCGAAGCGCAGCGCCATCAGGTTCTGCACCGAGGGCTTGCCCAGGTAATGGTCGATGCGGAAGGCCTGCTCCTCGCAGAACACGGCGCTCACCACCTTGTTGATCTGCTGCGCGCTGGCCAGATCGTGGCCCAGGGGCTTCTCCAGCACCACGCGCACACGCGGCTCGTTCAGGCCGGCCGCGCCCAGCTGCCCGCAGATCTGGGTGAACAGGTGCGGGCTGGTGGCGAGGTAGAGCACCACGGTGTCGGCATTGCGCTCGCCCAGCCATTCCTTGAGCTTCAGGTAGTGCTCCGGCTGGGACAGGTCCATGCGCCGGTAATGCAGCAGGGCGGCGAACTTCTCGAACTCCTCGTCGCTGGGGCGCTTGGGGCCCTCGACTTCGCGGAAGCGCTCCTTCAGCCACTCGCGGTAGCGCTCGTCGGGCATGTCGTCGCGCGCCACCGCCAGGATGCGGCCGCCTTCGGGCAGCTTGCCGTGGCGGAAGGCCTGGAACAGGGCCGGCATCAGCTTGCGCCAGGTGAGGTCGCCGGTACCGCCGAAGAACACGAGATCGAATGACATGCGAGCTGGCCGCGCCCGGCAGGGCCGGCGGGTAGTGAGTTTGCGAGGACGTTCTCTTGATGTAACGAAGTTACCGGATTTATGATGCACGAGTTTCTTGGACGGGTCAATCCGGCGCGGCCTGGGCCTGGCGGCGCGGGTTCTAATACGGGGGCATCACCACAGGATCTTCTTGCCATGAATCAGCTCGAACAACTCAAGACCCACACCACCGTCGTTGCCGACACCGGCAATTTCCTGCAGCTGGCCCAGTTCGCGCCGCGTGACGCGACCACCAATCCCTCGCTGATTCTGAAGGCGGTGCAGTCGGCCGACTACGCGCCGCTGCTGCAGGACACGGTGGCCGCGCAGCGCGGCAAGCCGCTGGAGGAGATCGTCGACCAGGTGCTGGTGCGCTTCGGCCTGGAAATCCTCAAGGTCGTGCCGGGACGCGTCTCCACCGAGGTGGACGCCCGGCTGAGCTTCGACAAGGCGGCCACCATCGCGCGTGCGCACCGCCTGATCGGCCTGTACGAGGCGGCCGGCATCCCGCGCGAGCGCGTGCTGATCAAGATCGCCTCCACCTGGGAGGGCATCCAGGCCGCCGCGGCGCTGGAGCGCGAGGGCATCCACTGCAACCTGACCCTGCTGTTCTCCTTCTGCCAGGCGGTGGCCTGCGGCGCGGCCGGCGTCCAGCTGATCTCCCCCTTCGTCGGCCGCATCTACGACTGGTACAAGAAGAGCGCCGGCGCGGCCTGGGACGAGGCGGCAAATGCAGGTGCCAACGACCCGGGCGTGAAGTCGGTGACCCAGATCTTCAACTACTACAAGAAGCACGGCATCAAGACCGAGGTCATGGGCGCGAGCTTCCGCAACATCGGCCAGATCCGCGCCCTGGCGGGTTGCGATCTGCTGACCATCAGCCCGGACCTGCTGGCCCAGCTGCAGGCCTCGGACGAGGCGCTGCCGCGCGCGCTGGACGCCCAGGCCGCCCGCACCGCCGACATCGCCGCCGTCTCCTACGACGAGGCGGGCTTCCGCTTCGCCCTCAACCAGGACGCCATGGCCACCGAGAAGCTGGCCGAGGGCATCCGCCTGTTTGCCGTCGACTCGGCCAAGCTGGACCAGATGATCGAAAAGAGTCTTTGATGGTGCTTCATTCGCGTTGTGATCAAAGCCCCGCCTGGGGGGCGCTGCAGGACCTGTATCGGAAGCAGGGCAAGGGTTTCGACCTGCGCCAGGCCTTCGCCGCCGAGGCGGACCGCTTTGCGGCCTGGTCGCTGCAGGCGCCCGAGGTCTTCGCCGACCTGTCGAAGAACCGCATCGACGCGGCCACGCTGGAGCTGCTGCTGCAACTGGCGCGCGACTGCGGACTCGAATCACAGCGCGACGCCATGTTCAATGGCGAGCCCATCAACCTCACCGAGGGCCGCGCGGTGCTGCACACGGCGCTGCGCGCGCCGGCCGGCTCTGGCCTGTTCAGCGACGAGGTGCAGGCCGCGCTGACCCGCATGCTGGCCTTTGCCGAGTCGGTGCGCGACGCTGCGAGCAGCGGTATCCGCGACATCGTCCACATCGGCATCGGCGGCAGCGACCTGGGCCCGGCCATGGTGGTGCAGGCCCTGCAGGCCTATACCCAGCCCTGGCAGCGCCTGCATTTCGTCTCCAACGTCGACGGGCATGACCTGGCCCCGGTGCTGCGCGAGCTGGACCCGGCCAAGACCCTGTTCGTGGTCGCTTCCAAGACCTTCACGACCCAGGAGACCCTGGCCAACGCGCTGGCGGCCCGCGACTGGTTCCTGAAGTCGGGCGGCAGCGATGTGGGCGCCCATTTCGTCGCCACCAGCAGCAACACGGCCGCCGCCGCGGCCTTCGGCATCCACACCACCTTCGGTTTCTGGGATTGGGTGGGCGGGCGCTACTCGCTGTGGTCGGTGATCGGCCTGCCGATCGCGATCGCGATCGGCGCGGAGAACTTCCGCGCCCTGCTGGCCGGCGCGCATGCGATGGACGAGCATTTCCGGCAAGCGCCGCTGGCGCGCAATCTGCCGGTGCTGCAGGGCCTGATCGACATCTGGTACCGCAATTTCCACGGCTTCACGAGCCGCTCGGTGGCGCCCTATCACCAGGGCCTGCGGCGCCTGCCGGCCTATCTGCAGCAGCTGGAGATGGAGAGCAACGGCAAGGGCGTGGACCGCGAGGGTCAGGCCTTGCCCTACGGCACCAGCCCGGTGATCTGGGGCGAGGCCGGCACCAACGGCCAGCACGCCTATTTCCAGATGCTGCACCAGGGCACGGACGTGATTCCGGTCGAGTTCATCGCGGTCAAGCGGACGAACCACGGCCCGCATGTGACGGGCGAGCTGGCCGAGCTGCTGAAGGACCAGCACCAGAAGCTGCTGGCCAACTGCCTGGCCCAGTCGCAGGCGCTGATGCAGGGCAAGACGGTGGAGCAGGCGCTGCAGGAGCAGGCGCCGACGGCCTCCAGGGCGCTGGGCGCGCTGACCGTGGCGCGCCACCGCAGCTTCCCGGGCAACCGGCCCAGCACCACCCTGCTGCTGGAGGCGCTGACGCCGCGCTCGCTGGGCGCCTTGATCGCCCTGCACGAGCACCGCGTCTTCGTGACGGGCGCGCTGTGGGGCATCAACAGCTTCGACCAATGGGGCGTGGAGCTGGGCAAGGCCTTGTGCAACAGCCTGCTGCCGCGCCTGGCCAGCGGCGATACCGCGGGCCTGGATGGTTCGACCGCGGGCCTGCTCGAGATGCTGCGCGCATGAGCCGCATGAACGTGGTGTTCGATTTCGGCGGCGTGCTGTTCCGCTGGCATCCGCCGAGCTTTCTGGCGCGCCTGTGGCCGCACCGGGTGCCCGATGCCGCGGCCGGCGCGGCGCTGGCGGCCGAGTTCTTCCAGAACTACGGCGGGGACTGGGGCGCCTTCGACCAGGGCCTGATCGGCGCCGAGGAGGTGGTGGTGCGCATCGCGTCACGCACCGGCTGGCCGCGCGCCGAGGTGGAACAGGTCGTGCGGGCGGTCCCGGACGAGCTGCAGGCGCTGCCTGCCACCGTCGCGCTGATCGAGGAGCTGAAGGCGGCCGGCCATCGGCTGTTCTTCCTCTCCAACATGCCCGAGCCCTATGCGGACCACCTGGAGCGCAGCCACCCGCTGGGCGAGTGGTTCGAGGCCGGGCTGTTCTCCGGCCGCGTCAAGCAGTCCAAGCCCGGCGCCGAGATCTACCGGCTGGCGAGCCGGCATTTCGGCGTGGCGCCGCAGGAGCTGCTGTTCCTCGATGACCACCCGGCCAATATCGAGGCCGCCAGGGCGGCCGGCTGGCAGGCCCTGCTGTTCAGCGAGGCGGGGGCGGTGCGCCCGCAGCTGCAGGCCCTGGGCCTACTGCTCTAGATCCTGGTCCTCGCTGGGCGGCGCGGCCTGGACGCGGAAGCTCTCGCTGGCCCAGGCACCCAGGTCGATCTGACGACAGCGCTCGCTGCAGAAGGGGCGCCACGGATTGCTGGGGGCGAACAGGCTGTCGCCGCCGCAGGTGGGGCAGGGCACGATGCGGGCGGGCTTGCTGTTGCGGTCCATCGCCGGCGCGCTCATGAGCACAGGGTCAGCTCGAAGCTGGTGTCCTGGGGCGCCAGCTTGAGCCGGCCTTCCTCGTCCTGGCGCATCAGCCGGATGTTGATCATCAGGCGATGGCCGCTGATCTCGGGGATCAGGCCCAGGCTGGGATCGAGCTTCATGCGCAGCAACTGATAGACGCGGCCGGCGCCCAGGCTCTGCTGGTACTGACCGGCCTGGGCCGCCACCTTGTGCGGGGCACCCGAGTCGCGCAGCAGGCCCAGCAGCACCTGCAGGCCTTCGGCCAGGGGCGCCAGGGACTGGGTCCACAGCATCAGGTCCTTGCGCCGGCGCGCCGGCAGGAACTGCTGCCAGGTGTAGTAGGCCGGCAGGTCGAACTCGCAGGTGCCGCCGGGAATGCTGATGCGGCTGCGTATGCTCATCAGCCAGTCGTTGGCGGTCAGGGCATGGCCGGCCTTGCCGGCCAGCTGGTTGATGCCGCTGTAGGCATGGTCGATGCGCTGCACCACCTCGTCCAGCGCGGCCTCGGAGATGGCCGGGTTGCCGCGGTAGCTGTTGAGCTGGGACTTGTGGCGTTCCAGTTCCTTGAGCAGGTCGGACTTCAGATCGGCCCGCGAGGCCACGTCCATGATCTCGAAAATCGTCACCAGGGCGAAATGGTGATCCAGCGGGGTTTCGCGCGGGATCAGCTGGCCCAGGCGGTCGAACAGGTGTTCCAGACGCAGCATCGTGCGGATGCTCTCGTTGAACGGGTATTCGTATAGGACCAAGGGGGCCATTCCTCGACTGTCAGCGTGGGGGCGCGGGCTGCGCTCCAGTGCCCGCTATTGTTTCACAGGCACGCAGCCCCGCACCTAGGTCTTAGCCTCAGCGCCGCGCCAGTGGGCGCAGAGCTGCAGCACCTGCAGGCGCAGGCCGTCCAGGCTCAGGCCCTCGTTGTGTATGACCGCGTCGGCCGCGCCGCGGCGCCGGCTGCGGCTGGCCTGCTGCTGCAGCACCGCCTCGACCGCCGTGCGGCTCCAGCCGGAGCGCTGCATCACGCGGGCGATCTGGGTCTGCTCCTCGCAGTCGACTACCAGCACGCGGTCGACTCGGGCGCGCCAGCGGCCCGACTCGACCAGCAGGGGCACGTCGAAGACCAGCAGCTCGCTGGTCGCGGCGGCGGCCTGGGCCTCGGTCTCGCTGCCGATCAGCGGGTGCAGGATGGCCTCCAGGCGGCGGCGCGCGCCGCTGTCGGCAAAGGCTAGTTCGCGCATATAGGCGCGGTCCAGTGCGCCCTCGGCCGTCAGTGCCCGGGGGCCGAAGGCCTCGGCGATGGCCGGCATTGCCGCGCCTCCCGCCAGGGTGAGCTGGCGCGAGATCGCGTCGGTGTCGATGACGGCGGCGCCGGCTTCGCGCAGCAGCCCGGCGACCGTGCTCTTGCCGCTGCCGATGCCGCCGGTCAGGCCGATGCGCATGGGCGCCGTATCCGCCTCAGGCCCAGCCCAGCCAGCCCAGCACGCGCTCGGAGCCGGCGAACAGCACGACCAGGCCACCGCCCGCGAGGAAGGGGCCGAAGGGCACGTAGCGGCCCTCGCGCAGGCTGCTGCTGAGCTTCATTGCGATGCCGACGAGGGCGCCGATGGCCGAGGCCCCGAGCACGATGGGCAGCACCATCTGCCAGCCCAGCCAGGCGCCCAGCGCCGCCAGCAGCTTGAAGTCGCCATAGCCCATGCCCTCCTTGCCCGTGGCCAGCTTGAACAGCCAGTAGACCGACCAGAGCGACAGATAGCCGACCAGGGCACCGGTCAGCGCGCTGGACAGCGGCACGGTCCAGCCCAGCAGGGCGGCCGTCAGGCCGGCCCAGAGCAGGGGCTGGTTCAGGGCGTCGGGCAGCAGGGTGGTGTCCCAGTCGATGGCGGCCAGGGTCAGCAGGCAGGCGACAAAGCCGCACCACAGCAGGCTCAGGGGCTGGGCACCGAAGCGCCAGCCGATGGCGGCGAACAGCAGGCCGGTCAGCAGCTCGATCAGCGGATAGCGGGCCGAGATGCGGGTCTTGCAGGCCGAGCAGCGGCCGCCCAGGCGCAGCCAGCCCAGCAGGGGCAGGTTCTCGTGCCAGGCCAGCTGGTGGCCGCATTCCGGGCAGCGCGAGCGCGGCCGGGCGATGCCCAGTGCCGGCCGCTGGTCCAGTGCGGCCGCCAGCGCCTGGGCGCTGGCCACCAACTGGTCGGCCTGGGGCTTGGCCAGGCCGGCGCCGCGCTGCAGGGCCTCGCCGTCGGCCAGTTGGGCCGCGGCTTCGCCCAGCCATTGGCGCTCCATCATCAGCGGCAGGCGGTGCACGACCACGTTCAGGAAGCTGCCGATGCACAGGCCGAGCACGCCCAGGCCCAGCGGCGAGAGCAGCCATTCGAATTCTTGTTGCGACATGGGGCGGGAGCGGGTTCAGACCACCTGGCCGAGCTTGAAGATGGGCAGGTACATCGAGACGACGATGCCGCCGATGATGGTGCCCAGGATCACGATGATGAAGGGCTCCATCAGGCTGGACAGGGCTTTCACCGCCTCGTCCACCTCGTCCTCGTAGAACTCCGCGGCCTTGGCCAGCATGTGGTCCAGCGAGCCGGATTCCTCGCCGATGGAGGCCATCTGCAGCACCATGGTGGGGAAGATGCCGGTGGTCTGCATCGAGGTGGTCAGGGCGGCACCGGTGGAGACATCGCGCTGGATCTTCTCGGTGGCTTCGGCGAACACGGCGTTGCCGGAGGCGCCGCCCACGGAGTCGAGGGCCTCGACCAGGGGCACGCCGGCGGCGAACATGGTGGACAGGGTGCGGGTCCAACGCGCCACGGCCGATTTGTAGAGCAGGTCGCCGAAGACCGGGATCTTCAGCAGCAGCCGGTCCATGCGCTTTTGCATCTTCTCGGAGCGCTTCCAGGTCTGCAGGAAGAAGTAGATGCCGCCACCCAGCACGCCGAAGATCAGCCACCAGTAGGAGACGAAGAATTCCGACATCGCGATCACCATCAGCGTCGGCGCGGGCAGGTCGGCGCCAAAGGAGGAGAACACGTCCTTGAAGGCCGGCACGACGAAAATCATGATGACGGCCACGACCACGAAGGCCACCACCATCACCGCGATCGGGTAGGTCAGGGCCGACTTGATCTTGTTCTTGATGGCGACCGTCTTCTCCTGGTACATGGCCAGCCGGTCCAGCAGGGCTTCCAGAATGCCGCCGGCCTCGCCGGCCTCGACCAGGTTGCAGTACAGCGCGTCGAAGTACATCGGGTGCTTGCGGAAGGCCGAGGACAGGCTGGTGCCGGTCTCGACGTCCTGGCGGATGTCGTTGAGCAGGCGGGTCAGGCGTGCGTTGGTGCTGCCGCGCGCGACGATGTCAAAAGACTGCAGCAGCGGCACGCCGGCGCGCATCATGGTGGCCAGCTGGCGGGTGAAGACGGCGATGTCCTTCTGCTTGATGGCCTTGCCACCGCTGATGCGGCGCTTCTTGACCTTGTTGACCAGGATGCCCTGGCGGCGCAGGGTGGCGCTGACCATGGCCTCGCCGCCAGCGCGCAGTTCGCCGCGCACGGTCTTGCCATTGCGGTCCTTGCCCTCCCATTCGAAGACAAAGTCCTTCACGTTCTTGGCTATCGCGCCAGTTGCCATATCACCTCCAACGGACTTCTTCGGGACGTCGGCTCATGTGCATGCTCGTCCCTGCTGCTTTACTCATTGGTGGCGGCCAGCACCTCTTCCAGCGTCGTGACGCCGGCCCGCACCTTGACCAGGCCGGACTGGCGCAGGTCGCGCACGCCTTCGGCGTGCGCCTGTGCCGCGATGTCCATGGCCGTTCCCTCGGACAAGATGATGCGCTGAATCGCCTCGCTGACCGGCATCACTTGGTAAAGACCGACACGTCCTCGATACCCATTGTTGCAACTTGAGCAACCTACGGCCCGGTACGGCTTCCAGCTGCCGTCCAGTTCCTCTTCGGCGAAGCCGGCGCGCAACAGGGCCTCCTGCGGATAGTCGGCCGGGGCCTTGCAGTTCTCGCACAGGCGCCGCGCCAGGCGCTGCGCCGTGATCAGCAGGACGCTGGAGGCGATGTTGAAAGGCGCCACGCCCATGTTCAGCAGGCGCGTCAGCGTGGTCGGCGCGTCATTGGTGTGCAGGGTGGACATCACCATATGGCCGGTCTGGGCGGCCTTGATGGCGATGTCGGCGGTCTCCAGGTCGCGGATCTCGCCGACCATGATGATGTCGGGATCCTGGCGCAGAAAGGACTTCAGCGCGGCCGCGAAGGTCAGGCCGGCCTTGTCGTTGACGTTGACCTGGTTGATGCCGGGCAGGTTGATTTCGGCCGGGTCCTCGACGGTCGAGATATTGACGCCGGGCTGGTTCAGGATGTTCAGGCAGGTGTAGAGCGACACCGTCTTGCCCGAGCCGGTGGGGCCGGTGACCAGCACCATGCCATAGGGGCGGTGGATGCAGGCCATCAGCCGGTCCTTCTCGATCTTCTCGTAGCCCAGGGCCTCGATGCCCAGCTTGGCCGATGAGGAGTCGAGAATCCGGATCACGATCTTCTCGCCGAACAGGGTCGGCAGGGTGCTGACCCGGAAGTCGATGGACTTGGCGCCGAACTTCAGCTTCATGCGCCCGTCCTGCGGGATGCGGCGCTCGGCGATGTCCAGGCGCGAGATCACCTTGATGCGCGAGGACAGCTTGTCCTTGATGGCGATCGGGGGCTGGGTGATCTCGCGCAGCTCGCCGTCGACCCGGAAGCGCACCCGGTAGTGGTACTCGTAGGGCTCGAAATGCAGGTCGGAGGCGCGCATATTGATGGCGTCCACCAGCATCTTCTGCAGGAAGCGCACCACGGGTGCATCTTCCACATCCGAGATATCGGCCGCTTCCTGCTGCGGCGAGGCATCTTCCTCGGCGATGTCGAAATCGAAGTCGCCGCCCGCCATCGATTCCAGCGTCTCGGCCGCGCTGGCCGCCGAGCCCTGCAGCATCTTGCTGAGCTTGTCGTGCTCGACGATGACCCATTCGGGCGAGAGCTGGGTGGCGAACTTGATGCGCTCCACCACCTCCTGATCCGTCGGGTCGGCGCCGCCGATGAAGAGCCGGTTGCCGCGCCGGCCGAGCACCACCACCTGGTATTGCTGGGCCAGCTTGTTGTCGATCACATTGGCGGGCATGCGCTGCGGATCCAGCGCGTTGAGATCGAGCAGGGGCAGGGCCAGGGCGGCGGACAGGGTGTGCGCCAAATCCGGGGCCGAGACGGCGCCCGCGGCGATGACCGAGGATACGAAGCTGATCTTCTTCTCGCGCGACTGGCGGACCAGATCCTCGGCGGTCTTGACGGACAGTTTGCCCGCGTGCACCAGGACACGGGCAACGCCGGAAAGGGCGGACTGAGGCGGCTCGACCAGGGTGGGTTCCACGTGTATCGGAGGTTTGCGCGCTAAGAATGGGCGAAGAGCATGAGGGGCCGTACCGCGACAGGCTATCTTGGCCCCAGGGCCTCACACTGTAAACCGATCGGACCGGGCGCCGTGAGGCCGCCTGTGCCCAAGCTCACGAACTGCTGGGCAGAGCATGCCTGATGACGTCTGGATGCATCATCGGTGAAGAGCGGGAGAATTGGCCTTGCTCGTTGGATCAAACCAGCCGCCGGCTTGCGGCTCGGGCCGGGCGCCAACGCTGAAGCGCGAGCGATCCTGGGTTTGCCTATGCGGGGCACTGACCTTGTTCCGCTGCCGCAGATTCGCCGCGGAACTGATACGGGACGTTCGATGTGGAGGCATCGAACTGCACCAAGTGCGTGTCACGTATGAAAAATTCTGGTCGGGGTGAGAGGATTCGAACCTCCGGCCTCTACGTCCCGAACGCGCCTCAAACGCCCACAGACCTGCTCCGGTTGTGGAAGAGGTCATTATAAATCAACAACTTGCGTTTGGCTGCGCTCCGGTGCGCGCATCTGCACGCACCGGCAAGACGCCTCGATTTGCCACTAGATTGCCACTAGGCGCGGCGCTAGGTGGCCCGTAGAGGGGCACCGGTTTAGCCCGCCTTCGCCCACTTGCGCGCAGGAGGCTAAAACCCGGTCAATAGACGTTGGACCTGAACTTTTTCGAGTCCGTTATGACTGCTTCCAACGCCTTCAAACCACTGTCCAAGGCTGATTTGGCCGACGCCTTGGGTGTGTCCATCCGCACCGTCGAGAACTGGGTCAACGACGGCACCTTGCCAGCCCCGTCGAAGCTTGGCAACCGTGTGTACTGGCACCCCAACATCTTCTATGCGTGGCTGGACCGGTGTCTGTCTTCCGACTCGGCTACCCCTGAGGCGCCGCAGGCAACTCCGGTCGTACAGACGACCAAGCCTGCGAAGCCGAGGGTTCGCAGCCAACCGGTCGTGGCCAAGACCGAACTGGACAAGGTACGCAACCGTACGCAGGCACAGCTTGATGAGCTGATGGCGTGAAGTCCTGCCGAAAGGGAAGGGCACGCAGTCGCGTGCCCTTTGAAGCAGGTAGAGTGCCTCGGGTAGCCCGCCTAGCGGGCGCCGGCGCTGTTGGCTGCTAGTGCAGCGACGTCTTCGGCCGGCTCGGAAATCCAGAGCCCGCCCGCAGTCCAGCTTCCAGCTCGCCATTGGAGACAAGAACCGTCACGGCGCTCGTCACAGCGTGCCCAGGGATGAGGGGCTCGACGCTATCCAAAGGACGGAGAACCCGCCCCAGTTCCATCAGCGTTTGCGCGTCCGGCACCTTGCCGAGCGATTCGCGCAGCAGCCGCCGGACCAGCTCGTGAGCATGAAACCCGCCAGGGATGTCCACGACCACGAGGCGCGTCCTGGCGTCGTCGCCCAGCAGCAGGCGAAGCCGTCCGCGTTGCATGCAGTCCAGCAGGTAATGCTGAACGCTGAGGTCACCGAGCGGCATCACCACGCGCAGCTGCGTGCCGCCAGCCTGGGCCGTGAGGACGGCCACCTGCTCGTCGCTGCCGGAAGCCGGCAGCACGTCAAGACGCGGCTCGACATGGCGGCTGCCGACCGGCCCCAGTTCGTCGAGGACGATGGCCGGCACGAAGAAGACGATGCCGTAGCCGACGATGTCGCCGGTGACGTCCACTGCACTGAGTTCATCGCGCAGGGCGTGCATATCGAGCACCCGCCCCGTGCGCAGGCTGGTCAGGCCATCTTGGTTGTCAACGTTGTCCATAAGTTCCTTCAAAAAATTTCCTAGGAACTTCGTGTAGCGACACCGTGTGGCGGCCTGCTGATTCCCGAGGGAGCGAACCTTTCAGGTTAGGTGCGAGGAAGTGGGGGCGGCCGGACGGTGCAGGGAGGGGGTATGGAAGATGCCCCTGGCTCATGCAGGGCCGACTGCGACCTTTTCGGGAAGCACAGT